>ERZ779851.1916-NODE-1916-length-17004-cov-9.909847_pt1 | contig 17004 bp, 14 predicted proteins | sample MGYA00511094_ERZ779851 | MGnify/ENA primary metagenome ERZ779851 (study PRJEB29588, sample SAMEA2155512) | human gut metagenome | biome: human gut; feature: human-associated habitat; material: faeces | place: Denmark | collected 2008/2010 ...
GAGTTCGCCCGGCTTATCCGGAAGCAGAACTGACACTGTGAAGATTCTGTCTCTTAAGATCAGTCCCTGCTGTACCACAGAGGACATGGTGATGACATCCATATTACCACCACTTAAAATGGATACAATCCGTTTGTCGGACACATCCAGATGTTTTAATGCCGCTACAGTTAAAAGTCCTGAATTTTCCACGATCATCTTATGATTTTCCACCATGTCAAGGAAAGCCGCTACCAGCTCATCATCCTCCACTGTGATAATATCATCCAAATTTTGCCGGATATAAGGGAAAATCTTGCTGCCCGGTGTCTTAACGGCTGTACCATCTGCAATTGTGCTGACAGTCGGAAGAGTTGTCACTTTTCCTGCTGCAAAAGACGCCTGCATACAGTTTGCTCCTGCCGGTTCTACACCGATCACTTTGATCTTTGGATTTAATAATTTTGCAAGAGTGGAAACGCCTGTTGCACGTCCGCCACCACCGATCGGTACAAGAATATATTCTACCAACGGAAGCTCTTTGAAGATTTCCATTGCGATCGTGCCCTGACCGGTTGCAACTGCGAGATCATCGAATGGATGAATAAATGTATATCCCTCTTTCTCTGCGAGTTCGTAAGCCTTCTGGCATGCCTCATCATACACATCTCCGTAAAGCACTACCTCAGCGCCGTAGCTCTTTGTACGGTTTACCTTGATAAGAGGTGTGGTGGTAGGCATAACGATGACAGCCTTGCAGCCATAGCACTTTGCAGCATACGCAACACCCTGCGCATGGTTTCCTGCAGATGCTGTGATGAGTCCCTTAGCTCTCTCCTCGTCTGTGAGTGTGCTTATCTTGTAGTACGCACCTCTGACCTTGTAAGCTCCGGTAAACTGCATATTTTCAGGCTTCAGATATACTTTATTGCCTGTCTGGTCACTTAAAAAGTCACTGTAAATGAGCTTTGTCTCAAGGGTGACCTCCTTGACCTTCTCACTTGCTTCTTCAAATTTATCTAATGTCAGCATATTTGTTCTCCCTTTCCTTGATATAACGATTCAGAACCACCCACGCATTATTCGCAAACACGCATTGTTCTCAGTGGTTCTGAATAGTTATTTTTCATTATATTATACCAAAAATTCCGTACATATATATATAAACTGATATATCAGATTATTATAAACAATATAACTTATACGCTCAAAAATATTTTCAAATTATTCCGTTTTGGTGTCAAACAATGCATTCACGAACTCGTCCGAATCAAATTTCTGCAAATCATCGATTGTCTCACCGACTCCGATATACTTGACCGGCACTGAAAGCTCCGACTGTATCGCTACAGCGATACCGCCCTTTGCCGTACCATCCATCTTAGTAAGCACGATGCCCGAAATCTTTGCCACATCAGAAAACTCTCTCGCCTGAACAAGTGCATTCTGGCCTGTGGTCGCATCAAGCACCACGAGTGTCTCTCTGTATGCATCCGGATACTCACTCTCCAGAATTTTATTAATCTTTCCGAGCTCATTCATCAGATTCTTTTTGTTGTGGAGTCTTCCGGCTGTATCCACGAGAAGCACATCTGCGTTTCTGGCCTTTGAAGCGGCAACCGCATCATATACAACAGCTCCCGGATCAGCACCCTCGGCACCGCCAATCATATCAACTCCGGCGCGGTTTGCCCATTCCTTCAGCTGGTCTCCTGCTGCAGCCCTGAAGGTATCGGCACCTGCAATAACTACCTTCTTGCCCTGTTCCTTAAGCTTTCCTGCAAGCTTTCCGACAGTGGTAGTCTTTCCTACTCCGTTGACACCGATTACAAGCACAACAGATTTTTCATTTTCAAATCTGTAGGCTGTCTCCTCCACCTTCATCTGCTCCTTGATGCTCTCAATCAGAAGCTCCTTACACTCTGCCGGCTCCTTGATATGCTGCTCCTTCACCTTCCTCTGCAGATCCTCGATGATACTCTCTGTAGCTCTCACTCCGAGGTCTCCCATGATGAGAATTTCCTCAAGCTCCTCATAAAAATCATCATCTATATGTGAAAATCCACTGAAAAGTGAATCTATGCCTGAAACGATGTTGTCTCTGGTCTTTGTCAGTCCTGAAACGAGCCTCTTAAAAAAGCCCGGCTTTTTTTCTTTTTCTTCCATTTTAACTCTCCATAAATAAAATTTTACTGTGTCAGATCATTCTCTATCAGATTCACTGAAACGAGTGTTGAAACACCCTTTTCCTGCATTGTGATACCATATAGTCTGTCCGCAGCCGCCATTGTACCACGTCTATGTGTGATAACGATAAACTGTGTGTTCTTTGTAAGCTTGTTCAGATAATTTGCATAGCGCGAAACATTTGAGTCATCAAGCGCCGCCTCAATCTCATCAAGCAGACAAAACGGTGATGGCTTAAGTGCCTGAATGGCAAACAAAAGCGCAATAGCGGTGAGCGCCTTTTCTCCACCGGACATCTGCATCATATTCTGAAGCTTCTTTCCGGGCGGCTGTGCGACGATTCTTATGCCGCACTCCAATATATCCTCATCCTCCACAAGCTCCAGGGAACCATGTCCACCACCAAAAAGCTGCTTAAAAGACTTGTCAAACTCTCTCTGAATCTCGGCAAACTTCTCTGTAAACTGCTTTCTCATACCACTGTCAAGCTCATCAATGATGCCAACCAGCGTCTTTTCAGCCTCGATAAGGTCATCATGCTGTCCCTTCAAAAACTCATAACGCGTTGAAATCTCCCTGTATTCCTCAATAGCGTTGACATTTACATCGCCGAGGCGTCTGATTTCGTCCTTTATGCCTGCAATCAGCTTCTTTAACGAAGGCAGGTCATCATATGCATCATTTCTAAGCTCTGCTGCCGCATGCGGAGTAAGCTCATACTCATCCCACATGTAGTTGGTCTGAGTCTCTGAAGCCTCCTTAAGCTTCTCTCTCTGGCTGTTCAGTCTGAAAAGCTCCTTATCCAGATCAGCCTGTTTCTTAGAAACTTCCTCCTGCTTTGCAAAAAAGCCTCTGTAATTCTCAGACATCTTTTCCTTTTTGGCAATGCTTTCCCTAAGTTCCTCGTCAAGCTTAGAATTGTTGTCCTTTGATGCCAGAATGGTCTGTGTGATTGCATCAATATCAGCCTGCTTCTTTTTAATATCATCCTTTGCAGCAGCTGCACCTTCCACAAGACTTTCCTTCTGCTCATCAAATTTCTCTATCTCTGAATTGATACGATTGATATTTTCTATAGCAAACTCTGCCGTCTTTGTAATATTTGCAAGCTCAAGTGAAATGGCAGCGGCCTTGTGTGAAGCCTCCTGCTCAAGTACTCCCTGCTTTTCAAGTATCTCACTATATGAGCTGTTTTCCTTCTCAAGCTGCTCCTCACGCTGCTTTGATGCCTCAAGCTGCGCTGCAATATCCTTCTTGCCCTGATTTATCTCTTCGAGCTGTTTTTCAATCTCGGCATTTTCTGTGCGCAGATCCTCGTAGACATTCGCACTCTCTTTCTTTTGCTGGTCCGCCCTGTCAACAGAAATCTGTGCTGTGTTCTGCTCAATATACTTCTCCTGCAGCAAGGTCTTTGTGGCTGCTATATCCTCCTCGCCAAGCGCAATAGCAGTCGCAACATCATCCTTTCTGGCTCTAAGCTCTTTAAGCTTTGTCTTAGTCTGATCAACTCTCTTTTCAAGCTCCTCAATCTCACGATTTCTCGCAAGCAGATTGGATGAATTTTTAAACGCACCACCGGACATAGAGCCTCCCGGTGCCAGATACTCGCCCTCGACAGTCACAATATGGAGTGAATAGTGATTTTTCTTTGCAAGCGCAATGGCATTGTCAATTGTGTCCACCACAATCACTCTGCCAAGCAGGTATGCAACAACCTCATCAAACTTCGGATCACACTTCACCAGCTTATTTGCAATGCCAAGCACACCCTTTTCGCCGAGTGCCGCCTCATTTTTATTATTTCTGTTTGCACGCACACTTGTAAGAGGTAAAAACGTAGCCCGACCAAAATGATTGGCCTTCAAAAAGCCAATCATCTTTTTGGCTGTGGCCTCATCCTCAGTGACGATATTCTGGATATTACCACTTAAGGCTGTCTCTATCGCTATCTCATAGCGCTTATCCACCTGTATAAGATCTGAAACCACTCCGAGAAGCCCCGGATTTTTAGCCTTCTGCTCCATAACACGCTTGATGCTGTTACCATAGCCATCATAACGCTCGGCAATGTTTTTAAGCGACTCAAGCCTGGAAACAGACTTATGATACTCTGTGGAAGCCTCCTCCATCAGGCGGGCATTCTCTCTGGACTTATCTCTCCACTCCCTAGCCTTTGCCAAAAGAGCCGACTCCTTTTCCTTTAAACCGGCTATCTCTTCATTGACAGCATTAAGCTTCTTATTAGCCTCATCCAATATATCATCAAGCCCTGCTTCCCTTGTCTTTCTATCTAAAAGACGCTTGGTAAGTTCTGCCTTTCTGATATTAATCTGCTCAAGCATAGTGGCAAAACGCTGCTGCCTTGACTGGATACTGCCTCGCTCCTGAAGTAGGGCGATAAGCTCATTCTTGCCCTTTTCCAGTCCGTCATTGCAGCGGTTAACCTCTGCAAGCACAGCCTCATGCTCGTTTACCGCAAGAAGCTCGTTTAGCTTCATCTGCTCTATCTCAGCTTCCAGTGCAGCTTTTTTGTCATCATACTCTTTCCTGCTTTTAAGACGCTCAGCCTTTTCCTTTTCGATAGCCAAAAGACGTGACTGCAGATGCTCATCCGTCATTTCAGCCGTGTGAATCTGCTCCTTTAAAAGCTCTATCTGATTCTCAAGCTTCTGTCTGGTGGATGAAGTGCTTGTGATGCTCTCACGAAGAGACTCGATACGCTCATCCATCTGCTGCATATCATTTCCAAGCCGCTCATACTCTGCCTTGATGCTCTCATATGTGGCGTTGGTCTCCTTTAGCTCGTCATCCGCAATAGCGTATTTCTCATCAGCTGACTTAAGCTCGGTCTCAATGCGCGCTGATTCAAGCAAAAACATGTTGACATCGTAGTTCTTCAGTTCTTCTCTCTTTTTAAGATATGTATGAGCCTTCTCGGACTGTCTCTGTAACGGACCTACCTGTCTCTCAAGCTCTGTCAGAATATCATTGACACGCACAAGGTTCTCCCGCTCATTATCGAGCTTCTTTTGTGCTGTAAGCTTTCTCTTTTTAAACTTTACAATGCCGGCAGCCTCATCAAACAGCTCTCGTCTCTCCTCCGGCTTTCCGCTTAGAATCCTGTCAATCTGACCCTGTCCAATGATGGAATAGCCCTCTTTACCGATACCTGTATCGTAGAAAAGCTCCGAAACCTCCTTGAGCCTGCACGGATTGCCATTGATGAGATACTCGCTCTCACCCGAGCGGTAAACACGCCTGGCAACTGTAACCTCGTTGAAATCAATCGCAAGCGAATGGTCTGAATTGTCAAGTGTGATGGCAACATACGCATATCCAAGCGGCTTCCTGTTCTCTGTACCCGCAAAAATGACATCCTGCATGCTGGCACCACGAAGCTGCTTTGCGCTCTGCTCACCAAGCACCCATCTGACCGCATCGGCGACATTACTCTTTCCACTGCCGTTTGGCCCGACAATACCTGTGATGCCGTTGTGGAACTCAAAAACAATTTTGTTGGCAAAGGACTTAAAGCCCTGTACTTCCAAGCTCTTTAAATACATTAAAAACTCCTATTCCCTGTTTCTGTATAAAAGAAGCGCCTGATATGCAGCCTGCTGCTCTGCCGCCTTCTTTGTGTGGCCCTCTCCCTCGCTGACACGCTCGCCGTCCACAAGCACCGCAACTGTAAACTGCTTGTCATGATCCGGACCGCTCTCCTCAATAAGCTCATAGGAAAGCTGCTCATGCCTGCCCTGTATGAGCTCCTGAAGGATAGTCTTGCTATCATAAAAGAGCTGCTTATTCTCAATATCTGTCATGATAAACCTAAGCACAAACTCCTTTGCATTAGTAAAACCACCATCTAAATAAATTGCTCCAATCACTGCCTCAAGTGCATCAGAAAGAATCGATTTTCTCTTTCTGCCACCTGTATGATCCTCGCCCCTGCCAAGACGTAAGTACTTTCCAAGGTCAAGTGGCTTTGTACAAAGTGCAAGAGTCGGCTCACAAACAATGCTTGCGCGCAGCTTGGTAAGCTCACCCTCAGGCTTTTGCGGATAATTGATAAACAAAAACTCACTTGAAACTATTTCCAAAACAGCATCGCCCAAAAACTCCAGACGTTCGTTATCAGAATGCTTTTTCATGTGCTTTTCATTGGCATACGAGCTGTGTGTCAGCGCCTGCTCAAGCAGATGTCGGTTCTTGAACGTATAGCCTATTTTGCTTTGAAATTCATTTAAATCTGCCATAATTTCTCCTCTATTTCTATATCTATCCATTTTACATGTTCCGTGAGTATAACGAAAAGCCCTCATAATAAAGGGCTTTTCATTAGTTAAACATACTACTGCTCGCTTACAGCTTTTTTAATCTGCTCAACAGCATCGCCAACAGTGACGATTTTCTCTGCTTCCTCATTAGGAATCTCGATATCGAACTCTTCCTCGATACCCATGATAATCTGGAATACATCCAGAGAGTCAGCGCCAAGATCATCAATGAAGGTTGACTCCATAGTAACCTCGTTCTCATCTACGTTAAGTACCTCGACAATAATGTCTCTAAGCTTCTCAAATTCCATTTTTAATACCTCTCATTTCTGTTTATAGTGACCAATCATACAGCAGTACTGCTATCTAATCAGCCGGCTTATTAATAATATATTCTTTAATTTTATCATTAATCTCTTTTTCCTTAAATGTAACACATTGGAAAACAGAGTTAGTGATTTCCTTCGCCTTGGAGCTGCCGTGGGTCTTTACCACAAGACCATTCAATCCTAAAAGCGGTGCTCCGCCGTACTCGGTCGCATCAAATGACTTTAGCGTATTCTTAAGAGCCGGAAGTGCAAGTGCAGCTCCTATCTTGCTCTTTAGTGTGCTCATGAGACCCTTCTTTATGACTCCGATAAGAGTGGAGCTAAGTCCCTCGTAGAGCTTTAATATGACATTGCCTGTGAAAGCCTCGCAGACTATAACATCGGCATCTCCCTTTGGAATATCCCTTGCCTCAATGCTTCCGACAAAATTGATATCTGTGCACTCTCGAAGAAGCGGCATGGTCTCCTTTACCAGGGCATTACCTTTCTCCTCCTCTGCACCGATATTGACCAGTGCAACCTTTGGATTCTTCACGCCGACAACATGCTCCATATAGATAGAGCCCATCTTAGCAAACTGTACCAGATGTTCAGCTCTGGCATCCACATTGGCTCCACAGTCTATGAGCAGAGATACGCCCCTCTCAGTCGGAATAAGCGGTGCCAAAGGTGGCCTTTGTATGCCCTTTATCCTGCCGACTATTACCTGACCTCCGACAAGTACAGCACCTGAGCTTCCTGCCGAAACAAATGCATCAGCCTCTTTATTCTTGACCATATTCATGCCAACAACGATTGATGACTGCTTCTTTCGTCTGATTGCCACAACCGGTGGCTCTGCCATCTCTATAACCTCAGGTGCATCTACTATCTCTATCTGCTCCTTAGGATATGTATACAAAGAAAGCTCCCTCTCTACCGGTACCTTCTGTCCTACAAGAAATATCTTTATATCATTTCTTTTGTTAACCGCATCTACCGCACCCTTTACTACCTCTGCGGGTGCATTGTCGCCACCCATTGCATCGAGTGCGACCCTTGTTGTACTTTGCATTGTGACCTCCCTGTGCCTGCTAAAAAGCAAACTACTAATTGATTAAATAAAATATACTATAATCATAGGTATAAATCAATAACCAATTCACTACTCTATATGGCTTCCATCATTCTCCCGGACTCATTGAAATAACCTTGCCACAGTTCCATAAATCAGCAGTGCGCTTTGCTGCATCAAGTCTGTCATCGTCTGACTTAAAATCAATATTTACTGAGTGGCATCCGCACTCAAGACATGTCACATAATATGAGCTGCCGCAGTCCTCCTCGAGAATCCCGGCACCGCCACAGAGCGGGCACTCATAGATTTCAACTAAATCGTCTATATTATTCATGATAGTTTGCTTCCTTCTTTCTTTAATATCTAAATATCCTCTCAGTATAATAACATCCCTGCAAGCTATATACAAGCAAAAAGTACCTTCATTTTATTATGGGATAAAAAAGGGTTAAAATCAATCAAAAAAGGATTGAACGATATCGTTCAATCCTTAATTTTACTGGTTTTCTACTATTAGTCCTGAGGAATGATTTCTTTTTTGTTGTATGATCCGCAGTTCTTGCAAACTCTGTGTGGCATCATAAGCTCTCCACATTTGCTGCATTTTACTAAAGTAGGAGCAGACATTTTCCAGTTTGCTCTTCTCTTATCTCTTCTTCCCTTAGAAGATTTATTCTTTGGACAAATTGACATTTGTTTACACCTCCTTAAACTTGTTAAATATATCCTGGAACGCTGCCATTCTTGGATCCGGTACAAAACTATCGCAACTGCAGGTGCCTTTATTCAAGTTCATCCCGCAGACTTTACAAATACCTTTGCAATCGTCTTTGCACAGAACTCTCATTGGCCAGTTCACCAGAATTTCGGCGTAGACAAGTTTATCTACATCGAGTTCAAACCCAATCAGGTAGTCAGTTTCCTCCATCTCTTCATCGACTAATGCTCCGTCTGTGATTTTCAGAGTCTTGTCAATGTCAAAATGCATGTTTGTTGGAACTTCTTCCAAGCATCGGCTGCACGGTATCGCTATGTCTATATCTACTGTTCCCGTGATGTGCACTGCTGCATTCTCCACGTTTGAGATATGAAGTGATATCGGCTGCTTTTTCAGAATAGGATAATCTCCTAAACGCGACTCAAATGATGTGAGCGTAAGCTCTGTCTCAATTGTTGTCTCTTTATTTATAGATTTTACAATGGTTGATATATCAATCATAGTTCTCTCCTATTCACACCTAACCAATTATACATATTGGAGTGGTGTTTGTCAACAAAATTTTATAATTTATCCACAACTTTTTGCTTTTTATTAACCAACAAGCTTTACTGTCTCACGGCAGATTGCAAGCTCCTCGTTTGTAGGGATGACACATACCTTTACGCTTGAGTCTGCTGTTGAGATGAGTGCCTCCACGCCGCGTGTCTTGTCGTTTGTCACACGGTCAATCTTTATACCAAGGTAACCTAAATATGCCATGATTTTTTCTCTTACAAAGCTTGTATTCTCACCGATTCCTGCTGTGAATGCGATAGCATCTACTCCGTTCATTGCTGCTGCATATGCTCCGATGTATTTTGCTACTCTGTAGCTGAATACCTCTACTGCTGCGATGGCACGCTTGTTGCCATCATTGTAGGCTGCCTCAAGGTCTCTGAAGTCGCTTGATACTCCTGACATGCCGGCTACTCCTGACTTCTTGTTGAGTACATTCATCACACCATCGATATCAAGGTTTTCTTTCTTTGCGATGAACTCCATGATTGATGGGTCGATATCACCTGAACGTGTTCCCATTACAAGTCCCTCAAGTGGTGTAAGTCCCATTGATGTATCTACGCATTTACCGTTTAATACTGCGCTGACTGAAGCTCCGTTTCCAAGGTGTGCTACGATAATCTTTGAGTTGTTTAAGTCCATTCCAAGGTAGCTTGCTGCCTCCTTTGATACGAAGCTGTGGCTTGTTCCGTGGAAGCCGTATCTTCTTACCTTGTACTTCTCATAGTACTCATATGGAAGGCCGTAGAGATATGCTTTCTCAGGCATTGTCTGATGGAAGGCTGTATCAAATACGCCTACCATTGGTACATTTGGCATAAGTGCCTGGCATGCTCTGATTCCGATAATATTTGCAGGGTTGTGAAGGGGTGCGAGGTCGTTGCACTCCTCTACCTGTGCGATTACTTCCTCTGTGATAACTACTGAGTCTGAGAACTTCTCTCCGCCGTGCACTACACGATGTCCTACTGCATCGATCTCTGCAAGTGATTTTACTGCACCTGTCTTTGGATTTACAAGTGCATCAAGTACCATCTGGATGGCCTCTTTATGTGTTGGCATAGGTGCCTCTGTGATTTCCTTATCAAGCCCCTCTTTCTGATATACGAGTCTGCCATCGATTCCGATTCTCTCGCAGAGTCCTTTTGCAAGTACCTCCTCTGAATCTGAATTGATGAGCTGGTATTTCAGTGATGAACTACCACAATTAATTACTAATACATTCATTGTTTTGTCTCCTTTGGTTTAAAATTACAATACTATTGTTAGTATAAACTTATTTTTCAAATGCGACAAGGGTGTTTTTGTGGTATTATGGGTTTGAACTCTAAAAAATACATTATTGATTAAAGGAGCATCAAACATGAAGGTTGCAGGTGTGATTACCGAATACAATCCATTCCACAATGGGCACAAATATCAGCTAGAGCAGATTAAAAGGCAGACATCTGCTGATTATATCGTCGTAGTAATGAGCGGTGATTTCGTGCAAAGAGGTGAGCCTGCTATCATTGACAAATACGAGCGCACACGCATGGCGCTTTTGAGCGGTGCCGACCTGGTGCTTGAGCTTCCATCGGTCTTTGCCACTGCTTCTGCCGAGTTTTTTGCCGGTGGCGGAGTCAGTGTACTCAAAAACACAGGTGTGGTGGACATGCTGTGCTATGGTGTGGAGTCTGTGGACCATGAACTTACAAAGCTTGTGGCTGGCGTGCTTAAAAATCCGCCTGCTGAGTATTCCACATCTCTTGCCCGGCTGATTCAGGGTGGAATGAGCTTTCCTGTGGCCAGGAGCAGAGCGCTATGTGAATATTTTCGAGATACCTATGACAGCGCTTCCGAGAAATTAGATGCTTTCATAGCTTCACCAAATAATATTCTGGCCATTGAGTATGAGAAGGCTTTGATGGACTATGATATTACGGGATTTCCCCTTCAGCGCATCGGGGAAGGATATCACAGCACGGATTCGACAAGTGAGTTTTCTTCCGCTACAGCTGTGCGCGGGGTGATTTCAACCTTGATTGATATAGACAAACACAACACTATTACTAATATGCAGCTTGATAATTCATGGATTTCCGCAAAGTTCAGTCAGCTAATGCCATCAGACTGTGCCGATATTCTTGTCAATTGTATTTTAGGCGGTCATATTGTGTTTCCGGATGATATTTCTGAAATGCTTTACTATCGCCTGCTGACCTGGAAGGATAAAGGCTTTGCGCAGTATTCAGACTGCACAAAGGAGCTTTCTGCAAAGATAGTTAAAAATATTTATAAATATGACAATTTTACGCAGTTTTGTAACTTACTGAAGAGTAAAAATCTGACTTATACGCGTATTTCGAGAGTCCTCACGCATATTTTACTTGGTATTGAGAATGATGATTTTAACATATGTATGGATAATCCTTATCTGCGCATACTCGGTTTCAAAAAATCATCAGGAGAGCTTATGCATCTCCTCAAAAAAAGAGCATCAGCGCCTATTATTACAAAAGTCGCTGATGCTCCGTACGAGCTTATTTCCAAGGATTTTTTTGCTGCTGATTTGTATGGCAGGCTGTGTCATTCACAGCAAAATGAGTTTACACATGGGGTTGTAATTATTTAATCTACAGCTCCATTATAATTTCTCGCGCCAGACTTTCCTCTATAGGCTTTGCATACACTCCCGGTGCAAACTCAACAGTGGCTCCTATGCCTTTTTGGAGCACGAAGCGCAGCTTGCCGTCTCTCACCTTTTTGTCGGTGTAGAGCTTTTTAACAAGTGCCTCCCTGTCTATATAGTCAGGTATACGTGTCGGAAGACCGGCTCTCTCATAGAGCTTTATCACGCGCTCTGCCTGCTCCTCTGACATATAGCCAAGCCGTGCAGACATAAGTGCCTGTGCTGCCATTCCAATCGACAGTGCCTCTCCGTGCAGCAGCTTGTAGTCGCTGACTGTCTCAATTGCCCGGCCTACTGTGTGGCCCAGATTTAAGGTTTCGCGAAGTCCCGCCTCTCGCTCATCCTTCATGACCACATTGTACTTGATACGGCAGTTATTTTCTGCGATATACTCACATGCAAATTTCTTGAATGAATATATATCATCCAGATTTTCCTCTATAAATTCAAACATATCCTCGCTGCCTAAGCATGCGTGCTTGATGGTCTCTGCCATACCGCTTGCCATCTGGCGCTGTGGCAGTGTCTTCCAGGCAGCTATGTCTATATATACCTTTTGGGGCTGATTGAACAGACCTATGGTGTTGGTAGCAAGAGGTGTATCAATTGCTGTTTTTCCACCTACCGATGCATCTGCCGCAGCTAGAAGGGTGGTTGCATAATTGATAAACGGCACTCCTCTGCCGTAGGTTCCTGCAATAAAGCCTGATAAGTCGGTTACCACACCGCCACCGACTGCAATAATACAGCAGTCTCTTCTGTACCCCTTTTTAAGCATGGCATCCTCTATCTTTGCCTTTGTCTCACGCGACTTGCTCTTTTCCCCAGCCGGGAAAACAAACAAATCCACTGAGTATCCCGCATGCTTTATCTTCTCACAAATTGGAAGTGCATAAGGATCACGCACATTTGTATCTGTAATCACTGCAAATTTCTTTATCTTGCCCGCAAGACCATTTTCCAGGTCAGATACAAGGGTGTCTGAGAGGTTGTAGCCTATCTCAATATCATATGTGTCATCTACTACTTTTTTGAGTTCTACATTGAATATGCTCATCTTTTTCTCCTGTTATGCTATATTTTTGTTTCTTTTATGTGGAAAACTGCTACAGTATCCCCACAGCCTGCTTCGCAAGCTTATCTGCCTCTTCGTTGCCCTCTACTCCTGAGTGTCCCTTTACCTTTACAAAAGTAAGCTTTATTTTATCCTTAACTGACATGATGTATTCGTGATAAGCTATAGTGCCTGCCTTGTTTCGCTTCCAGGCCCCTGTAGCCCACATCTCTATGCCCATGTAGTCATAGTATATGACAAGTTCCTTAATTCCAAGCTCTATAGCCTTTTTTACGGCAGCCTCCGCGCCCTTTATCTCTCCGGCTACGTTGCGCATTGTGGCCATCTCGGCATCATTATCTGCCCCCTGCAGCACGTATTTTTCATGGTCAGTCACAAGAAAGCCTCCATAGCCATAGGTGTGTGTTGCTTTGTTGAAGGAGCCGTCGACAAACGCATATGTACTATTTTCGCCGGATGATTTCATACCTGTAATAATTTTCACTCCATTAATAAATTTTTCTGCCTCTTCTATCGTCTTAAAGCTTTTATACACTGCTCCCTGATATCCGTCAACCATTGCTTTGCAATCATTCCAGTTGAAATATATCCCGGGAACCTTTCCCTTTTTTACCGCATAGTATTTTGATGCCATGCTTTATTTCTCCTTTAATTCTTCTTCCTTTGCCAGTTCCTTAAGCTCTTTCAATTTGTAAAGCTTCTTGAAATACAAATAGACCATTGTATCCCTGCCGGCTTCGACTATCTTGCAGCCATACAGCTTTTTTTCCGCAGTCTCATCAATCCGGACTTTTCTGACCTTCAGTTGAAGAGTAAAATCGTGGCCTCCAACGCTATCACTGAATTCCACCACCACAAGCCTGCCGCCTATTTCAATCTCACTGTCACAATAAAATGAGATTCCAACCTGGCTCACATCATGAACAACGCCTGTATAATATCCATCCTCGCCATATATGCTCAGATTACAGCTCTGCTCTATTAATATTCTGTCCTTTGAACGGCGCTCATCCTCGCGTGCTGTCTCCTTGTAGGTGCTGGTTTGAATCAGGTAATATGTTTCATTTCCCCTTTTCGTCACCTTAAGACTCACATCGGGCCAGAAATATCTTCTCCCATGGTGATTATTAACATAAACATTTATGACAATTCCCTTGAATGCACCTGTTCCAAAATCAACCACATGACCACCATATTCATATGCCTTTACGTACACTCCGCCGCTTTCAATTTCTTCAACTGCAGAATCAAGGTCGTATTCCAGTCCGCCCCAGTTGGCCTGCAGCACAAGCTTTTCCCCTTTTTCCAGATCCTGTAATAGCATAATTATACACCTCTGAATTATATTATTATTTATTGGTTCTGAATAGCTACCTGTTTTTATAACACTCTCGACAAAAATTCCTGTAATCTCTCACTCTTTGGTGCGCCAAATACTTCCTCAGGTGTGCCCTCCTCAGCTATGGTGCCCTCATTGATGAACATCACTCTGTTGGCCACTTCTCTGGCAAAGCCCATCTCATGTGTCACGACTACCATTGTCATGCCTGCCTCTGCAAGCTCCTTCATTACTGAAAGCACCTCACCTACCATCTCAGGGTCAAGTGCCGATGTAGGCTCATCAAACAGTATAACGTCAGGATTCATAGCAAGCGAACGGATAATTGCCACTCTCTGCTTCTGTCCTCCGGAAAGCTGTGCCGGATATGCATCTGCCTTATCAAGAAGACCTATTCTGGTGAGAAGCTCATCTGCCTTCTTTGATGCCTCATCCTTCGTCATCACACCAAGCTTCACCGGTGCGAGCATGATATTTGCTTTTATTGTCATGTTGGCAAACAGATTGAACTGCTGGAAAACCATGCCTATTTTCTGTCTGGTCACATTGATGTCTGTCGACTTGTCTGTCAGGTCTGTTCCTTCAAAAAGGATTTGTCCTGATGTAGGTGTCTCGAGCAGATTGAGGGAGCGTAAAAATGTAGATTTTCCACAGCCTGACGGTCCGATGATGGCAATTACATCACCTCTGTTTACCTCTGTGCTTATGCCCTTTAATACCTCCTGCTCTCCAAAACTCTTGTGCAGGTCTTTTACCTCTAGTATCACGTTATTATCTTTCATTGCTTCTCAGTCTCCTCTCAAGTTTGCTTACTCCGTGGCTTAAAAGCATCACTATAACCAGATAAATAAGGGCTACAGCAATAAGCGGTATAAATGCCTCGTATGTGTTGCTTCGTATGATATCTCCACCCTTTGTCAGATCCATCATACCAATATAACCACTGATTGATGTCTCCTTTAGGAGGCTGATAAACTCGTTAAGCAGCGCCGGAAGTATATTTTTGACAGCCTGCGGTATGATAACAAGCTTCATGGTCTGTCTGTAATTGAGTCCTAAGCTTCGTCCTGCCTCAAACTGTCCTATATCTACAGACATGATTCCTGAACGCACAATCTCTGCCACGTATGCAGCCGAGTTGAGACCGAAAGCAATGACTGCTACAAGTATCTTGTTGGTAACAGATGCAAGCACTACATAGTATATGATAAGAAGCTGTATCATGACAGGTGTTCCTCTGATGATGGTCAGGTATACCTTGCAAATTCCGTTTAATATAGCAAGACCGCCGTTTCTGTCATGGCTGGTTCTGACTATCGCAATTAAAAATCCCAGCACAATACCAAGCATTACGGCAAATATTGTGATAACTAGTGTATTGCCAAGACCCTTTACGATATACATGTAACGATTGTCCTTGACAAAGTTGTCATAGAGCTTTTCCTTTATACCGATTGAAGAGCCTGACTGGCTGTCTTTTACGATAATCTCCTGCTTTGTGGTGATATACGTATCGGTAAAATCAACATTTTTCTGTCTGTCCTCTGTCACTGTAAAGCCTGCTGCTCCGACATCCACCTTGCCTGATGATACAGCGGCAATGATTGAGTCAAACTGCATATCCTCTACCTGCATATCCATGCCAAGCTCATCTGCGATGGCCTGCATGATATCCATATCGATTCCTGTGACCTTGTTGTCCTCATAATACTCATATGGTGGGAACTCTGCATTGGTTCCTACCTTAAGTGTACCGTTTGACCTGTCAACGTCCTTCTTCACGTATGGAGTCTTTCCCACCTGATTCTCAGATCCGATATAGTTGTCGATGATGCTCTGAACTGTTCCATCCTGCTGCAGCTTTTCAAGCGCAGTATTTACCTTGTCGCGAAGCTCTGTATTGCCCTTTTTCAGGCAGAATGCATAGTCCTCGTTGGTAAACTCCTCGTCCAGTATCTTAAGTCCCTTGTTTTCTTTTACAAAGGCAAGTGCCGGCTGCTCATCAATAACCACGCAGTCAATCTTGCCGACCTTTAATGCCTGGACTGCATCAGCACCCTTGTTGTATCTCTCTACCTTGGTGCCTGAACCGTCGTTCTCATAATCAGATACATAGATATCTCCTGTGGTACCGAGCTGGACACCTATTTTTGCGCCCTCCAGATCGTCCACACAAGCGACCTTTTTGCTGTCGCTTTTGCCGCATGCGCATAAGCCAACAATGAATGTGGCCATTAATGCTGCCATAAGCAAAATCATAATCGGTTTTTTCTTAATGGATTTCATATTATTCCTCATTTCTGTATAAATATTTATTCAAGATTATATCATATTAGTTTATAAAATAAAAGAGCCTGATTTTCTCAGACTCTTTTATACCAAATATTTATGCATCATGCTCCATGTTGCTTAACTTCTTCGCCTGGTCGGCTGCGATACAGGCATCAATTATTTCCTGGATATCTCCGTTAAGAATCTTGTCAAGCTTATAGAGCGTCAGATTGATTCTGTGATCTGTCACACGTCCCTGTGGGAAGTTGTAGGTACGAATCTTCTCAGCACGGTCTCCTGTACCGATCTGGCTTCGTCTCTCCTCTGCCTCTGCATCCTGCTTCTTCTGAAGCTCAAGGTCATAGAGCTTTGTACGAAGAAGTGCAAAAGCCTTTTCCTTGTTCTGTATCTGTGACTTCTCAGTCTGACTGTAGATGACAATACCTGTTGGATAATGTGTCAGTCGGACTGCCGAATCTGTTGTGTTGACACACTGTCCACCGTTTCCGGAAGCACGCATTACGTCGATTCGGATATCCT
>ERZ779851.1923-NODE-1923-length-16957-cov-5.150041_pt1 | contig 16957 bp, 12 predicted proteins | sample MGYA00511094_ERZ779851 | MGnify/ENA primary metagenome ERZ779851 (study PRJEB29588, sample SAMEA2155512) | human gut metagenome | biome: human gut; feature: human-associated habitat; material: faeces | place: Denmark | collected 2008/2010 ...
ACCGCCGCTGAAATCTTTACCAGCCGGTCGCTCTGTTCGAACAGTGTACGGTACTTATAGGCCAGTGCGTCCGCCTTGTTGGTGCTGAACACCAGCAGCGAAATGTAAATCACGCCCGTAAACGACAGCTTGAAGTCGCCAGTGCCGTTCCAAAGTCCGTCCAACGTGAACATCTTCTCACCGCCAACGGGCAGGTCCTCTTCATGGCCGAACATGTTGAAGTTCTCAAACCCGGTCTTATCAGCGTTCACAAATTCTATTTTCAACCTTCCGGCCTTGATAACCCGGTAGCTGAACGACAGATACACCACGCCGGGCACCCGTTCGCCCTGGCTGTTCGTCTGCCGGTACTCCGGTACCAGCCGGAAGTCCTCCAGTTTCTGCATGATATAGCTGTTCCGGATATAGGCATAAGGCACCTTGCCGTCGGTCCGTATCTCGGCATGCCCGTCCGGCTTCGTACCGTAAGGACCGCCGTTCGCCCAGATCCAGCGTCCGCCCAGGGTGAACAGCGTAGCCTTGCTGCCCGTCTTCCATTTGTCCATGCCGTCGGCAAAACTGCTGTTGTCCAGATAACTCTGTTCTTCGCGTATTTCCTTGCGCAAGCTTTCCACGGCTGAATGGATTTTCCCCTCGGTTATCTCAAACCGCGTCAGGATGTCCTCGCCCGTCATCAACACGAACGTACCCTTCAGCCACACGTTGTCGGCATACAGGCCGTTTCCTTTCGGCTGTTTGTCTGCCGGGAAAGCGCTGCTCCTGATGCCGTCCAGCTTACCCAGCCGGCAACGAAGGCAGCCGTTGAAGTTCTTGGCCTTCACACCGTCCAGAATGTCGATACGGGGCTGCCCGTCCTCCGTGGCCGCAATGGATATAAGGTTCTGCCGGAGCGGGTTTTCCGTGTTGCCCATCAGCACGCACTCATCGCCTGCCTCCGGCTTCACCCCGCCAAACTCGCTTACCGGGACCAGCACACCGCCGGCTATCACCGAAGCCACCTCCACCCAGTATGCTTTTAGTTTCTTACCACCCGTAACCGCACAGCGCATCAGGTCATGGGCCACAAAGCCCGATTCCTGCTCAAACACGATGCGGTAGTTGTCGCCCTGCTTCACCACGTCCTTGATCTTGCCGTTGGCAGCGGACACCACCAGCTGGCCGCACACGCTGCGCACCTTCTCGATCAGCAGTTCCAGCGCCACCAGGCTTTGCCGGGCAGTCACTTTGTCCACCGTCAGGTTCGTCAGTCCCGTCAGCTGGTCAATCCACAGCTGCCAGCCCTCACCGGTCAGCCCGTCCACAAACTCCGTGCTGCGCAGCAGTTCGCGGATCACGGCAGTCAAGTATTCGGCATTGCCCTCACCATCCACGATGCCGCAGGGCTTGCCGCCGGCAGCCTCGCCAAAGCTCACACCCTTCAGGAAGCGGATGGACTCTTTGGCTGTGTCCGGCTGGTTCTTGCTCAGGAACTCTTTCTGGCTGCGCCGGGCGGAAAACAGGTTGTTGTCCGTGGGCAGCGTCTTGTCCCAGCTTCGTATGATGTCCGGAAGGGCAGCGCCTTCCGTCTTTGATTTCGTATAGCTTTTCAGCGCACCGATGCTGTCCGTCACCTTGTCGAACTTGCCCACCTGCAGCGCATCGCTTATCTCGATGTCCATCTGCCCGGGTTCGTTCACCTTGCGGCTGATCTTGGTGATACGGCTCTGACGGTAGCCTTTTTCCGGGAAATACTTCCGGCTCTCCAGCTTCACCCGTCTGCCCACAAACAGGTCTATGCCGTGCTCCTCGATGTATACCGGGTCTGTCGGGGCTTTGTAGGCGGCAATGTCCAGCCAGTGGTCCCGGTTGTACTCGTCCACCGCAACCGCAAACTCCTCTTCGGCCAGCCGGTAATACTCATCCGGCATCCGGATGTTCCACAGAATATAGGTATCGCCTGCTCGGGGCACCAGCTTGCCGCCCGGCAGCTGGGTGTCGTCATCATAGGGCCAGATGGTAATCAGTTCAAATTCCCTTGCCGCACTGTCGTAGTTCACCTTAAAGTAGTGGTCATCGCTTTCTCCCAGTCCGGCAAGGTCGCCCGTCTGGAACGACACACGTTTGGTTTCTCCGGCCAGCTCGTACAGGTTGGGGTCAAAGTTCAGTTCCCCGTCCCGGAAGTAATAGACGGTGAATTTGTTCCCTTCCTCGTCCGTCACCTCCTCGCTGCGTACCGAGCTCACCGTACCCACCCGGTGGGGGTAGATACCGCTGAAGGCATCCTGTTCGTAATGGTCATAGATGCCGTATTCCTCCACACCCTGCTCGATGTACTTCCTGCCGCCGGGAAGCATCAGACGCGGGCTGCCGTATTTCTCCGCATCGATGTTGCGGGTCGAGCCTACCGGGAACAGGCGCGTATAGAATTTGGCCGTGTTGCTCGTATCTCTTTCCAGGGAGGTCAGCCCCTTGCCATAGCCAAGGGTGATTTCTTCCCCGTGTTCGCAGCGGCACACGTTCACAGTCTGCCCCTCAACCCACCATTCCACCTTGCCGCCTGCCTTTTCCGCGATGGCTTTCAGCGCTTCGTCGCAGTACATCCCCTCGTAGTCTATCGTGATCAGCTCCGTACCTTCCACCGTACCCGTCTTCCAGTCAGTAATGTGGCCCATGCCGTTATTGATAGCCTTCACCACCATCGCCACATGCTCGCGGGGCGTGGCCGTCAGGGTAAACAGGGGGTTGGTGTCCCCGTCCGTCGTCTCCAGCACCAGGAACCGCTTGATCAGGCTCTCGATACCGTACAGCTTCAGGTTATACTCCCATTCACCATCGCTCACCTGCTTCGGCGTGTAGCGTTCCGTCAGCCAGTACCGTTCGCCCAGATAGTCCGTGTAGTCGTTCACGTCCAGGGGCAGGAAGGCATAATAGCTGAACGACAGGGAAAGCACATTGTCTCCCTGCACCTCCTTGCTTTGCGTCGAGCTGTCGTTCACGGCCACATCCGCACGCTTGGTTCCGGCTTTATCATATATCGTTAGAAGCATATTCTAATAGCGTTTGAATGGTTATATAATCGGTTTCGGTTCCCGGAACTTTACCCGGAACTTTCCGGCATGCACGCCTTCCGTCCACAGATAGGTCAGCGGGGTGAACTTCGTACAGTCGGCATACTTCACCCGCAGCTGCAGATCCAGCTGGGGGAAACGGATCTCCAGCCAGCCGTCCTTCCCTTGCTTCAGGAAATTCACAAAGGCAAAGTACTGCTTCATCCAGCCTGCCTGGGTCTTGTTGTAAAGCGCAAAATGCAGCGTCACGTCACGCGCTTCATTCCGTGGGGTCAGCACGGGGCTGTATTTTTCCCCGTGCTCTTCCCGTATGTCCACAGCCGTATCCTTCTTGGCCTTGCTCGGGGTCAGGATGGCCGTCAGGTTCTCCATGCCCCCGCGCCGGTCTTCCACCAGGAACACGCCGTATTCCGTCCAGATGTCCGTGCCGTTCACCAGCACCAGTCCGCTCAGTATATTGCCCATATCACTTCACTTTTAGTCCGTCACGTATCATTTTCTTTATCACTTCCTTCAGTTCGCCCAGGTGTCCGGCGCTCACACCGGTGTTCTCGGCTATCCGGGCCAGATGCCCTTCAGCCGTGTCCATCTTCTCCACCACGCTTTCCAGCCGGTCGTCCATGCTGCTCCAGTGCTGCAGCCCGCTGGTGAACATGCCCTCCAGCTTCGTCCCCTGGTCCTGCGTCATGGCCGTAAAGCCGCCCGCTTTCGCACTTTGGCTCGTACCGCCCTGCTGCGTCTTGTCATAACCGGTGGCTGCCGCCAGGTTGTCACGCAGGGCAAGGGCTTCATCCATATACTGCATGTACTCTTCCATCAGCGCGTTCCGTTCCGCCTCAGTCAGTTCGTTGTCCTCCATGGCCTTGCCGAACTTCTCCCACCAGCCTTTCAGTTTGTCGCTGTACATCTCACCGATCTTGTTGCTCAGCATCGCCCGCATGAAGTACTCGGATATATCCTCCGCCGCATCCTTGGCACCGTACTTCATGTTCATCAGGTTGTCGATGAAGCTGCTGTACATACCGTCGAACGAAATGCCCGTCAGCCCTTCATACAGCTGGTCGGTCAGTTCCTCCAGCTTGCCGGCCTGGTCTATGTAGTCATCCAGTTTCTCGGTCAGTCGCCCGCCATAGCCGCCCTTGCCGGTGTTCTGTATCTGCGTCCACATGTCCACGTTGCTGCGCAGCGCCTTCATCTCCTCCGGGCCCAGGCTCCACAGGTTCCCGTCCCACTGTCGGCCAATCTGTCCGCTCAGTTTGTCTATCTGTGCCTGGTTGAAACCGCCCCAGTAGTAGTTCCAGCTGTGGTGACTGCCGTGGTATCCGGCTTGTGCCATCGCCATCTGCAGGTAGTTCGAATTCGTTTCCTGCTGCATCTTGTACGCGTCGCGGTAAGCCGCCACACTCTTTGTACCACGGCTCTGCTTGATGGTATCGGTCAGGTCCTCAATCGAGGTCTGCAGCATCTCGTTCCGGTTGGTCAGACGCTCCATGGTGGCTTGCACCTCCTTGGCATTGCTGCCGCTCCAGTTGATGATACCGCCCAGGCTGAACACCTGTTTCACCACACCGCCCAATGCCTTGATACCACCGGTCAGAATGCTCATCGGCCGCGTCAAGTCTATGCTCTCCAGCCCGTCCAGCGTCTGCCCCATACCATCCAGCCATTCGCCCATCCATTCGGGGGGATCGATGCCGAACTGCTCCACCAGCCCAAGCAGGTCTTCCGCAGCACCCACGTATTCCTTCACCTGGCCCACACTGTTATGCAGGGAGTCCGTAGCTTCAGCCAAAGCCTTCTGCTTTGCGTTCCGCGCTGCATCCAGCGTAGCCTTGGCATTCTGTTGCTCGGCTTCCGTTCCTTCCCTGACAGCCTTGTTGTAGGCTTCCTGGGCTTCCTTGACTGACAAGGTCGTGGATTGCACCTGGGATATGGATGTTTTCAACGCTGTAAAAGGATTGCGTTCGTTCAGTTTCTTGTCGATGGAATCTATCGCACGTACCAGGTCTTTCAGACTGTCCGGCTGCAGATCCTTTTGTGTATCGATATATTCCTTCAGACGGGTACGGAGTGACTGCAGGCTTTCAGTGGATACCTTGTCAAGGTCTCCGAAGACGGATTCCCAGTCCAACCCTTCCTTCAGTTCCTCCATGTCCAGATCTGCCATCTTTTTCTTCAACTCCTCCTGAAGTGTTTTTTGTTCGCCTTCTGTTGTGGCTTCTGCAATGCGTTTTTCATACTCCTGCGTGATGGCCAGTTTCTTTTCCTCGTAGTTGCCATATTCCGACAGGTAATCTCGCATGGCTTCGGTTTCTTTTTCCTTTTCTTCCTCAAAGGTGGCAGCAAGAGCTGCACTCCGGTTCTTGTCGTTGGAATCCCGGGCAGCAGCAAGGGCATCCGTCTGTTCCGGGGTCAATCCGTTTCCGCCGGTGGATATGCCGGCTTCCTTGTTCTCACGCTTCCAGTCGGCTTCCTGCCGGTTAATTTCTTCTTTTCTCGCTTTATAGTCATATTCGATTTGTGCCAGTATCTTTTCGGTACCGGCTTGCATGCGGTCTATCTCTTCCTTCCGGTTTTCTGCCTGCAAGACGGCAAGATCCTTCGCCAGCCTGCGCTCTGTGGCCAGCCGTTGCTTGGCTTCCGCTTCCGGGTCTGTTTCTGGTTTTTTGGGGTCAATGTGTCCACCAATGCCTGACTCCTGTTCCAGTTTCAAACGCTCCTTGGTTAAATTTTCCGCCTCTAATATATATCCGTTATACTCTGCTGTAAGCCGGTCTATTTCTTCCTTTTTTTTCCAGCGTCCGTTATTATTCTGTTTATATGATTGATCCGAAGAAAAGAAACGGTCAACCTTTCCTCCATATCCCCACCAAGTATCAAATTCACTCTCGTCCTTAGCCTCTGCCTCGGCTATTTTTTCATCAACCTCTGACGCTTTTTTTACTAAATTCTGTACTTTCGCTTGGAGGAAGAGGGATTGCACATAATCCTCACTCTTTTGTATGATGGTATCATACCATTCGGAAAGTGTTTTATAATATCCGAAAGATTCCCCGTACTTGCGGTTCAGTTCCTCCACCTTGGCCTTTTCCTGTTCCTTGCTTCCAGTGAAGTTCTTTATTTCATTGATGACCGATTTCAATTCAAAACGGGTGCGAACCATTTGGGCCCGTCCGTCTTTTTCTATCCCAGTCATTTCCTTCAGCGATATGTTGAATTCATCCACACCCTTTTTGGCGCTGAACAAATCCTTCGTCCACTCCCAAATCTCATCACCGTACATCACCAGCAGCATGATGCCCGTAGTCATGGCAGTTTGCCAGGAGAAAAGCGATGACAGGATCTGCTTCCATACCGGTGTGCCATTCTTGCCGGACTTCTGCAGCTCATCGTATTCTTTCCGGGCACGGGCCAACTCATCGGTAAAGATTGGCAGATTGTTGGATATAGCCATAAAGAACATCTGCGGTCCCATGGCCAAGGAAGGCATTTCACGAGCCATCTGCTGGATGCTGTTATGAAGTCCGTTGAACTGGCGCTGTGCATTAGGTATATCTGCAGGAGTGACCTGTATAGATTCCGATTCATTTTGCAACATTTTCAACTGGGCGTGCAGTTCCTCAAGCTGCTTCTCCAGCGCATGGATTTGCGCAATATTGGCACTTTGGTCCAGATTCGGGGCAGCTGTCTCACCTGCAAGACGTAACCTCTCCAGTTCTGCTTCCAACAGCCTTACTGTATTACGCAGTTCCAGTGCCTCACGCTCGGCTTTATTCATGCCGGGCGTAAGGTTATCCTTCATCAAAAATTCAACTTCTACAGGTTTACTCATTCCAGTTTGCTTTGATAAAATCCTACTATATCGTTCGCTTCATCCTCAGCGCTGCGCTCCGGGTGGCTGTCACACTTACCGCTGCATCCCTTCTTCCGAACATATCGCGGAGCGTCGCTCAGCATCAGTATCAGCGTCTGGTAATTCACACCGTCCAGAATGTAGTCCACACTCCAGCCCGTTGCACTCGCTATCTGCCACACGAAGCCGAAAGGGCTATGGGAACCCTCATACCGGGTTCTTAACTCCCCTTCCTTGCCTGGCTCAGTCTCGGAGTCATCGGGTTCGCCCGCGCTGTCGAGCTGATAATACGCATAAAATCCTTCGTGCCCATCAGACGCTCGAATGTTCGGAACATGGCCGTCAGATAACGCCACTCCACAAAGTTCCGCAGTACCCACGCTGTCACCCCGATGCCCACGTGCCGCGACACGTATCCCCGGCATACCGTATAGGCCAGCAGACGGCTCACAGCCTTGCCATGTTCCGCAACAAAGGCCAGTTCCTCGGTCTTGTCCTTCGGCTGCCACCCGGGTTCAACACCCATCTTCAGGTATTCCCTCGCCAGCTGGATCTGCCCGCGCAGTCTCGGACGCTTCATCGTCACACGCACCTCCACCGGGCGTTTCAGCCACGGAAGCTTCCACCTTTTAAGAGGAACGGACACGCCGCTGTCCAGCAGCGCATCCGCACACTCCATTTCTATCAGTTGTTCCAATCGGTTGTCCATCGCCACCACATTTTAGCCGGCATCGGCAATCTTATACGGGGCACCGCCTTCCGTTGGCTTGTTAATCTTCAGCTGGCATTCCACCTTCGACACTTCCGTCAGCGTCAGCTTGCCGCCCAGATTGGCCAGAATCACACCGTTGGGTATCGTCATAGTCTGACCGCTCACAAACTTGATTTCCCACTTGCCCGAAAGCTGAATCAGTTCCTCCGGAGCCTCCCACGAGGTGGGGGTTTCGTCATTCGGGCTCAGCTTGCCGCCAAGCACCGCCTTCAGGTTCTTGTAGTCCAGCTGAATCAGGTTAAACGTGGGGCTCACCGTGCCGTTCTTCTGCAGCAGGGTCAGTACCGGGGCATCCGGCACCTGTTCTGCCTCAATGTCCACACTCTCCGGCTTCTGGCCGCCCCAGTCCCAGCTGCCTTTCTCAATGTAGCCAACAAGCGCTTCGCCAAACTTCACGCTGGCTATGCCATAAATAAAATTCTTGCTCATCGTTTATAAAATTTGATGGTTAATAACACACCGGCCAACAGGCCGGCCAATACACCTGTCATAAACGTCCGCATCCGGTTCGGAGGGCGTTTTTCTTCCATTTGAACGTCATTCGAAGTTTCACTCTGGGTCTCGCTCCGAATGCGTGTCAGCTCTTCTTCATACCACAGCACCAGCTGCTGCAAGCTGTCACACGAAGCTTCGGCCACAAGGTTACCCTTGCCGTCAGTCCCTACGGTCAGGTTGGCCTGGCCGCTCTTCCCGCGATACACCGCCCCGTCAGGAAGTTTACGGAGGCCGGTATCGTCAACTTCACCGCACTCGCCGGTATCCCCGCCATCACCAGTCCCGCCCGTCGGCTTCCGTTCGCGCTGTCGGCGCTTGCCGATTCCGTCCGGACTTCCCGATTCATGCTCTTTCGGTGACTCGCGCAACCTGTCAAGCACAGGGCAATCGTCACGATGAGGACAGTTTCCGGCTGTATCAATAGCTTTTCTAAGACGGGCCATCTCGCGCGTATTGCGGGCCAGTTCTTTCTTTGTTTCACAGAATTCATCTTTTAGAGGTTTTACAATATTTTCCATCAAAATGCGGGTGGCATGTTCGGCATTATCTATGCGCATAGCCTCTGCGCCGGCCTCGGCCTTCATCGCTTCCGCTTTCGCTTTTCTCACAGTAGCCCGCAAGGAGCCAATGGTCGCCACCGTACCAACCAGGCCGCCGCCAAGGATAATGTTCATAAATTCGCTCAAGTCCATACCACCCGGTTTTATTATTGATTAATACCTATTTCTTTCAACCATTCCTGCACATCGAAGCTCGGACAGGCTTTCGCTGCCAGTTCGTTGTGTCCTACAATGCGTACATCAGGGAATTTCCGATGAAAATCCTTCACATACTTCTCCAGTGCCTTTTTCTGGCAGCCAGTGCGGGTGTCTTTCGGGGTCTTACCGTCTTTTTCCACGCCTCCGGCATACACGATGTGACGGCTTACACTGTTATATCCCTTGGCTCCGTTGGTCACTTCCCAAGGGTCCACCTGTGCATCCTCATTGTTTTCTACCAGACGTTCCACGCCTCCGTTCAGGTGGAACAGGTCGGTATAGCCAACCTGCTTCCATCCTCTTCCTCCCTGGGCAACCGGAGAAGTATGCCATTTGCGGATGTCCGCCGATAATACCTCACGCCCCTCCGGAGTTGCCGTACAATGAATTACCAAATACTTCAACTTTCCCATAATCATCATGCTTGATAGCCGCTCATCATTACCACTCCGGCATCCTCTTTCTTGGGCATACAGATGAAGTAATGGCGGAAGTTAATCAGATTACGCTGATTCAACGGATCGTTCTTTGACTCGGAATAATACATCTTGGTAGAACCGGTTGCCTTGAAAACCCGCTGCTTGTAGAAGGCAAACGAACACGGAAATTCACCGGCTTCTGCCGTTGTACCCAATGCCTTCTTCACTCCGGCTGTAGTATAAAGCGGGTTGTTGCCGTACTCGTAGATTTCAAAGCCGTAAAGGTTACCTACCTTGCCGCTGTTGCGGTCAATATTGTACTGTTCACGGAATGCCTGGCTGGTCAGCAGAAGGTCATTCACATGGTCGGGACAAAGCACCAGTCTTCGACCGTCTGACGGTACGCGTAAGTTGTCAAGGGCACGCTTCATTTCTACAAGGTCATTCACGGTAAGGCGCAGACGGTTTGTAGCCGGATCTTTCTCGCCGGTAGTCTTAAGCACCGGAGTAGTTTCCGTATTTTTGTTCGCACAAAGCGCATGGGCTGCCTTGGTGAACTTCGCATCATTGATGCTGTTGGCATGTCCCTCTTTCACACGGGCGGTCTTGTCATAACTGATTGCATAAAGCTCATCGTCTGTAATCGGCGTGGCCTTGGTCTGGAATTTGTCCAACTTGATGGCAATATCCTTGTCCTCCAATGCCTGCACATCAATCGGATAGGTTTTGTTGTTAATCAAGACATCCGGATCTACACCAACTTCTACCAGATGAATCACATCGTTGTTCACGATACTGCTTTGGTCGGGGATTCCTGACAGCCAGGTTCCTTCCAGTCCGGCACGGAGCACCTTAACAAGTTCCCCTGTCCAGATTTCCGTATAAACCCCTTCACGGAGTATTGAAGCACTCTGCGGGGTCATTCCCATAAAGGCTGCCACCGCATTCATTCCCACAGCTCCGGCCACCGGAGAGAATCCCAATACCGAAGCACACACGACACCTGTCAGCGTATTGAACAGAAGTGCCGTCAAAAGCATTACAATTTTTCCCATTTTCTTCATTTTAAAGGTTTTCAAATTTCACAGGTCATGCCGTATTCAGCCTTGTACAGGCGCTTGTACTCCTCCGGGTTATGCTCGCGCATTTCAAGCAGCGCATCACACGGGACATCGCTCAGTTTGGCATAGGTGGACGGCTGTGCCTGCTGCTTGCCGCCCTGATAGCTCAATACAGTGGAAATCTTCACCTGTGGTTGCATGGCATCAAGCACATTCTTCAGTTCATCGACACCAACCTTCTTGCCAAGTTCGATAAACTGTATCTTCTTGTCTTCTCCCAGACGCTTTTCCACCACTGCCTTTTCTACAAGACCGGTAATACGGGCCAAAGTCAGCTTCCCGTTTTCTTGTTTTAGGGAATCATTCTCTGCCTTGGCTGCTTTCAGTTCATTTAAGGCTCGATTAACATCAGCCTCCGTTGCCGTTTCCGGCAGCCCCAATTGAAGGGCCAAAAGTTTCAGTTCCATTTCTTCTGTTGTTTTTTGGTTATTAATTAGTGGCAAAGGACAATCACCATCCTTTCCCAATGTGATTTGCTTCCCATCCTTCATCAGTACGATGGCATCATCATTGGAACCTACGTCCACCAGTGATACCTCATACAGTTTGCTTTTGGTTATTGTCGGGCTGGTCTGCCCTTGCAGCAAATGTTCGGGCTGGTCACTCAGTTCCAGAATATCTATTCCGGCACTCACCATTCTCAGGCTGCCGAATTCAAACTGTTTCTTGCATCTTTTACTGAGGTCGGTCGCTTCGTCAAACACCAGTTCTCCGGTTACCTCACCATCCTCTACCCGAAGGTCCTTCACATAGCCAATCACGTTCCCGCGTTGGTGCATGTACAGCAGTACCGGATTTCGGCAATACTGCTCCACACTCATGCCCGATGTCAGCACACGGCTTCCGTAGCTGTTCAGGCTGTCGTTTGAAATTCTTACACGTTTACTCATTTTCTCATGCCACGCCTTTATGCATTGGCGCTGCAATATTACAGAGCACTTACCGGGAAGCCAAAAAAGTGTGCAATGGTTGCACACTTCTATGAAACCGTTGCACATTATTTTGGCTGCAAGCTGATAAGCGGACAACTTTGCGAATAAATCGGGCAGGTGCAAGGAACTCCGAAGCCTGCCTTTAACCCTATATTCTTTATTATATGACAAAGGCAGAAATCGAAAAGAAAAAATCTCTTGCACGCTCACTGTTCCTTTCCGGTATGGAGCAGACCGAAATTGCGGAGAAAGTGGACGTGTCACGCGTCACCATCTCAAAATGGTGCACGGCTGACGGATGGAAAGAGGCAAGGGCGGCAAAGAACGTCACCCGTCCGGAACTGGTGAACAAACTCCTGCTCACTATTGATACACTCATTACTCAAGTCAACGAATCGAACGACCCTGCACTTGTAGCTGGTCTCGGGGACAAACTGGCCAAACTTTCGGCGGTGATTGAAAAGTTAGACAAGAAGGCCAACGTAGTGGATGTCATTGAAGTGTTCATGGCATTCTCCAAATGGATTGAATACCGTTCAACCATCGACCCGGAAGTGACTCCGGAACTGGTCAGGGCAATCAACAAGTACCAGGATCTGTATATCACCGAACAGATGGGCATAAAATAAAACGGCTATGGCAACAGCAGCGGAAAAGAAACAGGCATACGAACAGTGGAAGGAACACTGTAAAAGAGTGCAGTCCATCACGGATACGGCTTTGCTCGCGGGCGAGACACCGGCACAAAAGGACAGGCGTATTCTGCGTCTGCAGGGTAACTATGCCGCATTCTGTGAATATTACTTTCCCCACTTTCTCACCTTGCGTGACAAAACCACCGGGGAAATCATACGTACCATCCATAATGCACCGTTCCATAATGCGGCAGCGGCTAAAGTAAAAGGCACACCCAACCTGAAGGCGGTGTTCATGTGGCCGCGTGGTCATGCCAAGTCCACACACATGGACATTTTTGTTCCGCTGTGGCTGATGTTCCAGCCCAAACGTCTCATCAACTTCATGGTGGTGGTCGGAAAAAGTGAAGACTCAGCCACACGTCTGCTGGGAGATATTCAGGCAGAACTGGAACATAACCAGCGCATCATTGCCGACTTCGGCAAGCAGCAGGGAAATGCTTCCTGGCAGGATGGGGAGTTCAAGGCAGCCAACGGGGTGAAATTCCTGGCTTGCGGACGCGGACAGTCTCCGCGTGGTCTGCGCGACCGGGAAGCACGTCCGGACTACATCGTCATCGATGACTTGGATGACGACGAACTGTGCCGCAATGAAAAACGGGTGCATGACATTACAGACTGGGTGAAAGAAGCCCTTTTTGGTGCACTGGATGTGGGCCGGGGGCGTTTTATCATGGTCGGGAACCTCATTTCTAAAAACTCGGTGCTGGCCAATCTCACCAAGACAAAAGGGGTACATGTATCCGTCATCAAGGCAATAGACAAGAACGGAGAACCGGTATGGCGCGAAAAATGGACGAAAGAGGAGGCGCAGGAATACAGGGATTTCGTAGGCTACCGGGCATGGGAAAAGGAGATGATGCACAACCCCATCGTGGACGGAACTATTTTTCGGGCAGACTGGATTCGTTACAAGAAACTGCCCAGGCTATCCAAGTATGAAATGCTGGTCTGCTATACCGACCCCTCTTTCAAATCGACCACTTCCAACGACTACAAGGCTTGCCGCCTTTGGGGCAAGATCGGGAAGGAACTGCACCTTATAGACTGCTACGTCCGGCAGGATACCGTTTCCGGAATGGTGCGGTGGCTGTACGACCTCTACGAACGTACACGCGATACGGCAGCCGTGCAGTTCTTTATGGAAGCGAACTTCATGCAGGATGTCATTCTGGATGAGTTTGAGGCAGAAGGAAATCTGCGTGGATACCAACTGCCCATCATGCCGGACAAACGAAAGAAGCCGGACAAGCTCCAGCGCATCGAAGCGGTCTCACCATTATGGGAACGCGGTTTCGTATTCTACAATGAGAAGTTGAAAGAATCGCCGGATATGCAGACCGGCATCGAACAGACCTTGGCACTGGAGCGTGGCAGCCGTATTCACGATGATGCACCGGATGCCGACGAGGGAGCCATCTGGATGCTGCAGCGCAATTCAAGGCAGGAGAGTTTTCAACCGGTGTTCGGCAAAAGGCCGACCGCCAAAAATATATGGTAACATGATACAGCTGATTAAAAGAATGATTTTTGCATGGCGCTATAAACGTGCCGTTTCCCGTGCTTGCAAGTATGCCAAGCTCTACGGAAGAAAATACTACGTCCTGTATATGGGCGGCAAACTGAAAGTTGTCCCCAAAAGGAACATCTGTGAACTGATTCACCGCCACCGTTTCCGCAAGGGAACCACTATCCGGGATATAGAAAAAATGGCATTGTTCATCACTAAATAATAAGGTCATGTTCATTACAGAAGAAGATTACAAAGTTGTCATCGGCGACAACGCATTGAAGGTTATTTCGCAGGTAAGCCCGGAAAACCGTACCAATGCAGAAGCGGAAGCCCGGGAAGAAATTGCCGGTTATCTACGGCCGAAATACGACTGTACGGCCATTTTCTCTGCACAGGATGAACATCGGAACCGGCTCATTGTCATGTACACCTGCGACATTTCACTTTACCACATGAGTGCAGCCATGCCGCAAAAGATGGGAAGCGAGATACGCAAGGAACGGTATGAACGGGCCATCAAGTGGCTTGAAGGCGTACAGGCCGGAAAAATTGTCCCTGATTTGCCTTTGGCTGTCGGAGAAGATGGGCTTCCGTCCGGAAATTCATTTGTTTACAGCTGTCAGAAGCAGCTTCATCATAACTGGTAGGACTATGGATATTAAAGACTTTTTCAGCGGTATGTTTTCCAATAAACCGAAAAACGTACTGCAAACGCCATACGGCAATTTTAATCTGGCCAAGGGGAAAGACATCAAGCGGGTGCAGAAAATGGTCATCGACCTGCAACGCACCACCGATGCACTCACCCGGAAGGACATCAAGAACTGGCGCGATGCCTGGCAGTATGCCATCAATGTGGACAGCCCCAGCCGCCAGCGCCTGTACGACATCTACCGGGACGCGGAAATAGACCTTCACCTCTCCGGGTGTGTGGAGCAGCGCAGAGGTTTTGTCATGGCACGTTCGTTCAAAATCGTGGATATGAAAGGGGATGAGAACGAGGAAGCGGTTCATTTCTTTGACCAGTCCTGGTTCAAGCAGCTCATGCACTATGCCCTTGATTCAATCTACTGGGGGCACTCGCTCATCGAATTGGGCGACCTTTGCACTGACGGTGACGGCTGCATCTGTTATTCGGATGTGAAGCTTATTCCGCGCAAACATGTCATTCCTGAGTATGGGCGTGTCATTACCGACCTCGGGCAGGACTGGACTACAGGTATAGACTACCGCCAGCCTCCTTTTTCCGACTGGCTCATTGAGGCCGGCAGACCCGACGACCTCGGGCTGTATCTCAAGGCAGCTTCACAGACTATCCCCAAAAAGAACATGCTGGCCTTTTGGGACACCTTCGGGGAAATATTCGGAATGCCCATGCGTATAGCACGCACCACTTCGCGCGATCAGAAAGAGATTGACCGTCTCGACAAGATGCTGCGTGAAGCCGGAACCGCCCTCTCCATGGTGGCAGGAATGGAAACCGAAATAGAGTTTGTAGAAAGCGGCAAGGGAGATGCATTCAATGTCTATGACAAGCGCATCGATCGGGCCAACTCCGAACTGTCAAAGCTTATCATCGGGCAGACGATGACCATCGAGGACGGAAGCAGCCTCTCACAGTCTGAAACGCACCTTGAAGTGTTCCAAAACCTTGTGGAAAGCGACTGTGATATGCTTCGGGATATAGTGAACAACCAGCTCATTCCGCGCATGGTGCGCCACGGGTTCCCTGTCAAAGGGCTGCGCTTCGATTGGGACTACTCCATTGACTACACACCCGAACAGCAGAAAGCCTACGAAGAAATGGTACTGCAGCACTACAAAGTGAAGCCACAGTACTTTGAGGAAAAATACGGCATTCCGTGCGAGGAGAAGGAGCCGAAGGAAGAGCCGGACCCGACAGATCCGAAAAAAAAGAAAGACGGCAAACCGGCTGAAACGCTGTCCCGTTTTTTCGACTGAGCCCCGATGATTATTCGGGGCTGCACCAGCGATATTCCCGGTTGTTGGAAAACAGGAAACCCATCCTGCAGGCGGGAAAAACGGAGGACATCGAAAAAATGGCCAAGGAATGGGCTTCAATAATCAAGAACAAAGAAGCCAGAAAAGATGCGGAAGATGCAGCCCGTATTATCTTGGAACATGGCATCAAGCTTCCCAGGCTGCTTAAAAAGAAAGGAGGAAAAACTTCCGGGGCAGAATACCGGGCACCCATGTTTGAGGGTGATGATGGTATTCTGTATTTCAACGAACTCCGTGAACGAGACTACAAATCGTACAAGGAAAAGAAAATACAGTACCGCTCAGGTGCACAGGATAACACATTCCTTCATGAACTGGGTCACCACATCGATGCGCTGCTGGAGCCCAAAGCTTACAGCATGGTAGAGCACCAGTGGAACATGGAGAAGGTGAACAGGGAGCTTATCGAAAAGGAACTGTCCAGATATGCCCTGGAGAACCGGGCCGAGTTTGAAGCCGAGCTGATTAGCGCAACACTCAGGGGGAAAACATTCTCCAAAGAACTGCTGTCATATTCCAATCTGCATAATCCGGAGCAGAATGAAGGAATAGCAAAAACCTTGCTGCAGTATGCATCCGGAAAAGATATATGCACACCGGTTGACCTGGTACGTGAAAAGTTCGACCGCATGATGAAGGTACTGTTCCGTCAGGAAGGGGCAAGTCTTGAAATAGGTATTCTGGCATCCGAAGAAGCGCAGGATTTTATAGAGACTCATTCTTCTGTCCTGAACGGATCATTCCGGCAGGTGGAAATGTCCGAGGCTATGCGCAAACGGCTGGAGCGCTCCAACTATGTATTCTCCGGGCTGAAGACCTTTCATGAACTGAATGAAGCCTTTCCCTCCTTATTGGATGAGAACGGCAATAGAAAGACGTTCGAACGCTTTTTGAATGATGTCCGGAAGATCGACGAAACATACAATTCAAACTATCTACGGGCTGAATTCAACTTCGTACAGGCTTCAGCTGAAATGGCGGCCAAATGGGAACGGTTCATGCAGGACGGCGACCGCTATTATCTGCAGTACCGCACGGCCGGGGATGCAAAGGTACGTCCCACCCATGCAGAAATGGCCGGTATCACACTCCCGGCTTCAGACCCGTTCTGGGAGGAATTCTATCCGCCTAACGGATGGGGCTGCCGCTGTTCCGTAGTCCAGGTACGCAAATCCAAGTATCCGGCTACGGATCATGAAGAGGCTATGGCAAGAGGAGAGTCAGCATTGGAACTTGACAAGAAAGGTATGTTCCGGTTCAATGCAGGCATGGAGCAAAAGACGATGCCCGACTATAACCCATACACCATCAAGCGCTGTAAGGATTGCGA
>ERZ779851.1925-NODE-1925-length-16946-cov-8.717838_pt1 | contig 16946 bp, 15 predicted proteins | sample MGYA00511094_ERZ779851 | MGnify/ENA primary metagenome ERZ779851 (study PRJEB29588, sample SAMEA2155512) | human gut metagenome | biome: human gut; feature: human-associated habitat; material: faeces | place: Denmark | collected 2008/2010 ...
AGATGCCGTTTGGTATTCTGCACAATTTGACAGGTAAAAGTTCGTTGACTTTTTCAATTGAAAAATGTCATTTCATAACAGCTATAACATAGTACCAGGAGGGCGGCAATGCCGCCCTCCTGTCGTTTCGTCTGATAAGACATCAGCCCGTTTTTGCACTGTCGATGCCTTCCTTACTTGTTTTCGTCAACTGCTCGAACAGCGCCTGCATATTGGTCTCAGCGTTCCCACTGCCGTTGATATTTGAGACAGCCAGCGCGTAACCGGTCAATAGGTTGATCTGACTGGCATGCTCATACAGCCGCTGAAGGTCATAGACGTCGATGGTGCCGTCCAGATTCACGTCGCCCTTTTGGACCAGGACAACATTCGCCAGGTCCAGGCCCTTTCCGCCTTCGATCTCAACAGTGGTCGTATAGGGCACCAGAGCTCCTTCGTCGGACTTCAGTGTAATGGTCAACTTGTACTCACCATTCGCCACAGCGTCAAAGCGATAAGCAGAACCAAATACCGTAGTCTTATACGTTTTCTCTCCTTCTGTCGACATCAACGTCAGTTCCGCACCATTCATTTGCTCAGCTATTTCGCCACCGACAGAGCTGCCTTGGACTTTTTTACCATTTTCGCAAATCTTCACATTTTCGGCACCGACAGTAGCCAGATTTAAACCTTCCAGCTTCGCCACGTTCACGGTCAGCTTGTCGCTTCCGTTGTCAACGCAGGTCAATTTCTCCAACTTTTTGCAGGAGGAAGCATCAATCTCGGACAGATTATTCCCACTGCAATTCAGCTCTGTCAAGGCCATGGTGTTTGTCTCATTCGCATAAGTGGCGGGCGCAAAGAATGCGGCAATGCGGGACAATACACTGGTATCGGCTTCCGTCCCCGGCAGGTAAATGACAGTCAGTTTGTTGTAGGAACAGTCTAACATTTCCAACCGAACATTGTTGCTGACATTCAGAGTCGTCAGCTTGTTACCAGCACAATAAAGTATTTCCAGCGCGGCATTCTTGCTGACATCCAGCGCATCCAGCAAATTACCTTCGCAGTCCAGATAGGTCAGCTTTGTATTCTTACTGACATCCAACTTTTTCAGCTGATTATTATAGCAGTAAAAATCCACCAAATTGGTGTTATGGCTGATATCCAGCTCCGTCAACAAATTAACACCGCAGTTCAAATCGCTCAAATTGGGGCAGCCGGAGACGTCCAAAACCGTCAATTTATTCTCGTAGCAATACAGTGTACGTAAGTTAGCATTACTGATCTTCAGTTCACTCAACCCATTGCCGCCGCAGTTCAGATCATACAGATTGGGGAACAGTTCGATACCTGTCAGGTCTTTAATGCCCTGATAGGCGCAATCGATGTATCTAACATCTTCCGCCAGTATTGTACCTGTTTCATCAGCCCAATTTGCTTTCAGGTACTTCCGGAAATTCTCGTCCGGGAAAGACTTCTCGTTGATCGTGATCTTATTGGGCTCATTCACTGTCACCGGAACCTTGCAGGACTTTGTCCCCAAATATACCGTAAAAGCGTGATCGGCACTGTTGATCTCCCACGGATTCTCCACCTGCTCCGCCAGCGCGGTGTTATCTATTACAGGGCAGAATCCCAGCTTTCGGAGGATATCCGCACGGCTGCCCTTGATGACATCACCGTTGGTCAGCTTCACCTCAAACCGGACACGCTCCGACTCAAGCGCCCAGCGCAGCGTATAGCTGTTTCTCCACTCCGGATGATCCATATCATACCAAGCAAAATCGACATCTTTATACAGTGCGATAGGACCATTGGTGCAGGTGATGCTTTCCACCTGCGTCTCCGCCACCAGCTTCGCTTTGATCTTGCAGGTGGGACCGTTGCTGTCCGGCCCGCCGAACATACCGGCGCTCAGGCCGACCGTCCACTCGGCAGTCTCACCGACCTTCCAATCAGCAGGCTCAGCCGCTATTTTCACGCCGTATTGGAATTCATCGAATATCTGTGAAACCGTTCGTTCAAAAGTCTTTTCACTCTTGCCAAAATAGCGCATACCATCGTCCGTCAAGGTCAGCTTGAAAATCAAGTCATCATCCTGGCAGATATCATAGGCAAATTTTCCGTTGAAACAGCTCTCCGCGTCGGCGCCTTCCGTCAGTTCGACCACATAGTTGGGGTCAGCCAATTCCAGAGACTTGAAAAGCGAAGCGGTATTGACCAGCGTCACAGGCACCTCGAAATCATCGCCCAGATGCACGGTAAAGAAGTGGTCCTTCTCGTCGCCAGGCGTCCATACGTTATCCTTGCTCTGGTCGCTGGTGATAAGGCCGGCTCCGTTGTAGTTAAGCAGCCGGCAAATCTCATCCAATGACCCTTTGAATGTCTTTTTGCCCTGATTATAAAGCGCGGCCCCCTCGTCTGTGAGCGTCAGAATAAACTCCGGCGCGTCATAACCAGAGGTTATCATATCATAGTGAGGGTACACATCATCCGCATTGCGATTCCGGTCGCTCATGATGATCTCATCCGCTGGCTGCAAGCCCGCAACAGGGTTTTCGATGACCTTGACGGGAAGCGCGATGCTCGCGCCGTTCATACCGACGTAGAGCGTATGCTCACCCGCTGTCCATATCATACCCTTACCACTCTCATAGATACTCTGGTCGCTGGCTTCTTCAAGTCCCGCGCCGAATATATCTTCAAACGAACTCCAGCTTACCGGCCTCGTTACGGTGGCATTTTTAGCCTCATCATAATATTTAGCTTTCAGCACAGGCTTTGTCTGGAGCGCGGCAATACTGAATCTACCCTCATCATTGGTCTTGTCGTGGATGCCCTTTGCCATGATGATTGGGCTGTCGCTGATACAAGAGATAATTTCTTTCAGATAGTTTCCGGGTTCCACGACCTTAACTGGCACTTCATACGTTCTACCATAGAAAGTCACTTTTATATTCTGTTCCGTACCGACTTCCCAACGGTCATCATCCATCTGATGGCCATAGTTGTCTATGTGCGGGGTTTCGTCGAATTCATTGAACAGCTCCCACCAGGAATACGTCTTACCGTTGACTGTATAGGTATAATCGTCTTCATAAAGGGGCAGATAGTAGTAGTATATCCAATCGATCATTCCCTCCCGCATGACAAGATGCGCATCAGAGCCATACCGCACCTGAACAGGCGTCTGCGGGGGATTTACCTGGAACGACTGGACGGCACTGGCGTTGATTTTCACGTCGATGTCGCGAGAAACCGTCCCCAGCGTTATGGTTATTTTATAGGGCTCTTCACGGGCGACCCACGGTTCTATGTCCTGGTCGCTGATCACCCGTCCGCGCACAGCGCTGAATCTTTGATAGATGCTCTCGACTGTTCCCTTAAAGTCGGGTATGCCGAAACGCGCTTCCCCCTCCGGCGTCAGCTTTACCAAAAACTGAGGCTTCGGGTCGGCAAATGACAGATCATACCGGATATTTCCAACGTCATTCAAGTAACCAACATTCTCCGTTAGCTGGACAGCTCCTTCAAAGAGCGGCTCGATCGACTTGAAAGACGGCTTTTCGGATACCTGGAGCTTTACCCACGTACCGACGCCATTCTTACCGCCGATCCAAGCTTCATATACATTGCCTTCCGTCCATTTTGCGCTGTCCTCAAGATAGTACGGCCACAGTTCTACTCCGATTTGCTTGCTGATCTCCTGAGTAGTTCCCTCGATTACGTCTCCGTTATTGCACTCTGCTCGGAAAATTAGGTCCGCATGGCCGCGAAGATCATATTCCCATTCTTCTGTTGTGCCAGCCTCGGTCGTAGACGTACCGTAATTACCATTCTCATACTTGACCAGGGTAATGACATCCGCCGTTCCGATATACGTAAGAGACTTCAGCGGGTGTTCCGTAATAAGCAGCGGCATTGTGGTGCTGAAGTTCCCCAGTTTCAATTTGACGTCAAATGAATCGCCCGCACGCCACGCGATCGGTTCTCCTTCGCTGTCGGTCTTATGGTCATCCTCATAGGTAAGCTTGCCGCCAAACTTATTTTCAAACTCAAACGGATAGCCTTTGAACGTCTCTATCTCACCATCCGCAGTAGTTTTATATCGAAAAACATACCGCATATTCAGGATAGTGTAAGGGTTAGCTTTCATTATTACATTCTTATTATCATCAAGGCCCACAAAATAGGCATCCTCACCCTCCATCATCCGCACATAGCCGTCTTCATCGGCATCGACGCAGGTAATGCTGTCGATTATGACCGTAGAGGATGGGGCCTCTTCCTCTTCTCCCTCATCTTCTGTGGGAATCTCCTCCTCAGCCGCCTGTACGGCGATATCGGGCTCAGCGTCAGTGGCGCCACCGCTTTCTTCGGCCAGTGCCGGAACCGGCAGCAACGTCAGCACCATCAACAGGCTGAGGAGCAGGCTCACTAGTCTTTTCTTCACGTATACTCTCTCCTTTCTTGTTCACATCCATCCCAGCAGACAAAACAGTCTTGTTGGTCACGCTGTGACCAACAAAAAACGGATATCCGTTTTGCAGCAGTCGGAATTTCGTTTTACTTCTCTATTTTATCACCCGACATTCCTCCACGCAAGGAAAATACGCACGGCACATTGTACAATCCCCTGCGGCTTTTTTTGCCATTTCATACAAGGCGCAAAAAAACCGTGAAGGTCCGTCATGACCTTCACGGTTTTTCCTTGATTTTTCGTTTTTATAAATTCTCGTCTGTGACCTCCCCTTTACAGACAATATTGGTGGGGCCGGTCAGATACAGGTTCCTCACCTGCGCGCCGTCACGCTCCACGTCCACCATCAGCTGTCCGCCGGTCATGTCCACCTTTACCTGACGGCCGGATACCTGCCCCAATAGCGTCAGCACCGTCACCACGGAGCCGGTACCCGTGCCGCAGGCATAGGTGAAGTCCTCCACACCCCGCTCATAGGTGCGCTCATAGACGTGATCCGGGCCGATGATCTCATAGAAGTTCACATTAGCCCCCTTGGGGAAGTCCGGGTAATACCGCAGCTTGCGTCCCAGCTGGAACAGCCGCTGCCGGTCGAAGTCCTTCAGGCCCCGCACCGGCACCGCCGCGTGGGGGATGCCGGGGTTCCCCAGCTCCACATAGGCGCAGTCCCACACGGTGCCGTCCACCTCTGCCCTGCCCTCCAGCCGCAGGTTGCAGGGATCGTTCAGCCGGATGCGGTACAGCCGCTCATCGACCCGCCAGCCGGTCACCAGGCCTGCCGTGGTCTCCACCCGCTGCACCTCACCCGCCAGGCCGTTTTCGTAGCCATAGCGGCAGATGCACCGTGCGCCGTTGCCGCACATCTCCCCCATGGAGCCGTCGGAGTTGAAGAACAGCATCCGGTAGTCGCCGCCGCAGGTGGGCTTCTCCACCACCATCAGGCCGTCCGCGCCGATGGACAGGTGCCGTTCGCACAGCGTCCGGGCGATCCGGGGCCACTGCTCCGCGCCGATGGTGCCCTCCCGGTTGTCGATGACGATAAAGTCGTTGCCCGCGCCGTTCATTTTCCAGAATTTCATGCCGCTGCGCTCCTTCCGCGTTTTTACCTATATTATATGTAGCCGCGGCGGGTTTGTCAATTTCGCCGTGCCGCTCCAATATTCATCTTTTGTTTACAAATGGGACATACTATCGCCTTGCCGTCCGCCAGCACGGATGCTATAATACGGACAATACTTCACGGAATGCTTACGCCGGTATCCGGTTATTTGATATACCTTATGAAAAAGAAAGAACTGACAATCACACAGCAGAAACGGCTGGGCATCGCCGCGCTGATCATCGCCATCGCGGTCATGGGCCTGCTGGTCTGGCTGGTGGGCGTACCGCTGGTGCGTTTTGCCTCCCAGCCGGAGCACTTCCGGACGTGGGTCAACTCCCACGGCTTCGGCGGGCGTCTGGCCTATATGGGCATGGTGATCCTCCAGGTGGTGGTAGCCCTTATCCCCGGCGAGCCCTTCGAGATCGCGGCGGGCTACGCCTTCGGCGCGGTGGAGGGCACGCTGCTGTGCCTGGCGGCCTCCGCACTGGGCAGCGTGTGCGTGTTCCTGCTGGTGCGCCGGTTCGGCCACCGACTGGCGGAGGTATTCTTCTCCAAGGAGAAGCTCCGTTCCATCCGTTTCCTGCAGACCACCCGACGGCGTGATCTGCTGTTTCTCATCATCTTTATGCTGCCCGGCACCCCGAAGGATCTTCTCTGCTACTTCGCGGGACTGACCACCATCCGCTTCCCCGTCTGGCTGCTGATCTGCTCCCTGGGCCGCCTGCCCTCCATCGTCACCTCCACCATCGGCGGCGACGCGCTAGGCACCAAAAACTACTGGGGTGCCGTGCTGGTATTTCTCGTCACTTTGACCATCAGTGCCGCCGGACTGCTGTTCTATGACCGGCTCTGCGCCCGCAAGCAGCGGGAAAAGGAAAACGCCTCCCTCTCCGACACGCCGGATGACTCCGGTGAGGAATCGCCCCGTACCTAACCCATGACCGCGTGGAAGAAATTTCCACGTGGTTTTTGCGCTTTACATTGTTAAATTCCTGGCGAATTTTCTTGCATTTTGCAGATTTTCCGCACTTTTTCCTTCAAAAACTGGAAGTTGGGCGAAATCACCTCAAATTCAGTCATTTTTTTGTAAAGTTTACCAAAAAGAAAAAACTTTCAAAATTTTGTAGCTTTTGACCAAAACCTAATGTTTACTTTAGCGCGAAAATGTGCTTTAATGGTATGGGTACAAATTAGAGGTATCTAAAGCCGGGTGCCGTCACAGGCAGCCGGGAAATTTGAGGAGGAAAATTTCATGGTACAGTTTGCAAGTAGAATGGACCTGCTGAAGGGCTCCGAGATCCGTGAGCTGCTGAAGCTGACCGCACAGCCCGACATCATTTCCTTTGCCGGTGGTATGCCCGCTCCCGAGCTGTTCCCCGTCGAGCAGATGATGCAGGCTTCCGAGGCCGTGCTGAAGGAAAATGGCCGTGTCGCCCTGCAGTATTCTTCCACCGAAGGCTATCCCCGTCTGCGTGAGCAGATCGCCGAGCGTATGCTGGCGAAGAACAACATCAAGACCGACAAGGATCACATCCTGGTGACCTCCGGTTCCCAGCAGGGTCTGGACTTCTCCGCCCGCGTGTTCCTGAACCCCGGCGACGTGGTGCTGCTGGAGAGCCCCTCCTATCTAGGTGCTGTCAACGCCTTCAAGGCTTGCGAGCCTACCTTTATCGAAGTTCCCACCGACGACGGCGGCATGATCATGGAGGAGCTGGAGAAGATCCTGGCCACCACCGAGCGCGTCAAGATGATCTACGTCATCCCCGATTTCCAGAACCCCACCGGCCGTACCTGGGATCTGGATCGCCGTCATAAGTTCATGGAGATCATCAACCGTTACGAGATCCCCGTCATCGAGGATAACCCCTACGGTGAGCTGCGCTTCGAGGGCGAGTACATGCCCGCTCTGAAGAGCCTGGACACCAAGGGCCTGGTGGTCTATCTGGGCACCTTCTCCAAGATCCTGGCTCCCGGCTACCGTCTGGGCTGGGTCTGCGCCGAGGATGCCATCCTGGCCAAGTACAACTTCATGGAGCAGGCCGCCTCTCTGCAGGCTTCCACCATCGGCCAGATGGAGACCTCCAAGTGGATCGACATGTTCGATCTGGACGCTCACGTCAACACCATCCGCGAGTGCTATAAGAAGCGCCGCGCCGTGATGCTGGACACCCTGGCCAAGGAGCTGCCCGCTCCCTGCACCTTCACCCGTCCCGACGGCGGTTTGTTCGCCTGGGTCGTTCTGCCTGACTACATGGACGCCAAGGAGCTGCAGATGAAGTGCCTGAAGAAGAAGGTCGCCTTCGTTCCCGGCGGTTCCTTCTTCCCCAACGGCGGTCACGAGAACACCCTGCGTCTGAACTACTCCTGCATGCCCGAGGAGAAGATCGTTCAGGGTATCACCGCTCTGTGCCAGACCATCAAGGAGAACCTGAAGTAATTCAAAGCCTACATATTACAGTATCCCCTCCCCCGGGGAGGGGATACTGTAATTCCTAACCAATGCCCCGGGCCCGTCGGCCCGCGGCACAGCATACCTGATCGTAAAGGAGAACACGGCGGATGAAGAATGTCAAAGTACTCATCGGCAACTATGGCAGCGGCAAAAGTGAACTGGCGCTGAATTTCGCCATGCAGGCCGCCGCCAGAGGCGAACGCACAGAGCTGATCGACCTGGATATGGTGAACACCTATTTCCGCTTGACAGAGCGTGGTAAAATGGTAGAGCAGAAGGAGATCCGTCTCGTCTCTCCCAACTTTGCCTGCTCCGGTATCGAAACGCTCTCCCTGCCCGCCGAGGTGCAGTCTGCCTTTGTCCTGGATTGGGACAGCGTCATTTTTGACGTGGGCGGCGACGACGTGGGCGCCACGGCGCTGGGCCGCTATCACCAGGACTTCGTGGATCTGCCCGAGGGTTCGCTGGAGGTTCTGAATGTCGTGAACATCCGCCGCCCCCTGGCCAGCACACTGGATAAGATCCATCGTCTGCAGGAGGGCATGCAGGCCCATTCCCGGCTGCAGATCACCGGCATGATCAACAATACGAATCTTGCCACCATGACCACGGCGGAGGAGTTGTGGGACGGCTACGAGCTGCTGCGGCAGGTCTCGGACGCCTCCGGCATACCTGTAGCCTATACCACCGGAAAGAAAGAATTTCTGGACGCCTTCCTGGCCAGGAATCCAGACCCCAAGTATGTGGGCCGTCCCATCGCCATCGACGTGTACATGCACCGCGACTGGGATTCCTACATCGAGTACGGTCTGAACACCACCGATCCCAGAAAGGAAATGTATTGATCCCCTGTATATCCCCCCAAAAGGGATAGAGATATGGTAGAGAATTCAGCGAATTAAGAGAAAAGAGGTGTCAAATGTGGTTAAAGTAACCATCAATGAGAGCCTTTGCAAGGGCTGCGGTCTGTGCGTCAGAGCCTGTCCCAAGGGTATCATTGAACTGTCCAAGACGAAGATCAACGCGAAGGGCTATCACCCTGCGGAGGTCACCAACATGGAAGCATGCGTGGGCTGCACTTCCTGCGCTCGCACCTGTCCCGATGTGGTAATCCGTATCGAAAAAGACTAAGGAGGAAAAAACATGGCTTTGACTCTTATGAAGGGTAGCGAAGCTATCGCGGAGGCCGCTATTCGCGCCGGCGCCCGTTATTTCTTCGGTTACCCCATCACTCCGCAAACGGAGATCCCTGAATACATGTCCGCCCGTATGCCCGAGGTCGACGGCTGCTTCCTGCAGGCCGAGTCCGAGGTGGCGGCCATCAACATGGTGTACGGCGCTGCCGGTACCGGCGCCCGTGTCATCACTTCTTCTTCCAGCCCCGGCGTCTCCCTGAAGCAGGAAGGTATTTCCTACTGCGCAGGCGCCATGGTCCCCGCTGTCATCATCAACGTGATGCGCGGCGGCCCCGGTCTGGGCAACATCCAGGCTTCCCAGGGCGACTATTTCCAGGGCGTCAAGGGCGGCGGCAACGGTGACTATCACCTGCTGACCTTCGCTCCCGCTTCCGTGCAGGAGGCCATCGATCTGATGATGATCGCCTATGACAAGGCCGAGAAGTATCGTATCCCTGTGCTGTTCCTGGCGGACGGCATCATCGCCCAGATGATGGAGCCCGTGGAGCTGCCCGAGATGGTGGACTACAAGGTGGATCCCGAGAAGAAGCCTTGGGCCTGCACCGGCTGGAAGCCCGGCGACGATCCCGCAAAGCGCGGTATCATCAACTCCATCTACATCGACACCGAGAGCCTGGCCGTCCACAACGACGAGCTGCAGGCCATGTATAAGGAAGTCGTTGAAAACGAGCAGCAGTGGGAAGAGTTCAACTGCGAGAACGCCGATTACATCATCACCGCGTTCGGCACCGTGGCCCGTATCGCCAAGAGCGCCATCACCGAGCTGAAGGCCCAGGGCATCAACGTCGGTCTGCTGCGCCCCATCACCGTGTGGCCCTTCCCCTATGACGCCGTCCGCAAGGTCGTCGATCAGCCCTCCGTCAAGGCTGTCCTGGACGTTGAGCTGAACGAAGGCCAGATGCTGGAGGATGTCAAGCTGGCCATCAACGGCACCAAGGAAGTCGATTTCTTCGGTCACTGCGGCAGCCAGATGCCCACCACCGCCGAGATCGTCACCAAGATTCTCAGCATGAAGGAGGGTAAATAAGATGGCTGTTCTGTTTGAAAAGACCAAGTATCTGACCGACAAGCAGTTCCATTACTGCCCCGGCTGCAACCACGGTATCATCCACCGTCTGGTGGCCGAGGTCATCGACGAACTGAGCGATGAGCTGAACCTGGACGGCAAGGTCGTCGGCGTGGCTCCCGTTGGCTGCTCTGTGTTTGCCTACGATTATTTTAACTGCGATATGTACGAGGCTGCCCATGGCCGCGCTCCCGCTGTCGCTACCGGTATCAAGCGTTCCGCCAAGGATCGTCTGGTCTTCACCTATCAGGGCGACGGCGACCTGGCCTCCATCGGTACCGCTGAGATCGTTCACGCTGCCCACCGCGGCGAGAAGATCTGCACCATCTTCGTCAACAATGCCATCTATGGTATGACCGGCGGCCAGATGGCTCCCACCACCCTGATCGGCCAGAAGGCCACCACCTGCCCCGCTGGCCGCAGCGAGGAGTGGAGCGGTCTGCCCATCAAGATGAGCGAGATGCTGTCCGCTGTTCCCAGCTCTTACTATATTGAGCGCGTGGCCGTTGATACCACCGCCAATATCGTCAAGGCGAAGAAGGCCATCAAGAAGGCCTTCAAGTATCAGATGGAAGGCAAGGGCTTCTGCATGGTCGAAGTTCTGTCCACCTGCCCCACCAACTGGGGTATGTCTCCTGTCGAGGCTATGAAGTGGCTGGAAGAGAACATGATCCCTTACTATCCTCTGGGCGTTTACAAAGACAAGGGGGCCGAATAACATGGAAAAAACTTTCATTTTTGCCGGTTTCGGCGGTCAGGGCATGCTCCTGATCGGTAAGTTCATGGCTATGTCCTGCATGCTGGACGGCAAGCACGTCTCCTGGCTGCCTTCTTACGGCCCCGAGATGCGCGGCGGCACGGCCAACTGCTCCGTCATCGTTTCCGATGAGCCCGTTGCTTCTCCTCTGGTGGACAAGGCTGACGTCATCGTCGCCATGAACCGTCCTTCTCTGGATAAGTTTGAAGAGCACGTCAAGCCCGGCGGTGTGCTGGTCATCAACTCCAGCATCATCGACCGCAAGGCCGTTCGTGATGACATTACCGTCGTGTACTGCGACGCTAACGGCATTGCTGAGCAGGTCGGCAACCCCAAGGGCGCCAACGTGGCGATTCTGGGCGCCGTCATGGCCAAGGCTAATGTCACCTCCCTCGACAGCATGATGGAAGCCATCCGCATCGAACTGGGTGAGAAGAAGGCCCGTTTCCTGGAGGGCAACAAGAAGGCCCTGCAGGCCGGTATGGACGCCTGCAAGTAAGCGGCATTACATACCCCTCCCCCATCAGGAATATTGATGATCGCGTCCGGCGCTGCTGTCAGCGCCGGACGCTTTTTCCGTCTTTTTCCCCTGGCAGATTCTATCACCTTTTCTCTTTCGTTTACTAAACAGAAAAAGAATGAAAATTCAGTTTCATATTTAGAAACTTTTTATTGACGAATGGTGGAATGTTTGGTATGATAGAGACGCCATTGAAAGGAGGTTGTCGATGATGGGTTCATTCTCCAATTTTGTCGGACACCGCATTAAGAAATACCGCAAGAGCCGCGGCTATACCATAGAGCAGTTTTCTGCCATGATCAACAAGAGCAAGGCCACGTTGTCCAAGTACGAAAACGGCGCCATCACCATCGACATTGAGACGCTGTACGAAATCTCCCAGGCGCTGGACATCGACCTGAAGTATTTCGTGGACTATCAGCCTCCCACCTTCCGCAATGAGCCGGCGCTGCATAAGAACGCCTACTTCAACCAGTCGCTGGCCTATATGTACTACTACGACGGCCGCATCCGCCAGATGGTGCGCTCCCTGCTGCGCTTCTCCCCCGCGCCCAACGGCGCCTCCGTGGAGGTGACGCTGTACCTGGGCGTGGCGTCCTTCGACGATCCCGACCGCTGCCAGCATCTGTTCACCGGCGAGATGAAGTCCTACGACACCATTACCCACATGGTGCTGAACAACCAGATCAACGAGGCGGAGAAGATGTATATCTGCATGCTCAACCCCATGCAGAACCGTACCCCCGCCATCGGCCTGCTGTCCGGCATCGGCAGCACGCCCTTCTTTGCCCCCATCGCCCTGAAGACCCTGATCTCCAACGAGCCGCTGGAGGAGAGTGAGCGCCTGCTCAGCAGCATCAAGCTGGACAAGGACGACTATCACCTGCTGCGCTACTACAACATGATGGTCATCAACCGCCCCGCCAGCCTGTTTTTGCAGTAAAGCTTCAAAAAATACCCGCAAGGCAGTGCCTTGCGGGCATTTTTTATGCCATTTTCACGATCTCACGCCGCAGCCGCAGGATGATCCGCTTCTCCAGCCGGGAGATGTAGGATTGGGAGATGCCCAGCCGGTCGGCCACCTCCTTCTGGGTCAGCTCCTTCCGGCCGCCCAGTCCGAACCGCAGAGAGATGATGTCCTGCTCACGGGGCGACAGCTTCGCCACGGCGCTGTGCAGCAACTGGCGATCCACGTCCGCCTCCAGCGGCTGCATCACCACGTCCTCTTCCGTGCCCATCACGTCGCTGAGCAGCAGCTCCTTGCCGTCCCAATCGGTGTTCAGCGGCTCGTCGAAGCTGACCTCCGTGCGGGTGTTGCTGTTCTTCCGCAGGTACATCAGGATCTCATTTTCAATGCACCGGGAGGCATACGTCGCCAGCTTGATGTTCTTATCCGTCCGGAAGGTGTTCACCGCCTTGATGAGCCCGATGGTGCCGATGGAGATCAGATCCTCGATGTTGATGCCGGTGTTGTCGAACCGCTTGGCGATGTACACCACCAGCCGCAGGTTCCGCTCGATCAGCGTCTGCCGGGCGGATTCCTCCGGCAGACGGGCCAATATCTCCGCCTCTTCCTCACGGGAGAGGGGCGGCGGCAGCGTGTCGCTCCCGCCGATGTACATGACCTTATCCGGCCTGTATACGCTGTGCCACAGGCGTTTCAGCCAAATCAGAAGCTTTGCCATGCCCTATTCTCCCTTCCATTGCCCCCCACAGGGCGTGATACCCGCCGCCATCACTGACAGCTTGCTCCGACAGCGCGACGGGTGTCCGTGGATAGCGTTTGCCATTCACTTCTATGTAATCGCTACAGGCTGCCAACAGCAGGCCTGCAGCCGTCCCCACCGCGCGAAAAGGCAGCAGTGTAAACCGTACCGGACAACCTATTCGGTGCAGCTTTGCCATTTTCTCTTCCGGAGACAGCTGCTCTGCCAAAACATCGGCCACCGCCGGTGTCCATAATGCGTCTGCGGAACGGCGTTCCAATACCAGCACTGGAGATCCGGTGACCGGATCCCGCAACGTATTACCCGTGTCGTGCAGGGCAGTAACGGTTTCTACCCTTCCGCCGACAGATACTTTGATCTGCAACAATTCTCCCCCTCCATGACGTGCTGCCTGACCAGCAAAGAGCCGGAGAAGCACGTAAAACAATATACTGACCAGTATAAGCGCTTGCCAGCTAACATCGGCGTAATACAACCGCTGTGCCAGTCCCGCCACCGAGCCAAAGGCCAGGCCGAGGGCCAGCAGGGTGCCGGCGAGGGCGGCCGAAAGCAAAAAAAATGTGAGGACCGGGCGGAAACGGCGAAACGCGGCAAGCGCCAGCAAGCCTCCAAAGGCCAATCGGATCGCCGGGTGAGCCAAAAATGCAAGCTCGGAAATAAAGACCGCAGCCGCGTAAACGCCGCCCAGCACCGCGCAAAAAATCAGCCGCCTTCGATGCAGCGGAAAGCCGCAAAGCCTTGCGGCACATAGGAAAAGCAGATAGTCTACCACGCTGTTGAGCAGGAAAACGCGGTCCAGATACACCACAGTCATTGCCTCACCTCGCTGCCACTATTATAGAGCGGCGGGACGAAAAAAAACGTCGCAACCAGGCGGGCACCGCAGCATTTGTAACCGGTTCGTTACCGCTTTATAATCCATCCGTCACCGCTTTTCATTGACATTCCGCGTCATTTTGGTATACATTTTGATATAGCTTTTGTTGCTCTTTTATGGCTATTGTTGACACCTTATTGGCACCTTTTCTATACCTCATGAGGATCAACCTCACGAGGGTGCGTTTTTTACGGGTCAAAAAATACCGTGATTGTATTTGATCTGCCCATATAGGATAAAGGCCAGGCCAATAGTTATCGCCGGAAAGATGATATAATCTATTGCCGCCTCATTCCAGAATGTGGCGAAATACGCCAAGATCAGGGACGCCCCCATAATGACCGTTCCCGTCCCCACCGCCTTACCGTATTTGGGGATGTCCTCTTCTTTCACTTTCCTGCGGTTATAGGAATGTATGGTGCTGATATTCCCTTTGATATTCAAGATGCCGAGCACCGACAAAAATATACCAAAAATCAAAAGCAATACATTATCCATAGCGGCCTCCCAAAAATAGAATAATTCTTCAAAGCAATACAGAGGAAATAGATGACCCACGGGCTGTAAAGAATGGTATGGGCCAGCGCGGAGAACAGCACAGAAACCATGCAGCATACCAGCTGTCTGTATGGCGGCTCTCCCGCTAATAGAAAATCATAACCACCAGTAAACTGGTGGTTTGCACAGCCCCTAGAAGGGGCTGTTAATTTATTTACAAACATTTAACAGACGTTGATTTTATGCCACTTTAAGCCTTTGAACGGTCTGCGCTAAATGCAACAGCCCCTTTTTTGGTATGCAGTTTTAAATACAAGTTTTATTATTGTTTCTTAAAAATATTTACGTCATGGAACGTAACATTTTTCGAGTCGCGAACCGTAAACGGTTCCGTGTTGTCACCTGAATTGCTTTCAATTACCGTAACGTCCGAAAAACTCATGTTTTCAATCGGCACATCATGTCTGCCCGAAATTTTTGAGGTCGTTTGCTGCTCAAGCATGATATGGCTGAAGCATACGTTTCGCATAAAACAATCATTCGGCAGAACGGCTCCTTCGGGAGCGGTATAAATGTCAAACGCACTGTGCGCTGTTATATTTATATTGCTAATCAGAATATCCTCGATTCTTGTTGCGGCGCGTGAATGGTGACTCCACATACTCATCATTCCGATTCCACTGTAGTTCGGGTTCGGAGCCTCTATGGTGATATTTGAGAGTGTGCATTTTCTTATAAGGCCGGCTCCGACTCCGATGCGGATGCCGTAATCCCTGTGTGCGTGCAGTACACAGTTGGTAACCGTAACATTTTCGCAGACAGCCTCTTTGTTTTTCAGCGGCGTTCCGAATGCGCGGAGCGTGAGCGCGTCGTCTCCGACATCTATTATGCAGTTGCTGACCGTTACACGCGAACAACAGTCAATATCAATACCGTCATTTGTCCAACGTGTGCGTGCGCCGCGAATATGTAAGCCTGACACAAAAACGTCCTCGCAGCCGTGGAGGAACAAATGCCAATACGGTCCGTTCACAAGATTTACATCTTTTACTCTGACGTTTTTACATTCGCATATAAAAATCATCTGTCCGGGACGGTTGTCGTTTGGGAGAAAATCACCGGCGGCATTTACGTTGCTTTCATTCATCCAGAAATCACCGCTGCCGTTTATTGTGCCGTGACCTTCGATAACGATGTTTTCCTGTTCAATTGCGGTGATGAGATGTCCGCCCGTTACGTGTTCTTCTTTGAAAACGCAGTTCTGCGGACAGAAATCATCGTCGTTGTAGTCTGCGTTGTTTTCGCTTGCGAGCAAAACAGCTCCGGGAGCGAGATAAAGTCCTCCGTTGCTTTTAAGATACAGCGTTCCCGTGCGGAACACTCCGGCCGGGATATATACCATACCGCCGGCGTTAATAGCCTCCTGAATCGCCTTTGTGTTCAAGGTAATTCCGTCACCAATCGCTCCAAAATCAATAATGTTGTTCATACTTGTATCCTCCTTAGACATTTTCGATTGTAAAAACGCGTTTTGCAATCGCCTGTATTTTTGGTATATTGGATATACCTCCTTAAGCGAGCCGTTATGTTCTTACTATAACATAAGACAAATAAATTTTCAATAGAATTGTTTACGAAAAAATTTCGGCATTTTAAAACGGTATTTAATAATAAATGGGGCGGTTAAAGCGAAAAATGATTTTCGCCCGGCATTACTTCAAAATCTTTGCCGTTTATTTCAAGCGTATATGCTTCATTGGATACTACGGCACAGATTTTGCCGTCTGCTTCAATATCTGTCACGATACTTTCGAATCTCAAATTCTTGATGCCGATTTTTCCGCTGACATTACCGGGCATAGCCCATTTAACGATTTTTTCAAATGCGTCTACCGTATGGAAGCCAAGTACAAATTCGATGTACACGGAAATAGGTCCGAGGGCAGACCAGCCGCAGAAATCCTTGCGCACTATCTCCTCCTATGTTTGCACGCCCGGTTTGTATTCTTCAGGATTATAACACTCCCAAATTGTGTGAGGCGTGTAATCGGTATATGTTCTGTACATATGCTCTACCGACTTGACCCTCGCTTGAATCTGCAAGCTACGGGCTCGCTTCAATGCTTCACACTTACACACGGCTAACGAAGAATATATGAATTTTCTTATGTTATATAATAAAAAGCTTGAACCAACGACCGATCAGAAACCCGGGTCGCCCTGCTCGCTACCGCTCGCATTGCTCCCTGTTTCTTCCGAACTCGCTCTCGCTTCACCCGCCACCGGCGG
>ERZ779851.1927-NODE-1927-length-16942-cov-3.724048_pt1 | contig 16942 bp, 19 predicted proteins | sample MGYA00511094_ERZ779851 | MGnify/ENA primary metagenome ERZ779851 (study PRJEB29588, sample SAMEA2155512) | human gut metagenome | biome: human gut; feature: human-associated habitat; material: faeces | place: Denmark | collected 2008/2010 ...
TACTTCCCCGTCTGGCGGTTGGCGCCGCAGCTGGCGATGCGGGCGGCGGCCACACACTCCTGCAGAGATTCATTATATACAAGACCCGCACGGATTACAAGGAGTATCGCCGACACATTCATGCTGGCCGCATATTTCAGAACCCAATCATATTCGCCGACGTGTGAGGTATCCGGCATGTCCGTCGTGAACGAGAACCCGCGATAGTACACGCTGTGCCCATACTCGGCACGATAACCGCGAACAGCCTTCAGAAGATTGGAAATCTTTTCCTCCTTGAAGTATTTGACCTCATCCCCAAAAACGTACACATAGGAAGCTCCGGCCAATGTTGATGGCCGATCGAGCGAGCCGAAGCGGATATTGGTACCCGTATAGAAAACAATCGTGCGTTTATACGACACCAGCTTATTGAACGGCTTCCAAAAATGAGGCTTCAACCAGGACGGAAGATCCGATTTCTCCGCCTCCGAGAACTGGGGAGGCTCCTTCTCGACGACATAGTGAACACCTTCTTTCAGTCCCTTCCGCTCCAGGCCCTCAAGAACTGCCGGAAGGATATTGGAAGAAAGGTTATTGAAAGTATCAGCAACCCAAACGCACGGCGCCCCGGGCAACTCATAAATCACATCAAACAATCTCTCTGCCTGAATGTCCGTAGTCTTTGCGGCACCACGGCCAAGAACAGCCACACACTGGCAAGCCGAGACCAAAGACGTAACCTGTGCGAACTTGTTCTGATACTGCACCGATGCGGACTCGGTCCTCGACGTATTAACTTTCTTCCTGTACCCCATTGCTCAATATCTCTTCCACGTTCATATCTGTGACACCGGCCTCCATCTTCAGACACTTCTTCACCATCTCGGGCGCGACAAGGCCCTCTATTTGACGACCGAGCTCCTGCCTGTTCACCGCCGGCAGACCAATCGATTCTGGAGTCAATGACAATACACGGAACGGTTTGACATACATCTCCGCCGGAAGCTTTACAGGATCATCCTTGTCCAGCTGCAATGCCCTTGCCTTGTTCGCAAGGATATCGGCAGCCACCTCGTAATCCCTGGAAGTCTGCGCCGCATCCCTGGCAGCAATATAGAGAGCGTCGAACTGGTCTGCAATTTTGTTCCGCAGCGCTTCCTTGGAAATCTTCCTGTTGCAATAGAACATCTCGGTGGCCTCGCTGTACATGTCAGAAGCATGGTCATAACTGAAGTTGAACGGCGCGGCCGTCAGGAACTTTATTGTCCTGCGCTTCCCATACTGCCCGTCGAGAGAATAGATAAGTGTGAGAATATCCACATACACCTGCTCTTTCTCGCTCAGCGTACCTTTGGAGCCGGACGCAATATAGTCCTGAATACGCTGGAAGGCACCCTCTTTTTCCGCGCCACCGAACAGATCCAGCTTGGAAATGGAGAACGACCTGTCACGGACAATCTCCGAGAACTGCTTGATGGAGTCAGTATCGCCGGCAGCTGCGAACCGCGCGATATTGATTTCTACCTCCGCCCGCTTCTGGAGACGCCCCCGTACCACACTGTCGAAAAGTTCATCCGCAGGATCTTCGACCCTACTCATAAAAGCCCTATGGGACATACCCAAAGACTTTGCAATATCTTCCTCCGTCCAGCCGCAAGCCGCAAGCCAACTCACCTTCTCCGAATCGGACATGTGCTGCCTGATGTCATTGTTTTCTTCCATTATAACTTTCGATTATCCTGTTTACTTCCTCAAGTTCATTCTCCTTCATCCGCAATCTCTCTTCCCTCTGAATCTTCAGATCCGGACGGTCGTTCTTTTTCATCTCTGACTTCACGCGCCATATCGCGCCGATGAGATTCTTCTGTCTCCTGAACAGTTCCGAAACCGTCATCTTCTGCAAGGCTTCGCGCCTCTTCACCGCTCCGAAAATCGGGTGTTTCCCCAGCACGGAATGATGCTCTTTGTAATACGCAAATTCGGAACCGATATTCCGATTTTGCGTAAAACTTTTTATTACTCTTTCCGCTGTGTCATAGCAAGTTTCGGGCGTCGTGCAGGAATACAGTTTCTCATGCTCATCTACGAAATCATGCCATGCCGTTATCATGTCAGCTGCAAGGATTTTCAATTCCGCGGGGCAATCCGCATCACCAAGAAACGGCCACTTCTTTCTGAAGTTGTTGCCATACTCCTGGCTGAGCGACAATGATGACAGACTGTTATTCTGGGCAGTGCAATCGGCAAATGCCTTCAGCTTCTCTTCCAGGAGATACCTGAAACGCGGAGCCTTCCGGACGAGCTCGTCAAGCCATCTGTTCGGCGCGTATATACCAAGAAGCCGAAGTCCTTCATTGACCTCGGCTCCCTGACGAATCCATCTGTCTATGTCATTCATACTAACTCAGCAATGTTTTCTCGATAAGGGAGCTGATTGCCTTATATCCTTCAGCGCTTGCAGATATGAAGCGTTTTCTGACCAAAGCTTCCATCACTCCATGCTCGCAAGGATTTGCCCTGGTAACTGGTGTAATGAAGTTTCCGAACGTGAATCCGACTTCTATAGGATAGTGCCTGTAGCGCCCGTAATATACGCGGATAAACTCCTCATCGTCCTTGGCGTCTGAAGCTGCCAGGAGTTCCACCAGCTTCGACTTCCCGAATGCCATCGGCACACGGCTATTGTAGATTCTTTCACCGCGCGACGTCGTGTAAACGTATGGCACCGACAACTCCTCCAAGTTTACAGGCTTGCATGGGATCACGTTGGCCGGGACGAAGATGAAGTCATCAGCAATGCTTTCATCCGCTACAATCTTAGCCAACACGTCTTGGAGTTTCTCCTCGTCAGAATATGCCAGAACAACCATCGGCAGTCTGGCCATCTTCTCCCAAACTCTTTTCACCTGCTCTTCGGTGCCCTTGTATGCGAGCACGACGACAGCAGCCTGAACATCTTCCTGCTCCGCAACAGCAGCTGGTTCCTTGTTCACATCGGCCCCCTGAGCCGCCTGCGCTACTTCAGGAGACTGAGCCTCCTGTTCGGGAGCCTCAGTCATGCTTTTCTTCTCGCTCATGGCTAGACGGTTTCGCCGGTAGGTTTTGCCGCATCGGCAGTCGCCGGCATTGCACCAGTGTAGTCACCAGGAAGGAACTTGTCGTTCAGTTCCTGCTTGAAAGTGAACTTGCGCTTGTTGGCCTCGTTGTTTCCGGTTCTTTCGACACTCATGAACAACGGGTTGCACTTGCGGCCGAACATCTGAGTCCTGCCGGCGGCAGTCCCGTCGCAGTCAGTCACGAGAATAACAACGCCCCTATTCATGAAAGCCTCTGAAAAGCCTTTGATTTCTGCACTGTTGCCTGGGTGTTCGTATTCAACTCCCTGCTTTACGCCGCGTGCATCAGCGTCGCCGGAAAACTCCTCAGTCTCAGTAATGGTAGTGGGTGTCGCATAGATTGCAACAGCCTTTGCGCCCTCTACGAGCTCAAGGTCTCCTTTCAAGGCAGTATTGCCTACCTCTCTGGCCGGCTCCGTCTTGATGTCATCCACGTCGATGATGATGATGTTTGATGATCTGGAAACAGGGCAACCTGCTCCGTCTCCGTTCTTAGGAATACTTACTTTCGTGTACATACTCTTTTATTATTACCGGGGAACCCGCAGGGAGTTCCCCGAATTTCACATTAGGCAGTCTCCTGGGCAGGGTTCTCCTCGGCCCGTGCGACGGCCGAGCCGTTCACCCACTTGTCACCCAATTCGGCTTCACCGGATGCGATGGTCGACGCCGGATCGTATCCGTCAGGAACTGAAGCGAACACGGCCTCCGCAATCTTGAATCCTGTAGAAAGAGAATACTCGCCGAAAACCTTCACGTCGTAGTTGCTCTCCTCGATTTTGGTGATGCAGCTCTCCGCCTTGCTGTAATCCACGAGCTCCACAAAATTCTCCTGCGGTGTCGCAAAGATGATCTGGGAGTTATACATCGACCTGAGAGGCACGAGATGGAAGTTTGTGAAGCGGATGACTCCGTCGGTCTCGACACCTGTATATTTGCCGTTGATAGCAAAATCCGCCCTCTTGTACTTTGTCAGCAGCTGCTCGGAGCAGAATACCGTCACCACATTTGCAAACATGCCGGAGATTGCATCCACGAAGCCATTGATGTAATCAAGGACTTCCTGGTCTCCAAGAGTCATCGGGTTCTTGGCATCCTTGTAGAAGTTGATCTTACACTCTGCGTCCTTCTTGCCTTCTACAAGGATAGTCTCGAAGCCGTCCATTGAATTCTTGGCAGCTTTGCCCTCATCACCGTCGGAAACATTACCGGCATCCACGAACTTGCCTTTCGCGATCATCGACAATGTAATGTCATCAAGCACCTTCGGCAAGATGTGGTTCTCGATGATATATCTGGTGATAGGCATCTCAGCCATTGTCTTGCCCTGCTCGTACAGGAACAACAGCCAGCTCTTCAGAATCTCGGCAGGCTGGATAAGGACATTGATCTTATGCCTTCTGTACGGAATCCTGACAGGAGTGAACTTCACCTTACCTTTAGGAGTCCATTTAGGTGTGAACTGCTGTGACACCTCAGACATTATCGCGGCAGACGCGATATAATCACTATTCGCCTGGATGCGTGTCATATACTTGGCGTCAGGGAATCCGTTGTAGATTCTCTTGGTAAGAAGTTCCAGTTTCGCCTTCGGAGGCATCACCATGCTGAACTCCGTATTGAGATCGGTGATGTCAATGCCGGAATCGGCAACAGCACCGAATGTAAGAGGGTTAGCGGAATTGAGAGCCTCTGCCACCACTCTGTTGTGCTTTGCCTTCATGTTGATGGCAAACACAGGTGAACCTGCAGGAACACCTGCAACCGGTGCAGGCTTCGGTTCCGGTTCATTAGTCAGAGCCAGGACATCACCCTGAAGCTCCTTGATACGAGCCGCCAATGCCGCAGTAACCTCAGCGGTCTTCGCTTCAACAGCCGCATTGAAAAGATCCAGCGCGGACTCGCTGTCATCCTCGATGTCCACACTTTCCAGTTTTGCCAGGAAAGGCTCACCGTAAGTGTCACGGATGGTCTTCTTCTCCTCTTCCGAGAGGGAAACCTTGCCATCCTTGACCTCCAGCTGAGGCTTTCCGAGAAGACGGGCAACAAGCTGGCCCATCTTGGAATTTGATAATGATTTCTTATTCATTTTTTAGAGAATTTGGTTTTCAGATTAGAGACCGGCCAGCGCCATCACGACCTCGGCAGTTTCCTTCAATGACTTGCAGGCATCTGCCATCCCCAGACGTATAGCATCAGAGGTGATGAACATCTTTCCGGTCAGGACGCCCTTCTCGTCCTTCAAGATTCCCGGCCTGCCGGACATCACGTCATCCTGGAACATCTTCACATGCACAGCCAGCTCTTCCTGAGCCGGCTTGACATTGCCCTCCAGAGCCTGGCGGTACGCATAGTTCTTGTCCTCAGACTCCTGTGCGTAGATAGATATCCACTTTTCACCTGTCAGGGGATTCTGCGCAGAATCATCACAGAACAGATAATATGCGCCGATGGAGCCGACTTCAGAAGTCTTGTTGTCCATATAGATTGCATCACACTGGGACGCAACCCAATATGCCGCAGAACCACAGAGGTCGCAATGGACACATACCGGCTTCCCGGCGTCCTGAAGTTTCTTGATCGCAGCGACCAACGGAGGCACGGCATTGCCGGAACCACCGCCACTGTCAATGTCAATGACAACACCGGCAACGCTGGCATCATCAACATAGCCTTCCATGACTCCAGCCAGAGTCTGAGCTCCATACGATACGCACGTATCATATTTTGTCATAGTGCCATGAATAGGCACAATCATGACTCTTTTACGATTTGATTTCTTGTCGCCTGAAGCTGATGACATCTTGGCCCCCGAATATTCCATCAGTTCCGGACTGGCCGCATCCATGACTATCGGCGACTTTGCAAGGAACTCGCGTGCGACACGCATCAATTTCTCCGGCTCGGAAACGAACCAGAGACTACGCATTATATCACGGGCAAGTTCGAAAGTATTCACCTTTTTCATACAGATATATCTTACCTGATGCAAAAGTAGAGAATACCCCCTCTATAGAAAGGACACGGGCTTTCAATATTCCCGTGTCTTGTATTTTGCAGAAATCCTGATCTGGTCAGACATCTTCACATCAAGACGCAACGGAAGGTCCTCAGATCCGAGAACATCTTTTCCTCCGTCACAGTAGAACACTTTAAGAACCAGCCTGTGGTTCAATATCCTCACAGGCGATGACAGCACGGCCGCAAGGGATATGGTCCTGAGCACTCCTTCAGTCTCAGCCGTATCCTCAATAGTCACAGATGCTGTTGCCGGCACCAACGGAAGCTTCATCTCCTCGGCATTGTCCTCATCAAGGCTCAATGCCACCAACTGGTCAACTATACGTATCATTTTCCCAAACCTTTATAATCTATAGACTCATCGATGTAATACGCTTTCCGGATCAGACGCTGCTTGATGGCCTCGAAAGAAGCCTGGCCTTTGCGGTACACCCTTTTGTGCAACGCATCGAAGCAGTCCGTAGAGAACAACTTCCTGGAAGTTATGAAGGCATCGACAATGTCCTTCTTCTGATAGCCAAGGGACTCCCCCTTCCTGTAATAGCCGGCGAAATCCATGTCGAACACTGCCGCCAATGCCATGTTCAATGACGCCTCATCGGCTTCATTATAATACGGCCACAGTTTCTCGAAGTGCCTGGTGATGTCGTTAATGGGCATCCTCAGTTTCACCATGAAATCGCCGGACCTGGCGGTAACCGGGATGTCGCTGCCTCTGAGATGAGCCACGAGCAGTTTTCCGAACACGTCAGACTTGACCGCCAGGATCCCGTCTTCCTCCGGAGGATACAGGAACGTCAGGAAGTCCGCCAACATCTGAGAACTCACTTTCAACTCGACATCTACCATACTCGCAAACAATTAAAACTCAATACAATATACGAATTATTCTCCACATTGTCAATGCTTTGCCGGTCAATCTTTCACATAAACCGGTACGCCTGCGTTCAGGTACTCACGCAGCACGCCGATCGTCGAAGATCTCACGATGCCGGTGCAATATTTCCCGGCATCCGCACCCAACTGAAGCTGGAAGAGCACAGGCCTGCCATACCACAGATCGCGCGGCGTCGCCGGCCTCATTTCCGCCGGCACTTCGTCATACTTCCAGACCGGAAAAGAACGCCCGTTGTAGGCAATTCTCAAACCATCTATAATTTCACTCTTAGCCATAGTTTTATAGTGTTTTACCAAAATTCTACTTCTGACGCACTTTTTTTCGAAATAATCTGACGCACTGACGCACTAAGTATAAATATCTGATTATCAATGCGTTTTGTGTGTCAAATCAATCTGACGCACTTTGACGCCCAAAATAGCCCAAAACGGCCTAACTCATTGATTATTAAGTGCGTCAGAAGATTTCAGCATAAATCGCCATTTCCGACCTTATTGCGTCAACAAAACCAAAATGACCTAATCTGACGCACGAAACTGACGCACTGGAACTACTTCTATTTCAATTACTTATACCTCCTCTTCTCTTTAGTGCGTCAGATGGTCAAAGAAAAAAGACAAAAAGTATATGAGACGATTCCTTGTCTCATCTGGTTCAAAAAAAAAGAGGTCGAAAAGACCTCTGGAAATCCGCGGGGATCCGGCCTAAAAAGGCGGCTTCCCCAGGGATTCGTCAGACACCGTCGCGGCGTTTTGACTCACTGACGCATTGTCGGAGACCTGTCCGTTCTTCCTGGTGTCTATATAGAAGAAATACACGTCCTCATAGTTCACCTTGCGCCGGATGTCATTGCGCTCCCGCTCCGACTGCGTCGTCATGAGCGACTCCGGATTGAAATCCCAATCCTTATATGTGCAGTACTGGATGAGTTTCGTCTTGAAGGACTTCATCTTCATCAGCAGCGCATACTTCGGTGGCAAGGTAGCCTTGTAAGCCTCGAAAGCGTCATCCTTTTTCACGAGTGTGTTCAGGCGCTCTTCAGTGAACCAGTCCTCAGCCCAGAACAGGAACTCGTCAGACAGCGACTTCTGGAGGATTCGCTTCTCGATATCCCGCATCGGCGGCTGTATCCTGACCTGGAGCTTCATCCATACAGATATGCAGTTCAGCATGAAGTTGTAGAACTTGTTCATATCCTCCGGAGAATAGTCCGAAATCAAGTTGGTGCCGAACTCCGTCAGCGGGCTGCGTTCCTTCAGGCCTCTCTGCGGATCATCCGCATGATAATAGTCCGTGAACGCCACGAACCAAGTACGGCGCCGCAGCGACGCGTCGAAATTCCTGATGGCATGGTTCGACGTGAACACCACTTTCGGAGAATCCTTGAAGTCAATGGTATAGGACGCGACATACTTTGCATTGACGACCATCTTGCCCGTGATCATCGGCATGAACTTGTGAAGATCCACACTGTTGTTCAGGTCATCGATGAAGACGTTGTCCGTGATTCCTTTCTCCACACCCTGCAGGAGGAAGTCATATTTGCCCGGCTGGAGGTTCTGGCCGTCGATGAACAGCTGCTTCCTCATCTGCTCAAGGCTGGACGCATACAGGGACTTGCCGGTTCCTCCAAGGTGCGTACCCTCGTCGCTTTGTTCAGTCTCCATGCAGAATACCGCATAAGGCTGGCCGGCGTTCTTGTGCTTGGCCATCAGAAAGCCCAGCGCCATGACCTTGTTGATGAAGTTCAAGTCATGTTCAGCCTTCTCATCCTCACTGAGGGGGATACCGATTTCCTCCTTCCTCCAGTATGTCCTGCCGGTATTGTACACGTACTGCATGAAATTCAGGTCATTTCGCAGAATCTTGAGACGATACTTGCCTGCATCCCCTAGAGCGTCAATTGACTTCTTATAAAAGAAAAATTCGGGTGACTGGGGGACGGCCGCTTTCAGCTGAGCCAGCAGGGTCGCATATTCAGGCGTATATTCGATATCGAAGAACGGAGACTCCACCTTGAAGTCATGCTCCAAGATCTTGTTCTTATACACCATGCACGGACAGTCCGACGGCTTCACTTCCTTCAGCCCATCGGCAGACACGCGGAAAATCCCGTTGCGGAAGAAGAAATGGTCGGACGTCTCATTCCAGCTCTTGAAATTCGGCTCGATAACCTTCAGTTTCTCCAGACTGGCCAGGCGGATCTGATTGCTCCTATATATCGTATTCGCCAGTGTCTGGGAGTAATATTTCGGATGCGTCTTCAGATACTCCAGCAAATAGCTTGAGACCGTCGATGCGATTGCCTGCTCATCTATCAGCGTGACGACATTGTCGTGAATGTGGCAGAACGTGTATCCTTTGGCATTGGCCGAGGACGCGATGCGGTAGAAGCCTCCGGCCTGTAGGAACGAATACAGCTGCTCGTTGTTTATGTCAAACGTAAAGCCGGTCTTCGCCGGTTTCACAGTCCAGAACTTCAGTCCGCCGGAAAGTTTCACCAGGTCGCTGAAGAGCTTGTACGGGTTCTGGTTCTCCGGACGGCGGAAATGCACGAAGAAATCCTTTGCGTCCTTGCACGGCTTCCCTTTGCGGTCCCTGTAGTTCTTCAGTTCATTCGGCAGCTGTATGATCTTGAGATCGAGATAACGCAGCGCGGTCTTGTACATGTTCGCAATGCCCGTATCGTCGATATCATACAGGATATAGATATTCTCGGCCAGCTGGCTGAGAAGCCCCATCTGGTACTCCGTCAGTTCGGCCGTCTCACTATTCGGCCAGCAGACATGATAGCCCGCATCAGCGCCTCTCACGTTCAGCGCATCGGAAGGACCGGAACAGATGATGAGCTGCTTCCATTTCATCTGTACCTCTTCCCCGCCTTCGTCATCAGCTTCCACCTGTCCAGGATATATGCCCTTCTTCGCCTTGGCATAAGCGGCCAGAAAGTCCCGGTCTCCGAAAAAGAAGTCTTCCGGCTTCTGTCCGAAATAAAGAAAACGCACATCGCCCAGCGGCTGATATATCTTTCCCCAAGTATGGCCGTCGGCTCCGGTCTTGCCATAGTCGTAGAAATACATCGGATAATTGTCATTGCCAGATATCTTGTAGCTCTTGCCTTTCTTGTTGGCCGCCGTGATGTAATAATCGAGAGGTTTGAGGCAGAGCTGGTCACAGAGGTCCTTCGTGATCCTGTAGCCCAGCCTGTCCAGTTCCTTTTGCGTGAACTCTCCAGACTTCCTCACCTGTATAGTAATGGACGGCTGTCCTGGAACCTCCTCGATGTCCGGCTGCGGCTTGCTGTTGTCATAAGCCCCCTTGTCCTCCAGCAGCGCCGGCGCGAATTTCCTCGCAATCCATTCTATGGCCTGTGGAAAACCGAGGCCTTCAGCCTCCTGGACAATCTGGATCGCAGTCCTAGCCTTGTTGTCAGAACCGCCCTTGTCCTGGACGAACCAGATTCCGTCCTTGCAGAATACAGTGGCAGACGGGTTCTTGTCATCCTCCCTGATACGGAAGTTCTTGCTTCCGGAACCGCGGAAGCAGGCGGAGCTCTGAGGATAGTAATGCGTGATTACCGCCTTGCCTCCGTCCGTCGCATCGAATATGTCTTCTTTCTTGATCATAGTTGACAACTTCTAATTTTCCGTAGCATTGTTTCAGCCTTCCGGATGGTGGTTTCTTGTCCTCCCTCGATGGATCTTACCGAGGTGGCCGCATCGATGAAATGTCCGATGCTTTCCGCCAGGATCTTCACCTCGACCGGGTCCAGTTCGAAAACCGACACCCGCCCGGTTTTATCAATGTCAGTGTACATAATGTGTCATTTCAAGCGCCTGATGAGAGCTATCCTCATCTTTCTTCCGTCTTCCCTGATGGTAATGGACGTATCTTCACCCTGTTCGAGCACGTCAATTCTGTCAATATTCCCAATTACGGCATTTTGCCACGCAGACCAGTCTTCCTCTCTATCCGGGACGTCGTCATTCATTGTGAAATTGAAACACTCCAACTTAGCTGAGTCATCATCCTGAAACATAACAACACGGAACAATCTCATATCCCTGTACAAGGGTGCATAATTATAAAGTTTCATATTTTATTGATTTGGAGGGAAATAATCGAAAATGATCTTGATTTTTCTTTGTTAATTCAAGATAAATGCGTATATTTGTATTGCGGTTCTGAGGAACAGAATCGCAAAAGAGAAATCTGAAACGCTTGAAAGGGAGTAAGAAAAAACCTACCAAAGTCTTACATAAATGACCGCGAAATTCATTTTTAAGATTTGGAAAATCAGATTCACGATAGAAATCGCAATCTAATTTACCAACGGAGGCTGAGAGATTCAGCCTCCCCTCTGGTAGGTGACACAAATTTACAAAACAATATGGAAAACAAAAATTCATCTTCGACCGATTCTAAAAACTGGGGAGGCGCCCGCTCCGGTGCCGGCAGGAAAGCAATCCCTCATGGCAAGGCCTATAACTTCCGCTCCACGCCAGAAGTTGACGAGATCCTTTCAGCACTTGGCAGCAACAAATGCAAATACATCAACGACGCCATCCTCTACTATTCGAAACTTCAGAAATAACTCTTGAAAAGCCCGGTCCGCCGGGCTTTTTCAGTCACTGAGACGTTGGCTCTGCAACTCCAGCCATCGCCTCGCATTATCGAAATTTGTAGAACGGAAACGATAACGCTTGTTGTGACATGAAATCTCCGCCACCCATCGGTATCTAGAAGACCGGACAAAGCCCACACCCCTCACATACCTGTTCCCGCTCAACTCTGATTGTCTTCCTTTCCCGACATTCCTCTGAATTTCCTGATATAAGCAACCTGTACGTATCATAATTCATGTGTTTTGATTCGCAGGGTAGGGCGGACTCGAACCGTCCCTTGCAGCCGCGCCGTTTCTGATTCCGACCGCTTGCACCGCGCCACCCGCGGAACTACCCTTCCAGTACAATTAACTAGATAATGAGAAACTACAACGCATCGCTGTGATTGTCGGAGGGAGAGGAATCGAACCTCCCTGTGGCCCTGGGCTTCTCTGACGCGAGACCTTTAATGCTTATCAGACAATCCCGTGCGGCACTCCATATCCGCACCTTCCTCCGGCTTGTCCGCCGGACGCCTATCCAGGTTCACTCCGGCGGATCCTTACTTGCCCTTGCCCTCACGGGTTTGGGCAGCCATCCTATGATCTACGACATTCCATATATCAACTAATTTTGAAATTTTCTAAATCAAGCCATGCGATGCCCTTTTCCACTTTCGTCACCCTGTACGACAGATGAAGGACCGCGCCGTCATTCATAATGCTATTATGCTGTACCTTGCTGCCAACATCGATTCTATTCATACACACAGGAAGCGTCGGGTATAAATTCCCGTCCACCAAATCTGGAATGGCCAGCAGCTTCTCCATCATCGGAGAGTTCTTAAGTATAAAGTTCACTTGCATCGTCATGGCTCTTAACACATAACACTTAACTATTCTTGACTTGCCTGTTATTGGCTCTTCTGTTCTTGACTATTCTATGTATCGACTGGGAACACATTCCGTATTTCACGGCCAGATGTTCCTTGGCCTCCCAAATCGGGGAACCGCGCCGAACCATTTCCCTGTACTCGGACTTGATAATCTTGTCCCGCTCTTTCCTCTGCGTCTGTCTCATAATTTTTCACTATATTTACCGCGATTATCTAACATTTGTTGTAACATTTCTTCTAACATTTGTTAGAACCCGATGCAAAGTTAAGATAATTATCTTGATAGTCAAGATAAAAATCAATATTTTTTATGGACGAAAAAGAAAAAATTAGGCAATACCTTAATAGTAAAGGGATTAGCAAAAATAGCTTTTATCAAAAAACTGGCTTTGCCATTGGTTTTTTGGATAGTGGCAAGAGTTTAGGCGCAGATAAACTAGAAACTATCATAGATAATTATCCTGATTTATCACTAGAGTGGCTAGTGCTTGGAAAGGGAGATATGATTAAGCCTTCTACAATCACTAACGGATCTGGAGTTGTCATATCTGGTGATAACAACACGAATAATAATGTCGACAACCGACAATATTATTCCGACTCCCCGGACGTCCTGAAGGCCCAGATAGAGATTCTGGATGAACGCATCAAAGAAAAAGACGCTCAGATCAAAGAAAAAGACGCTCAGATCAAAGAAAAAGACGCTCAGATCAATAAACTTTTATCAATATTGAGTCAAAAATAGTTATGACCATACGCCCAATCATAAATGTTCGTGACGACAAACTTTCCAGAGGATTCTTATCCGCCGTCAAATTCTGCCACGAGATTTCCGAACAATATGCCTACATTTAGTTATTTGAAATACGTTGAGTAATATGAGAACAATACTGATACAAGACCTTATCGGCCGTGATATTCTGAACAGGATATCCGCTCACGACATATTCTCTGCCGTGTATAGTTATAAAGAAAACGACGTTGACTTGGATTTTTCAGGCGTACAGTTTACTACAAGAAGTTTTATGGACGAGTTCTACAATGAACTGAAGAAATCTTCTGAAAGTGGCATCAATGTTTCCGTCTCGAATATGTCCGATGACCTCCGGCAAATGTATCTCGCAGTTTCCAGAACGCAGAAAAGCGGAACCAAAGAGATAACACTGAAGCCGTATTCACGTCCCAAAACCATATCTGATTTGGAGCAAATTTTTTCCTCGATGTCGATATAAATCTGCTTAAAAAATCTAACAAATGTTAGAAGATTTGGAGTGAAAGTTCTGTCCAAAAAGGCGCTAAATAATTAGTGGAGAACACTTTATTCTCCACTATGCCGGGACGCAAACGGGACAGAATTCTCAGATAAAACGATTTTATAAATTTTTTAAGCAAATGAAAGACAAGGACTTAAAAAATTTTAAACCAAATGGGGGAATCCGCCCATCTCCACTTTATTGATCAAATATTATTGTTGATTTTTACATTCAGGGCTCTAATCTGTTCAATCAGATCGTCAAATGCCGGTGAATCTCCATAGATCATAATCTCACGCATTGATTCATAGTCCTTGCGCCATTGGTCAATAATTGCGTCCGGTGGTACAATACAGATTCTTTCAGGAGTAAGTGAATCGTAGTCAAAACCTTTAAGTCCTATGAATTTACGCCTGTGTTCAACGATACTATTCCACAAGTCACGGTCCGATAACGCCAGACTTGCAATGCCAGTGTCAGCTATTTTGATGATATCGTACATGTGACGTGACATTCTATCCACACGTATTTGTTCAGGGTTATGTGAAAATTCCTCATGAAGAAGGCATATCTTTTCCAGGAATGTCCGTTCTGGAACGACTGCATTTACGATTACTTGCGGTTCCACAAATGGAGATTCCGGAAAGTTGTCTTCAAGAACAGAACGAATCCCTACAGTTTTCAGAGGCTCGGACATTGACCTGCCACTGACTTCGATTATAACCTGATTTTTTATATACGGATTGTTATAGAAATTTGATTTATAATGAACTTCTATTCTTTCCGGGTCAGTTGTCGTTATCGGAGTGATGTTGACATTAACAGTAAAACAATCAGCAGGAACACCTTGTTCAAGCAATCCTGCCTTGACATCAAACTGAAGACGTTCTCTCACAAATGAACAGGCCGCTCGCCTCAGTTTATCGCTTATCTGAGTTTTCGACAAATCTCCGGAAAAGCCCAAATATTCCCGACTGACAGCAATGTCAACATCCTCAGAGAATCGTTCAATCAGTTTCCAGCACTTAGAAAGAGAAGTGCCTCCCTTAAAAGACAGTGAGTCCGAATATTGCAAAGAAAACACCGCTCTCAAAACTGCAGTAACCCACCAATCCTTTTCAATAATCTGAGGATCCAGCCCGGATTTATCACTTAACACACGTATAAACTGCTGTTGGGCAGTAGTCGGTAATGCTATGAATTTCATACTGACAACAAAATTTTTCTTATCCAAGCCGGGGACAAGGCAATGTCGTGTTTGAACTCGACCTCATTTACACTGTCCACAACTGAACGAATCCGCTCTATGACATCTTCGTCTATGCTATCTTCCCCCAACTCTCTCAATGCAGACACGATCAATTGCATCGCCTTTGATTTATACGCAAAGTTCCTGGATTCGTCGGAATGCTTGAAGAGGATGCCTTTACCTTTTCCAATGTTAACTTTCCTGGGTGCGCCGTCCGTTATGAATACGACATTCCCCGGAACCTGTGTAGATAAGCCAAGAGCATTCACGGCAAACGCTCCTGTCGGGCATATTCTCGCCTTGTCTCTTTTAGCTATCGCATATGCCGTTTCCTCTAATGTGGGAGGAATTATTCCTAACCCATATTTTTTGTCTATTTTAGGATAATAGTATATTCCGTGCGCCACGCGGATTATCACTCCACTTGACCTTAATCGCTGTAGACTTTTCGTCACGGTCTCCGGTGTTCCCAATGATGCAAAATCAGTGGGAAATACAAATGTTCCTCTTCCAAGAGACAATATGGCGTTTTCTATTTGACCGGCAATACTTTCCATTAAGCACATGTAATTAAAAGTGTCCGAAATATAGCACATATTTCGGACATAAACAAGGGCGGTTCGCCCATCTCCACTCTTCTTTTAGCGGTCTTCGGCCTGGTGGCCGGTGCGGTCAACCTGGTGATAGAACTGGGTGTACGGCACATCGGTGCGGCCTGTGCCCTTTTTCATGAGTTCCACGAGATCCTGGAACCAGGTCGTATAGACGTCGCGAGGCATTGACCCTCTTCTGCAGCATACTGCGGCGGCCATTCCCACTACCTCTCCCATCATTGCACAAGTACGCATAACCCTCACTGAGCCAAGGGCTACGTGTGTCACGCTGATATCGCGGCCTGCCATGAAGAGATTCGGCACGTCACGGGAATAGAGACAGCGGTAAGGAATCGCGTAAGGGTCGATAGGCATCAGCTTTCCGTAGCTCATCCACTCTTCTCCAGGGTAGTCGGCGGAGTTCTTCTCCATCGGATAATGCTGGTCAATGCGCCAGGTCGTGGTGCAGGTGCCGTCCTCGTAAGGAATCGGTCTCGTAAGATCCTGCTCGCGGAGAATAAGGTCACCCACGATACGACGGCTCTCACGTTTGCCGCTCACGTGGCTCACCCAAGTCAGATGGGTACATTCCCAATCCTCTTTCTTGGCAAGACGGTTTTTGCAATATGAGAAAGTGCTGTAGGCCACATACATACCATAGTCACGGATCTTCTCGGCATCTGCTATCTGGTCATCACGCATTCCCACTTCCCAATACCAGTTGGCACGGTGCACAGGCTCGACAGTATCCTCATCCAGCTTCAGTCCCCAGTCCACAGAATCAGGGAAAGAACAAGGCGTGTTCCAGTCCTCGCAATACCACTCGATGCTTACGCCCATCGTAAAATCATCTGCCTTTTCAGGAGCAAGCGTCTCACCGAACTCACTGCGCGCCTCGCGTCCCATCATTGTGGCAGCGCCCGCCATCACGGCAAGATTGGCGTCTCCAGTACAGTCAGAGAACAGATTTCCGCTTATACGTATAAGATTCTGATTTGTAGCCTCAACAGCCGTCACGGCTACTATCTTCCCGTCCTTCATCTCTGCATTGACCACAGTGTAGCCGGCAAAAAGGCTGATGTTCGGCTCGGCGGCGATCACATCCCACTTCTTCCAGTCCTGATAGTGGTGGGCTCCCCTCGCATTGCCGATACGGTCCGGACCGATTTCATTCAATATATATCCCAACGAAGGATACGGAGGCATATTGATCTGACCGCCGAGCCCCACGCGGACTTCAGACGAATTGTTTCCGCCGAGGATATAACGGTTCTGGACAAGTGCCACCTTGAGGCCGAGACGTGCAGCGGCGATGGCGGCGCAAAGGCCTG
>ERZ779851.1931-NODE-1931-length-16918-cov-94.669750_pt1 | contig 16918 bp, 15 predicted proteins | sample MGYA00511094_ERZ779851 | MGnify/ENA primary metagenome ERZ779851 (study PRJEB29588, sample SAMEA2155512) | human gut metagenome | biome: human gut; feature: human-associated habitat; material: faeces | place: Denmark | collected 2008/2010 ...
ATGTATGGACAGTAGCTAAGAACACTTGGGAGAAGGGTCTTACCTACGCTTATCGCGATCGTCGTAACAAGAAGCGCACATTCCGCGCATTGTGGATCCAGCGTATCAACGCTGCTGCTCGCCTCGATGGTATGAGCTACAGCCAGTTGATGGGTGCTCTTCACAAGGCTGGTATCGAGATCAACCGTAAGGTTCTCGCTGACCTCGCTGTTAACAACCCAGAGGCTTTCAAGGCTATCGTTGCTAAGGTGAAGTAATTTGAAAGATTTTTAAAGGAATCCTCAGTTATCTTTGATAGCTGAGGATTTTTCTTTTCCAGGAATTCCTAGAGAGGGCAAACTGGCCTCACACGCCCTGAACCAACGGTCACCGGCCGAAGGGAAAGGTAAAGGGCAGAAGCTCCTAGCCCAGGGCAGGTTGTACGGATTATACCCACACGCCCTGAAAGGGCAGAAGCTCTTAGCCCAGGGCAACGCCCTGGGTACAGTGGGCAATCAGCAAGACGCCCTGTAAGGGCAAAAGCTTTAAAATATGGATTATAAAGCTTTTGCCCTTACAGGGCGTATGTGTATAACTCCGTATAACCCAGGGCGTTGCCCTGGGCTAGGAGCTTCTGCCCTTTCAGGGCGTGTGGGCAGAAGCTCTGCTTTACTACTTGATCAACTCAAGACCTGCCTCGAACTTGGTGGTCTTTTCCATGATGGCAGGAAGCTGGTTGACAACAGTCTTCAAAATCTGGAATTGTACCAAATCATCCTTGTCCATACCTGTAGTAGGAATCTTGTTAACCTGAGCATAAAGCATGGCGATGATAGGAGCTACGAAATCCTTGTCAACATAGAAATATACCTTGTTGGCTGCTGGATAAGATACGTGTACTGGAATACCGGTCTTAAACTGATCCAACATGCCGGCTACCATAGCCTGCTCCTGAGCATCGTCGATGTCTTCTGTAATCTTGGCTGTGTTCAGGAACAAGGTAATCATATTCTCGTTAACCACCTTGTATGTAGCGTAATCGTTAGCTACCTTCCAGTCCTTGTCATCAGCCTCTTCCTTGTAGGTTGCAGAAATCTGACCCTTCTCATTGAAGGTTACATCCTGCAAAACGCTTCTGAGCTGGCTGTTGAGCAGCATTGGAGCCATTTTGATGGCATCCTTTACTGGATATGGCTCATCAAAGACACCAGGTATATCGATAACTGCATCATCAGAACCTTCCCACTTTAATACTACTGAACCTGTTGGCTGGAAAGTTGTTGGATCCATACCAGCTTCCTGTACCTTCCAGGTACCTTCAATCTTCTCGTTGCGTACAAATTCCTTCTCGTCATTGTCATCATCGCTGCTACAAGCAGTGAAGAAGCCAAGGGTGCAAACCATAGCCATCAAATAAATAAACTTTTTCATTTTCTTCTCTTTTTTTGTTAATGAATAATTGTTGTTTTTTATCTTTTTATCTCTCTTTGGCTATATATATTAATGTACGCGTACATTATTATATAGATAGCTTCAGCAGAATATCATCCGTTACTTCAGCTGATACGTGATGCCGATGCTGCCGTAGATAGGATACATCGTCTGCTCGATGGTTTCGAAATCCTTCTTGAAGATGCCGTTCAGACCCCAGCTCAGGTCGGCGCAGATGCCCCAGCGGTTGTTCAATCGCCAGTCTATTCCGAAATCTACGCCCACCTGCCAGTTGCGCATATCGTCGCTGAAATCGTAATCACCACGTTCGCCTTCCTTTTCGCCCAGCATCACCTTCTGTCCCGTAGGGTCTCCCTTGGGATGACCCTCCTCCTGACGGCGGAGATAACCATTGTATGCCCAGCCCTCAAACTTCTTCGAGGTAACATAGCTTACGTATGGGCCCAGCTTGAAGCGGAGATTATCGCAGACATCGTATGTTGCCAGAATCGGAACGGTGATGAGACTCATATCCACCTTCGTCACTACATCGCCCGTAAAGATGCCCTGCAGCTCCTCGCCGCCACGAACTATCTTCATATAGTAGTTCTTAACGCCCGCATCGGTCTTCATGCTCTTGTTCTCGAAGCGGATTCCGCCCACGAAACCCCAGTTTCTGGAGAGTGGGTGATAGGCATCCACGCCCAGACTGAAGTTAGGGCGTAGGGTGTAGCTGTGAAGCGTGCGGATGGTGGCAGGCATGCCGATAGGGGCTGTGCCGCCCAGGTTATACGCCACGCGTGCCTGATACTCATAGCCGTGGAGATATTTGTTCCAGGCACTATTCTTGTCTCCTGCCCATGATGCGGTGCCGCATGCCAGCAGGAGTGCCAGTACTGTTATCTTTTTCATTTTTCTTCTTATTTGCAAATCAGTTTGAAACTATCCACCCAGAGGGTGCTGCCTACGGCTCCCAGGAAGTTGGCACCATCAGAACTGGATGAGCAGACGATGGCAAGACTGTAGCCGCCATTCTTCAGCTTCACGGGGTCGATGGTCTTGCCGTAGGATTGATAATCGAAATCTACGCTGAAGTGATGCCATTCCGGTGTGTTTCCAATGGCAATTTTTCCGTTGTCATCGCGGGTTTCGCCTACCAGTGCGAGAGCTACTATCTGTTTGCTGCTCTGTACGTTATCGCCATAGAGTACTACAGCATCTCCCTTCTCGTCGATGTTCTCGTAGAGCACGGCGTAGATGGTTCCGTAGTCATGTCGGTTCAGTTCGTTCATATCCTTGTCGGTGAATTTCTCGCCAGCCTGATACTTGTACCAGCCTTCCAGCTTTTCCGGTTTTGCGCTGAAGCTGAATGGGCGACCGAACTTGGTGGCCTTCATCGCATCGCGCAGGGCATCGGTGGCATCAAACTGTCCGATGAAGAGGTTGCCGGCAGCGATAGGCTTGTGTACCATATCAGCGAGCTTGCTGGTGCGCTGGGTGATGAGCTTCACGCCCTTGCCCTGATAGCCGTTTTCTGTCATCACGGTAGGATATTCCTCCGGTTTTGCCGATGGGTTGCTGATCTTGAATCCCGGGTTTCCGGTAGCCCAGATGTCGAGGAGATCACCATTCCAGTTTTCCTGCCAGTTGTAGTATCCCTTGCTGAGGTATGCGTTTTCAAAATCGAATTCAAACTCCTTGCTCATGGTGGTCTGACCCTTCTTGATACTTACCTGATAGGTGCGGGTCCACTGCTTGTCTTCCGATGTAACCACGTATGTAACAGGACCTTTGGAGAAATCGTGCACGCTTCCGCTTTCCGGCTGGATGGTGGCACCCGGAGTGAGTCGGAATATCGGTGCCTGCTTCTTGAGGCTGGCGAATGGCTTCATGGTGAATTCTATCTTGTCCTGGTCGCTCTGTACGTTGACGAGCGTATCCGATGCGTTTGTGAACCACAGCTTCATCCAGCTTCCTGGGTGGATGTATGCCTGCTCGATGTCGCATTCGGCATTGAGGGGTTCATCCTTGAAGCATGAACTGAGTGATAGGGCGCAAACCGTCGATAAAGATAGCGTTATAAATTTTCTAAAACCCATTGTCTTCATATCCTTTTCTTTTATTACATAAGAATCTCTATCTTTTGTTATAAGATTCTTTTCTTTATTATATATGAGCGTTATCTTTTTGGGATATCCGCTGATGATTCAATTTTCTGGTTGCAAAGTTACGCTGAAAACTTGAAAGCGCCAAACATTTTTTACTTTATTTGCATATTATTTATGTTTCTGATTATTTGTTAGATGGGGTAGGAAAAAAAGAAGACTGGGCATCCCTTTTGGAATGCTCAGTCTTGATTTTAGAAATTTACATTGTCGCCTCCGCTGCCTTCGCCGTCTCCGGTGTTATCCTTTCCGGTGTCTCCTGATGAGGTGTTGCCGCCGCTTGGGTTGTCCTTGTCGGTGCCGCCGGATGTATCACCGGTATTGTCCTTATCGGTTCCACCTGAAGTTCCACCGCCTGAAGTGCCGCCTGAAGTTCCGCCGCCATTTTCTTTGTCTTCGATGCCGTTGTACTCGGTCATCTCCTCCATCTTGATGCCACTGAGCATCGGCTTTACTCGCTTGCCCTGGTCCATGACAGAGTAAGGTGAGTAGATGATGTACATGGCCTTGATGTTGGCTGAGGTGAACTTCTTGGCGCTTACGGCTGGGGAAGTTCTGATGCCGAGCTTGAAGCTTCCGAAGTTGTCGAGCACCACCTTGTTGCCTTCGGCGATGTTGGCGGAGATCTCTGTCATCAGGGCGTTGATCACGGCCAGGATGTCCGGTTCGGTAACGGTGCATCGCTCAGTGATATTCTTGGCGATGGCGCTGGTGTGCACCACTCTGTTCACTACTGCTCTACCGTAGATCATTCCCCTGGTAGGGGAGTTCTTGCGGTTGTTCTTCACTTTTCTGAATTTTGCCATACTCATGTAGATTTAAAGGGTTAAACATTCATTTTTCTTTCTTCATCTGATATTTTTCCGCAGAATCTGCGTTAGCTACCCATGCACGAGGTTACCCCCAGGGTGGTGGCAATCGCCGTGAGAATAGAAATCGCAATCTGGATAATGGTTTGCCATGTGTCTTTCTTCATTTTTGTATCTCCTTTCTGTTTATTTTAATGTTATTAGAAAAAATTACATCTCTTTTTATCAGGTTATTAGAAAATTTTACATCAATACCTGCTGACGATTCTTCCGCCGCATGGTGTAGCTTACGTGCAGCCAACGGTGCTTGCCGGGAGAGGCGCCGCGAGGCTCCAGGATCAGCTGGTCGAAGGTGCAGCTCGATTCTATGAATTTTCTGTACTTCGCCAGAATCTCCTCGTTCGGAATGAAGATGTCGGCAGCCTCGCCCAGGGTATGCTGACTGCCCGGTACGCCATGCACGGCTAGGTTGAGCTGCGGACAGCGATACCCGCTCGTGATGGTGATGATGCCGCAATGCAGGCGAAGTGGTTCCAGCACCTGCTCGCACAGCATCATCAGACGGATGATGACCATGGAGCTTTGTGGAGTGTTGTCGATGCCATACTTGATGGCGGTGCCCGAGCGGAGAAACTCTCCGAGGGCGAAGTGAGTGGAGAGGAGCATCTGCTGCATCCTCTCCAGTTCTAACATTGTGTGTGTTTCCATAAGCATTATTGATTGGTTTACGATGCAAAGATACGAAATTTTTTCGGGTTTGTCAAGGGTTTGGGGGTTACTGCGAGGGTTACATTGAGGGTTACCGCATTTCGGAATACAATAGAGCCTCTTTTGGGTCAGAAATGAGCCTAACGTAACGTTTGTTTTAGGCTCATTTCATCGCCAAAAGAGGCTCTATTGCAGGGTAAAAGAGGCTCTATTGCAGGGTAAAAGAGGCTCTTTTCATTCAGAACAGTTTTCTTTCATTCTGAAGACGCAGAAGAGGCTCTTTTCAGCTTTCTCCTCCTTCCATGATCAGCAGCTCGATGATTCGGCAGGGAGGATTCTTCTGCAGCTGCTCCATGTAGAATCTCGTGATGCTGTCGGGGTAGATGCTGTTGCGCTGCTCCATGCCCCTGAGCTTGCTCAGCGCCTTATCCGGATGATTGGGTGGGGGAATGCAGCTCTTCTGGAAGAACTGGCGGTAGAGCTTCTGCAGGGGGATAGGGCGCAGGAGATCATCGTGCCACTCATCGCCCACGTCCTCCTCGCCGCTGCTCCTCACCATCACATAGTCGCTCACATCGTGTACGAACTCGATGATCCATCTCTTGGGACATCGCCACTCCCGGATGCCCGATTCCTGATCCAGCATCCACTTATAGTCGTCGAGCATCTGCTCGTGGGCACGGGCTCTCAGCTCGTTGTACTCTTCTCTTGTCATAGGCGTATCGTTTTTTGAAATTCACTATCTCCAGGGTTCATCGTCCTTCGCCAGCACCTTGCCCTGCATCGCCTCGGCTATGCAGTCGTTTTCCGATTCCCGTTCGTCGTATCTGCCGCAGGGCTGGCGCACGTAGTACACCTTTCCGGGATGACAGAACTCCTGGTCTCTCACCTTCAGCATCTCTACGATGGTAAACATCTTGCCCTCCTCGGGCTTCGAGATTCGGTTTACGGTGAGCAGGAAGTCGGCGAGGTTAGCCCACTGCGCACTGCCCGCTACGGAGTAGATATCCAGCGGCGGAAAGGCCTCGTGACCGTCCTTGTACTGTATTCTCGGGTGAGCCACCACCACCGTCCAGATGTGGCGCGTACGGCTCCATGCCTGCAGCTTCGTCAGCATCAGTCTCACCTTCTCCGTCTCCGTGGCACGGCTGCCGCCCTCGGTCATGTTGATGAATACATACGGGTCTATCACCAGATAATCAATCTTCTGCTTCTTGCGGTTCATCATCGCCTCCATCATTCCGATGATGTAGTTGCTGTCGGGCAGACGGGTCTTCGTGTCGAAATCCACCATGTGCTCCGACAGGAAATCCAGTACCTTGCGGTTCTCCTGCCTTGCCTCTTCGGGCGATTCTGCGCCGTCCATATTCTCCGTGTTCCTCACCCCCAGGGCTATGCGGGCTATCTCCCTCACGTGCTTGCCCTTGATAGGTTTCTCGAACGAGAAGAACGCCACGCGCTTCTGGTTGTGGTACATCAGATGCGCCATCAGGCAGTTGAGGAAATCCGTCTTTCCCGAGTTCGGACGACCGGTGAGGATGATGAGTCCGCCCTCGGAAGTGGGGTGGAAGATGCCGTCGGTGAGTTCGCCCATCCCCACCTCGTAGCCACGGTCGTAGTTGCCCATCATGATGTCGAGGATGTCTTCCTTGTGCTCCGAGAGGTCGTAGATGTCGGCGTCGCTGATGCCCTGCGCTTCGGCTATGATTCGCTGTACCTCGCGGCTTCCGAATGCCTCATATACCTCGCTGATGTCCTTCTTGCCCTGCGGCAGCGTGGTAACCTTGGCGCGGGTCTGGTATTGCTCTATCAGGAGTTTCACCAGTCGGCGGCCCGGGCGGTCGGTATCGCCGCAGATGATGATCTCGCCTGCCTGCTGAATCCACTCATCGAAGGCCTCGTGACTCTCCTCGATGTTGGTGCTGGCGCCGTTGGCGATGCTCAGTACGTAGGGGAATCCGCAGGTCATCAGCGTGAGTCGGTCCTTTTCGCCCTCGGTGATGATGAGCTGGCGGATGGGCTGTGCGTCGGGACGGAGCAGGTTGATGCTGTCGATGCCGTAGGGAGCGCAGGGCTTGGTGGGGGAAACCTGGCAGAAGAGCTTGCTCCACTCGCCGGTGACGGGGTGCTGCTGCACGGAGCGGAACTTCACGTTGATGATTTTTCCGTCCAGGTAGTTGCAGTAGGCGATGGCAGGCACCATCTCCACGCCTTTCGGGTCTTCGCTTTTGGTGTCATCCGCATTTTGCTTCATCCATGCGCACATCACTCCTTCCTGAATGATGATGTCGGGCGAGAGCTTCATTGCCTGGATGTATCGCTGCACCATCGACTGGAGCGAGGCGAGTTCGGTGGCGGTAATCAGGGGACGGGCCTTGGGATGGCGCGAGAGGAGGTTGGCGGGGTGGAAGCGGTCGATGAACTGCTGCTGCTCTTCCTGGGTCTTGAAGGGGTAGATGGGGTAGAGCCAGGATCGGGTTTCGGCATCTATCTCGAGGAAGTCGTCGGGCAGCATGGGCACGTAGTCTTTGGCCTTGTGTTCATCCTGCTGCTTTTTCTGGGCATTGGCGTAGTAGTTTCCGTTCACCTTACCGCTGCCCTTTCCGAGCAGCGATTTCATCTCTTCCAGGTAACCGCTCCAGTTGCACGACCAGCAGTGGGTCAATCCGTTATCAACCTTGATGAAGCAGTGACGCTTTCCGCATTTCGGACATGTCACTTGGATGTCGAGCTTTCCTCCAGCCATCAGCTTCATGGTTTTCTGGCTGATGTTCTTCAGGTGGTTCAGGAGATCCTTGAGGGGTGGAGCATCGTTTGCAGGAGCTGAAGAGGAGGATGCACCATTTGCAGGAGCTGATGAAGCAGAATCAGCAGGGATGATGCCGCTCAGCATTTCCTTGTATCTCTCGAAGAGCAGCTTCTCTTCATCAGAGAGATTTTCCTTGATTTCATTGAAGTCGGTAGCATAGTAACGTGGCTTCTCATTTTTGTTTTGATTTTGTTGGTCTTCTTCCATGTTTTTAGGATTTTTATGTTGTTGTTTTATGTTGTTGTTTTATTGTTAGCACCCACACGCCCTGAACCAACGGTCACCGGCCGAAGGGAAAGGTAAAGGGCAGAAACTTTAATTGAATTACTTTGGAACAACCCAGGTGTGTGAGAATTTGTTCCAGGCAGCGTTGCCGGATGGTCTCGGAGCAGCATCCTGTGGTATTCGATGCTGCTCCGGGGTTCCATCACATCGTGTCGTATCATAGAATCGCTGCTTCGACGCCTTGTCCTGATACTCGAAATTCGAGATAGGTCGGTACTGCCGCATCATTTCTGCTGCATGCAGCTTGAGGTACTTGGTGGCATCATTCACGGCACGCATGATGTTCTTCTGCATGAAATCGTATTTGATGAGATTGGCGAGCCAGCAGCTTTTGCCCACCGGGTTCTTGATGTTCATCATCACCTTGCTGTTCTTGAGCAGATAGGGATACAGATAGTCGTTGAAGAATGTGTTTGTAGCCATGTTGGTAGGGCAGGCTTCCTCCGGATTTATGTAGAGATTCGGATTAAGCTTTTGCGTTATTTCATTCACGGGCTTTACCACCTTGGCGTAAGCATCCGGGTCGGTTCCGATGTAATTGAGGAGCGCCTTGGCTGCAGCTTCCACTTCCTTCTCGTGCTCAGCCGAGCAAGTTTTGCACCCCGTTACATTCTTGCTTAAATTTTTCTTTTTATTATTTTTCTTTTCAATATATATATTATTATTAATAACGGGGTGCAAGGTTTGCACGCTTGAGTTCAAATCGGGGTTGTTTCCCATATCTTTCTCGTCGCTGACATGCCAGATAGGAGTGTAAAACGCCATGAGATTCTGGTCGGTATGAGGCTTCTCATCATTTTTCCAGATGAATCCGAATCCTGTGCATCTGAGCAGGATTTCCACGAAGTCATGTCGGCTATGGAATCGCAGTCCCTCTACGATGTCCTTAAATCTATAACTGTCATACAGTTTCTGCTGATTCATCCATGCCGGTTCGCCGAAGTAGAGCATCAGCATTTTGCGGATCTGCGTATCCGTCAGCCCGCTGGTATGCCAGCAGGCGATGAGTCTTCGCTCCGTCTTGATATCGATGCAGGTGGTGAGCGGCTGGATGGTGTATCTGTTGTCAGTGCTGGTTGTGTTGTTTTTCATTTCAATTTACCATTTACGTTAGTGAATTTGTTGAAGTAGAATACATTCAGTTCGTTAAGCTCATCCAGGCTCTCGATAGAGTGTGTCAGATGATAACCGAACGTTCCGAATACTTTACGAAAATCCTTTCTCATATCTTCGATATTTTCATCACTCATGTTGGCAATCACCCCACGGAAGCCTCCTTTCTTTTTCTCGCAGTCGGCTTCAAAATCTGGGTGTGCGTTGAGGGGTGGCTCCAGGAGGAGGATGCATACGGCAATGCGCTCGATAGCTTCCGTTGACAGGCTGCAGTTGTCGGGTACGTTCAGGTATTTGTTGAATACCTTGTTGTGTATTCCACTTGTCTCGTGAAAGGCTGATTTCGTAATCTTGTATTGCTCATTCAGTTCTCGGATGAAGAGGCTGATGTTCAAGGTTTCCTTTCTCTGCATTTTCCATCTTGTGGTGTAACCTGTGAATTTTTCTGCCTTCTCTGCATCATATTGAATGTAGATGGTAGCCTTGGGTCTTGGTCTGTTTTCTGTGTTCTTTTTCATTACTTTTGTTTAATGCAAAGGCGACATTGCCTTACGCATTGCAAAAAAATGAAAATTCCGTGACATAGCCAAAGAGATGAATACTTCGTGACTATAGTAGATGAAGTGATAAAAATATTTTTTTTGCCACTTAATACTGCGAGATTTAACAGAAATAATTTGGTGGTTTCGGATAATTGGCGTATATTTGCAGGATAGGAGTTAAAACAATTCTTTCAATTAATAAATAGTAAGTTATGATGGTATATGTTGCAAATCCACTTTATGATGCCGTGTTCAAATACCTGATGGAGGACGAGCGCATCGCCAAGACCATTCTTTCGGCACTCTTGCAGAAGGAGGTGCTGGAGGTAAAGATGCGCCGCAACAAATACAGCAATATCAATCGCAATGCCATTTCCATGTTCAGAATCGACTTCGCCGCCAAGGTGAAGGAGAAGGATGGTTCACAGAAACTGATTCTTATCGAACTGCAGAAGACATGGCTTGAGACGGAAACTTTACGCTTCCGCCAATATCTCGCCTTGCAATATAACAACAAGGAGAATATGACGAAAGAATCTGACAATAAGTATGCTCTTCCTACTGTTGCCGTGTATCTGTTGGGGCATCGTGTAGGTGAAATCAATGAGCCTGTGGTCTATGCCCAGCATCGCATTTACGACTACGAGGGGAAGGAGGTTGTGCTTGATCAGCCAGATCCGTTTGTGGAGAGTCTGCAGCACGACAGCATTATCGTACAGATTCCTTTGCTAAGAGGCAAGGTGAATAATCACTTGGAGAGAGTGCTGAGTGTCTTCGACCAGACTCTTGCTTACGAGGAGGATAGGAGAGTATTGAGAGTAGATGAATCGCAGTATGCTGGTGATGGTGAAATGGAATATATTGTTCATCGACTTCAGTCGGCTGCCGCTGATCCAGAAATGCGTTATCAGATGAATGCTGAAGCTGAGTTCTTCAAGGCTTTAGAGGATCGTGATACTGCGATTATGGAGCAGGCAAAACTTATTGAAAAGAAGGATGCCGATCTTCTAGAACAAGAGAAGACCATCAAGCAGAAGGATGCCGACCTTCTTGAGCAAGAGAAGGCCATCAAGCAGAAGGATGCCGATCTTCTAGAACAAGAGAAGGCCATCAAGCAGAAGGATGCCGACCTTCTAGAACAAGAGAAGGCCATCAAACAGAAGGATGCCGACCTTCTTGAGCAAGAGAAGGCCATCAAGCAGAAGGATGCTGACCTGTTTGAGCAGCAGGAGATGCTGAGACGTATGGTAGAAAATCTGACTAAGAATGGTATGGATGATGCTACGGTGATGAAAATGACAGGATTGACAGAAGAGCAGATTAGAAAGTTGAAATAATCCCTCACCCACACAAAAAAAAGGGGACTGAAATCTCATTTCTGAAATTTCAGTCCCCTTAAAATTCTTATTTAGCTAATGAATAGCAAATGCTTTATCTCCAGGAGATTAAGCTTTGCCCTCCATCTGAGCCTTCAACTTAGCAAGAGCATCGATGTCGCCGAGTGAAGTACCAGCAGCTACGTTGTTGATAGCTGGAGTCTCGTTCTTGCGACCACCGTTACCACCACGCTTGTGAGCTGGCTTAGCGATTGGCTCGTCCTTGCCCTCCTCGAATGTACGAGAGTGAGAGAGGATGATACGCTTTGTCTCCTTAACGAACTCGATTACCTTGAAGTCGAGCTCCTCGCCCTTCTTAGCCATTGAGCCGTCCTCCTTGGTGAGGTGCTTTGGAGTAGCGAAGCCTTCGCCACCCTCTGCGAGAGCAACTACAGCACCCTTATCCATCATCTCAACGATAGTACCCTTGTGTACAGAACCTGGAGTGTAGATTGTCTCATACTCATCCCATGGGTTCTTCTCCAACTGCTTGTGGCCGAGGCTCAAGCGGCGGTTCTCCTTGTCGATCTCGAGAACTACTACGTCGATAGTAGCACCTACAGATGTGAACTCAGATGGGTGCTTAATCTTCTTAGTCCAAGAGAGGTCAGAGATGTGGATCAAACCATCAACACCCTCCTCGAGCTCTACGAAGATACCGAAGTTAGTGAAGTTGCGAACCTTAGCAACGTGCTTGCTGCCGATAGGGAACTTAGTCTCGATGCACTCCCATGGATCAGCCTTGAGCTGCTTGATACCGAGGCTCATCTTACGCTCAGCGCGGTCGAGAGTCAGGATAACAGCCTCTACATCGTCGCCAACCTTCATGAAGTCGTTAGCTGAACGGAGGTGCTGGCTCCAAGACATCTCAGATACGTGGATCAAGCCCTCTACACCTGGAGCAATCTCAACGAATGCACCGTAGTCAGCCATAACCACTACCTTACCCTTCACGTGATCACCTACCTTGAGGTTTGGATCAAGTGCATCCCATGGATGTGGAGTGAGCTGCTTCAAACCGAGAGCGATACGCTTCTTCTCCTCATCGAAGTCGAGGATAACAACGTTGATCTTCTGGTCGAGAGCTACAACCTCGTGTGGATCGCTTACGCGGCCCCAAGAGAGGTCTGTGATGTGGATCAAACCGTCAACACCGCCGAGGTCAACGAATACACCGTAAGTAGTGATGTTCTTAACGGTACCCTCGAGGATCTGACCCTTCTCGAGCTTGCCGATGATCTCCTTACGCTGCTGCTCGAGCTCCTGCTCGATGAGAGCCTTGTGAGATACAACGACGTTGCGGAACTCCTGGTTGATCTTTACAACCTTGAACTCCATTGTCTTGCCTACGAATACGTCGTAGTCGCGTATAGGGTGAACGTCGATCTGGCTTCCTGGCAAGAAAGCTTCGATACCGAAAACGTCAACGATCATACCGCCCTTAGTGCGGCACTTGATGTAACCCTGGATAACTTCCTCGTTCTCGAGAGCTGCATTAACACGTTCCCAAGACTTGCTGAGGCGAGCCTTCTTGTGAGAGAGTACCAACTGGCCCTTTACGTCCTCCTGGTTCTCTACATAAACCTCAACCTTGTCGCCTACCTTGAGGTCTGGATTGTAACGGAATTCAGAAGCAGGGATAATACCATCGCTCTTGTAACCGATGTTTACGATAACCTCTTTCTTGTCTATAGAGATTACTGTACCCTCTACAACCTGGTGTTCTGTTACCTTGTTAAGAGTTTCGTCATAGGCCTTCTCGAGGTCTGTTTTGCTGACGTTTGCGCTTGTGCCATTCTCAAACTCATCCCAATTGAAGTCGTCCAATGGCTTTACGTTCTTTAAATCTGACATAAAAAATAATTAAAAAATTAAAATTAATAAAGTTTGACTTTATGTGAATTGTATAAATCGGGCGCAAAATTACTCATTTTCTTTGAGTTACAGGCATTTACTCTTGATTTTCTTCTTTTTGTTAGTAATATTTAACTAAAATCACTATTTTTGGTGGGTTCCTTCGGGGAAATACATAATATATATATGCGCATAACCTTTAAAATGTTCTGATAACTTCCTCCTCGATATTTCTTCCTGTGATGTTCTTCTCTGTTATCCGAGTTTTCATCTGATTCTATGATGAAAATGAAGAGGGAAGAATAATAATGGCGAAAGAAAAAAACGGGCGAAATTTTCATTTGTATGAAAATGAGTTAAATTCATTAAAAAAAAGACACCGAAATGTTGGCGATAACAAAATAATTGTTACCTTTGCGTTCAAAATGTAATGAATATAATAAAATAAATGATATGACACTAGTCATCCTTGCCATACTGATACTGGCATATATTCTCATTGCAACTGAGAATATTACCAAGGTGAACCGTGCTGCCGTAGCCATCTTTGCTGGAACGGTAGGATGGGTTCTCTATATCTGTTTCGGTATGGACTTCGTGACCAGTGAACACTCTTCTGATTATTCACGTTATCTGAATCTCGGAATGTGGAACGAGATAGAATCCACCAGTACAACGGTGAAGTATTTTATTGCCCGTAACATCTTCCTTCCTTATGTGGGTAGAGCTGCAGAAATCGTACTCTTCCTGCTTGCTACTATGACGATAGTTGAAATTCTCAATAACAATGGTTGCTTCGATTTCATACGCCAGTTGTTACGTACCCGAAGCGCCAAAAAAATGCTATGGATTCTCGCTGCCGTAACCTTTGTTATCTCGGCAAATCTCGATAATCTTACTACAACAGTGATGATGCTTACGATGATGCATGGGGTAATTCCAAACCGTCGTCAGCGCATGGTGTATGGAGGTGCCATTCTTCTTTCTGCCAACTGTGGCGGAGCTCTTACCGTTATCGGAAATCCGGAAGGACTGGTGATGTGGAATATGGGTGCTGTCACGGCTACTCATTATTTCCTGTCGCTTCTGTTGCCATGTCTTGCAGCCTGGCTCATTCCGTTGTTGATGATGCAGCGCATGCTGCCTGAAAGAGTAGAGACAGAATGGATTGCTATGCCATACCGCGGGGATGATACCCGTCTCAATGTATGGCAGCGCTTGCTGATGCTCTTTGTGGGCATCGGTGGATTGTGGTTTATCCCTACCTTCCATAATATTACGAAATTAAGTCCTTTCCTCGGTGCGCTCTGCGTATTGGGCGTACTTTGGATTGTGAACGAGATATTCAACCGTAAACTCATGAATATGGATGCGATGGCTGACCGTCGTACTCCTAGAGTGTTCCAATACGGAGTCGTCCAGATGATTCTCTTCGTGATGGGTATCATGCTTGCCATCGGAGTGGTGAAGGAGACCGGCGCTTTTGACGATTTTGCTACTCTTCTCAACTCTGTCGCTATGGATGATAAGTGTCCAGGCGTGTTGTTGCATGGCGTCTTGGCTGGTATCATCAGTACTGTACTTGACAACTTTGCTACAGCCATGAACTTTTTCTCCCTTCATGATCTGGCAAATGTGAATGATCCTTCATTCAGTATGCTTACTGATTATCATACCAATGGTATCTACTGGCAGATGATTGCATATTGCGTAATGGCTGGTGGTAACGTTCTTGGTATCGGTACAATCAGCGGTCTTGCCCTGATGAAGATGGAACGTATGCACATGGGGTGGTATTTCCGCAATATTGGCTGGAAAGCTTTGATGGGTGGCGTCATCGGACTTGCTATCCTTTGGCTCTCCCATATCCTGGTGGCTGGTGCCGCAAACCTAATTATTTAAATCGATAAACCCAAACAAAGCAAGGGGTATACCCTTGGATACCTACTGTATATGTAGGGGTAATGGATGAAAAACATCATCCTGAGAGGATAATAAACTAACATTAAAAAAATATATATAATATAATAAGGTATAGTTATGGCAAAGATTAAGACTATTGGAATTTTAACATCTGGAGGAGATGCTCCAGGTATGAATGCTGCTATCCGTGCGGTTACCCGTTCGGCTATCTACAACGGTTTCACTGTGAAAGGTATCTATCGTGGTTACGATGGTCTCATCAATGATGAAATTAAAACCTTTTCTACAGAGAATGTAAGCGGTATCATCGGCACAGGTGGTACGATACTGAAGACAGCCCGTTCTAAGGAATTCATGACCGAAGAAGGTCGTCAGAAGGCATTTGAAACGATTCAGAAAGAGGAAATAGATGCGCTTGTCGTGATTGGCGGTAACGGTTCGCTGACAGGTGCGATGAATTTCGCACGTGAGTTTGATGTATGCTGCATCGGATTGCCAGGAACAATTGATAATGACCTTTATGGTACAGACAATACAATCGGTTATGATACTACGATGAATACCATTGTAGAATGTGTAGACCGCATCCGTGATACTGCGCAGAGCCACGAGCGTATCTTCTTTATCGAGGTGATGGGCCGTGATGCCGGTTTCCTGGCGCAGAATTCAGCTATCGCCAGTGGAGCAGAGGCAGCTATCATTCCAGAGGATTCTACCGACGTAGATCAGTTGGCTCAATTCATGGAGCGTGGTATCCGTAAGTCTAAGAAAAGTTGTATCGTCATCGTGTCAGAGAGTCCTAAGTGCGGTGCTCTTTATTATGCCGACCGTGTGCGCAAGGAGTTCCCTGAGTTTGATGTACGTGTATCTATCCTGGGTCACTTGCAGCGTGGCGGTCGTCCGTCAGCCCGTGATCGTATTCTTGCGAGCCGTACCGGTTGTGGTGCCATCGAGGCTATCATGCAGGGACAGCGCAATGTGATGATTGGTGTACGCAATAACGAGGTAGTATACGTTCCGCTTTCTGAAGCTATCCGCTCAGATAAGCCATTCGACCGTAAACTGATCAAGGTTTTGGACGAGTTGAGTATCTAATTTATAGGGATAAGGGTAAGAAGAGAGGAGTTTGAACTCCTGACTTCTTGCTTTTGCATAGGAAAATGGTTTAAAGGGAACTAAAAATGGTTTAATAAGGTATAAAAGCCGAATAAAACTTTAAATTAATTTGTGGTTTCCATAAATTGTTGTTACTTTTGCAGTCAAGAATAATATAAATATATATATAACTTTTAAACTAATAAGCTTATGTCACAAATTAATGGACGTATCTCTCAGATTATCGGTCCTGTTATCGACGTTTACTTCGATACAAAGGGCGAGAATCCAGAGAAGGTGCTTCCTAAAATTTATGAAGCTCTGAAGGTAAAACGTCCAGACGGCCGCGAACTTGTCATCGAGGTGCAGCAGCACATCGGTGAGGATACAGTTCGCTGTGTCGCTATGGATAATACTGACGGTTTGCAGCGCGGCTTGGAGGTTATCTCTACAGGTAACCCAATCCAGATGCCAGCCGGAGAGCAAATCAAGGGTCGTATGATGAATGTCATCGGACAGCCTATTGATGGTATGAATGAATTGGACATGAAGGGTGCTTATCCTATCCACCGTGAGGCTCCGAAGTTTGACGAACTTTCTACTCACAAGGAGATGCTTGCTACCGGTATTAAGGTGATCGACCTGCTTGAGCCTTACATGAAGGGTGGTAAGATTGGTCTTTTCGGTGGTGCCGGTGTAGGTAAGACGGTGCTTATCATGGAGTTGATCAACAACATTGCCAAGGGACACAACGGCTACTCTGTATTTGCCGGAGTAGGTGAGCGTACCCGTGAGGGTAACGACTTGATTCGAGACATGCTCGAGTCTG
>ERZ779851.1935-NODE-1935-length-16905-cov-7.402671_pt1 | contig 16905 bp, 14 predicted proteins | sample MGYA00511094_ERZ779851 | MGnify/ENA primary metagenome ERZ779851 (study PRJEB29588, sample SAMEA2155512) | human gut metagenome | biome: human gut; feature: human-associated habitat; material: faeces | place: Denmark | collected 2008/2010 ...
GGCGGGTAGGCCGTGACCTCTGCAACAAGAACATCGGCATGGGTATCCACACACAGATCCTCCGCAGCGGTTCCTTCGGTCTGGTAGACCCGGAACCCTGCGTCAAAGTGCTGCAGGGAACCCGATATCGCATCGCCAAAGAGCCTGTTGCGCATATCGACTACGACACATTTCATGTCCACGGCCTCCTTTCCGGGCAGTGTCTCGCCACATGGATGCAGAACGTTTTACTGTATCAAGGATACCACACCGCCCCGCGGCTCCGCATGGGCCATAAGGGACAAAACTGTGAAAATTTTTCGGTGTTCTTCCCAAAGTTTTTCCAGAATTTCCGGCGTGTTCCACAATTTGGCACTTTTGGGAGCAAAATGCGCATAAAAAAAGCCCCCCTTTGCAGGGGGGAGAGTGGGTCTGTCTCACGGGCAGGCTTCGCCTTTGTACAACCCTTCCGTCTTTGCGCAAGCCGTGACTGAGGGGTTGAGTTAAACAGCAAAGCCACTATCCGCACTCACACAAAAAAACAATCCCTCCCCCGCTAAAATTTTGCCAAAAATAATGCGATTATATATTGACAATATTTTTAACCACTGCTAAAATTAAATCCGGAAACGATACCGGAAACGTTGCCGGGTACGGTTCCACTGGTTGAAGAGCAGTAAGCACGGAAGAGAGATGTAAGGTATGGTTGCGCGCATGACGATAAAGGAGATAGCCCGGCTTTCAGGCGTGGGTGTCAGCACCGTATCGCGCGTACTGAACAAGCGGCCGGACGTGAACGAGGATACCCGCGGGCGCGTTATGGAAGTGATAGAGCGTTACGGCTACGAGCCGAACAGCAACGCAAAGCACCTGAAGCAGCTTTCAACCGACTGCGTTGCGGTAATAGTGCGCGGGCGGAACAACCTTTTCTTCTCCGGCATACTGGAGCTGCTGCAAAAGCGGATAGAGGCCGCGGGGCTCAGGTTTTTGCCCCATTATATAGACGAAAACGATGATGAAGCCGCGGCGGCACTGCGCGTATACGCGGAGCGCAAGGTGCGCGGGATAATATTCATGGGCGGATGCCATACGGATAACGGCGCAATGCTCAGCCGTCTGCCCATCCCCTGCGTATACTCAACCGTTAACGCGGCTGAAGGCTACGCGCCCAACGTATCAAGCGTGAGCGTGGACGATAGGCAGGGCGCGAAGAAAGCGATTGATTACCTTTTCGACTGCGGGCACGAGAACATGGTGATTCTCAGCGGCGAAACGCAGGGCTGCAACATGGCACATCAAAGGTATTTGGGCGTGCTGGACAGCTTTAAGGAGCACGGCAAAACGCTTGAAAGCAGCCGCGTACTTGTTTCACCGTTCTCCTTCTCCTGCGCATATGAAAGGATAAAGGAGTACACAGGCCCCGACTATACGGCGATATTCGCCATGTCCGACACAATGGCCATAGGCGCGGCAAGGGCGCTTATGGATTCCGGCAAAAGGGTGCCGGAGGACGTATCGGTGATAGGATACGATGGAATTGAGCTTGCGCAGTATTATCACCCCGCGCTTGCCACCATGCGCCAGCCGCAGCAGGAGCTTGCGGACAGGAGCGTTGAGCTGCTGCTTGAAAGCATGGATACGGACTGCGCACCGAAGCATATTCAGCTTGAGACGGAGCTGATACAGGGCGCGAGCGTAAAGCATATAAGTTAAACACGGCATAAGGCGCAAAACGCGCTTTAGCATAAACAAGAACAAATTTATTTTAGGAGGAAACTACAATGAAGAAGGTTCTGGCTATCGTATTGATGCTGACCATGGTGCTTTCCGTGGTGGGTTGCCAGGCAAACGGCAATAACGACGTTGAGCCCACTCAGGCTTCCGAGGCGAGCGCCGTGCCCGCCACCACCGAGCCGACCGCGGCTCCTGTGGACTCCACCGAACCCGCCGAGGCGAAGGGCTCCGTGTATTATCTCAACTTCAAGCCCGAGGCCGATGCGGCCTGGCAGGCGCTGGCTAAGGAATATACCGAGCTGACCGGCGTACCCGTGCAGGTTGTTACCGCCGCAAGCGGCACCTATGAGGAAACCCTCACCGCCGAAATGGACAAGAGCAGCATGCCTACCCTGTTCCAGTGCGGCAACAAAGCAAGCCTTGCCACTTGGGGCGACTATTGCCTGGATCTGAAGGACACCGATGTTTATAAGGAAATGAACACCGATGACTTCAACCTTTTCGGCGAGAACGGCGAAGTTTACTGCATCGCTTATTGCTATGAGTCCTATGGTCTTATAGTCAACAAGGCCCTGCTTGAAAAGGCCGGCCATCAGGTAAGCGAAATCACCAACTTTGAAACTCTTAAGGCTGTTGCTGAGGACATCACCGCCCGCAAGGACGAACTCGGCTTCTCCGCGTTCTCCAGCGCAGGTCTGGACAGCTCCTCCTCTTGGCGCTTCAGCGGCCATCTGACCAACATGCCCCTGTTCTATGAGTTCCGTGACGACAACGTAACTTCCCAGCCCGCCACCGTTACCGGCAAGTATCTTGACAACTTCAAGAACATCTGGGATCTTTATATCAACAACAGCACCTGCGCGCCCAGCGATCTGCCCAGCAAGACCGCCGGCGATTCCGAGGCTGAATTTGCTCAGGGTAAGGCCGTGTTCTTCCAGAACGGTTCCTGGGAATACAAAACCCTGGTAAACGACCTTGGCATGAACAAGGACGATCTGACCATGATCCCCATCTACTGCGGTGTAGAGGGTGAAGAAAAGGCCGGCCTGTGCTCCGGCACCGAAAACTGCTGGGCCGTTAACAGCAAGGCCAGCGAGGATGATATCCAGGCTACTCTGGACTTCATGTACTGGGTAGTAACCAGCGAGAGCGGCACCAAGATGATGGCTGACGAGTTCGGCCCCTGCCCGTTCAAGAGCGCTGCCGAGCCCGAGAACGTGTTCTGCAAGGCCGCTGCGGATTACGCTGCCGCCGGCAACTACACCGTAACTTGGGAATTCACTTACACCCCCAACGTGGAAACCTGGCGTGACGGCATCGTTGCCGCTCTGACCCAGTACTCCGCCGGCACCGGCTCCTGGGACGATCTGGTAAACGCCTACGTCAACGGCTGGGCCGTACAGTATCAGAATCAGTAATCTAATCCATATCAACTTCTTTCTGGGCGGGCATTTGCCCGCCCAGTCCTGAACCGGAGGAAAATTTCATTTCTTCGGCTGAGGACTGGAAAAAGCGCACAAAATTATGTATAATCAAAAATAAGGCGGCTCGCCTTATTTCGCTTAATATAAAGGAGGTCTGTATGGAACAAAAAAAGCCGAAAAAGCGGCACAGTCTGGCCGTGAACGGCAATATGCTCAGCGGCACCATACGCAAATGGTTCCCGCTGTTTTTGCTGCCTACCGTGGCCGCGTTTGCAATCGGATTCGTATACCCGTTCATAAAGGGCATATACCTTTCCTTCTGCAATTTCAAAACCACCAGCAACGCAAAATTCGTTGGCCTTAATAACTATATAAAGGCCCTGAGCGATTCCTCCTTTATGCACTCGTTTTGGTTTACGGCGCTGTTCGCAATAGTGTCGCTTGTACTGATAAACGTTATTGCCTTTGCTGTGGCCTATGCGCTTACCCGCGGCATAAAAGGTTCAAACATATTCCGCACCGTGTTCTTCATGCCCAATCTTATCGGCGGCATAGTGCTGGGCTATATTTGGTCCATGATATTCGATGGCATACTAAGCCGCTACGGCACAAGCATTCTGCTGGATAGCACGCTTGGCTTCTGGGGCTTGATAATACTTATGTGCTGGCAGCAGATAGGCTACATGATGATAATATACATCGCTGGTCTGCAAAGCGTGCCGGAGGAGCTGATAGAGGCCGCGAAGATAGACGGCGCAAACGGCTGGCAGACGCTTTTCCACGTCACCATACCATGCGTTATGCCCTCCATAACAATATGCACGTTCCTTTCCCTTACGAACGGCTTCAAGCTGTTTGATCAGAACATGGCGCTAAACGGCGGCCAGCCCTTTGAGTTCCTTGCCGACGGCAACGTGATAAAGACCACGGAAATGCTGGCGCTGAACATATATAATACCTTCTATCAAAACTCCAATTCCCGCGGCGTTGGCCAGGCGAAGGCGGTAATATTCTTCCTGCTGGTGGCGGCGCTTGGGCTTATTCAGCTTAATGCAACGCGCAAAAAGGAGGTGCAGCAGTAATGAACCGCTCTGTATTCAGAAACAGTAAAAAGAGCAAAACCTTCCTTACCATACTGTTTGCGGTAATAAGCATAATATACATTCTGCCGATAGTTACCGTGCTTATCAACTCCTTCAAGGCGAACGCATACATAAATACGGAAACGTTTGCCCTGCCCACCGAGGAATCCTACGTTGGGCTTGCTAACTACATCAAGGGCATGAATTACGGCAACTACCCCTTCTTTAAGGCGGTAGGCTACAGCCTTGTTATAACCATATTCTCAACCGCGCTCATACTCATCTGCACGTCCATGGCCGCGTGGTACATAACCCGCGTGAACAGCCGCTTCTGCAAGCTGGTGTATCTCATGTGCGTGTTCTCGATGGTTGTGCCGTTCCAGATGGTCATGTTTACGCTTGCCAAAACTGCGGACAGCGTGCATATACCGTATTACAGCTTCCTGAGCCACTCGCTTGAATCGGTCGGCCTTAACACCCCTTGGACAATACCCATAATTTACCTTGGCTTCGGCGCGGGGCTTGCGGTATTCATGTTCGCGGGGTTCGTAAAGTCATTGCCGGTGGAAATAGAGGAAGCGGCGGCCATAGACGGCTGCGGCCCGTTCCGCACGTTCTTCATGGTGGTGCTGCCCATGCTCAAGCCCACGCTGATAAGCGTTGGCGTGCTTGAAATAATGTGGATATGGAACGACTATCTGCTGCCGTATCTGGTGCTTGACCGCACGAAGTACATGACCATACCCATATTGATACAGTATCAAAAGGGCAGCTACGGCGCGGTGGATCTCGGCGTTACAATGGCGCTGATACTGCTGAGCATTGTGCCCATAATTATATTCTATCTCACCTGCCAGAGGCACATAATAAAGGGCGTTGCAGCCGGCGCGGTGAAGGGCTAAAAAGCATAGCAAAGTTAAAGAAAGGAGCGTGGATGCGCTCCTTTTTGTGTACAGTATAATGCCATGTACCATACCCAAAAGGCGCCCCGGCCGGGGAGCTGGCTATGAGCGTTAGCGAATAGGCTGAGGGAGTTAAACAAACGAAGAGCTGCAAGCTTCTTTATAATTCTTTTTTGCCAAGGGGCCAGGGGAGATTTCGATTTCTCCCCTTAGGCCCCCTGGCGACCCCCGTAACCCCTTTGAAACGATCGCTCCGCGAGGGGTACGGCACTGTACACCGTGTTTGCACTGCACCAAAAGGCGCCACCATTCATGGGGGAGCTGCTGAGCGTAAGCGAAGCTGAGGGGGAACATCTCGCAGAACTCGGCATCCCCGAGCCGTTCCCCTTTCGGCACTTCGTGCCACTTTCCCCGTAAACGGGGACAGCTTTTGGCTAGAGTTTGCACCATACCCAAAGGCTCCCTCTTCGAGGGAGCTGGCTATGAGCGTAAGCGAATAGACTGAGGGAGTTAAAAGGAACCAACCTGCACCCAATCCTCCACCGATTGAAGTATATAATATATAATATTGCGGCGTAAATGTAAACTTTATATTGACATCGACATATTGACTATGTATAATCTGTATAATTAGTTGTCGGATAAGATGTCAAACGTGCAGCTTATTGTCGGACAACTTATAAACTTTTTATTATACTATATCGGAGGTATCAGGCATGGAATCCACGTCGAAGCTGAGCAAAAAATACGGTCTATTTACGGCTATCTGCATGGTAGTAGGCATCGTTATAGGCTCGGGCGTATTCTTTAAGGCGCAGACCATATTGCAAAAGACCGACGGCGACCTTCCGCTGGGCATGCTGGCGTGGATAATCGGCGGCGTTATAATGCTGGTGTGCATACTGGCGTTCGCCATGATGGCGCAGAAATACATTAAGGTGAACGGCATAGTTGACTATGCCGAGGCCACGGTAGGCGGCAAGTACGGCTACTATGTAGGCTGGTTCATGAGCACCATTTATTACCCCACGCTCACCAGCGTTCTCAGCTGGCTCAGCGCGCGCTATACCCTCGTTTTCATCACGTCCTGCTGGCCCGATTTCCCGCTCGTAATCCCCGCGGCCGAAGGCGGCTGCGTGATAGGGCCGGAGTGCATTGCGCTGATGATGTTCTATATGTGCTGCGCGTATTTCGTGAACGCAATCTCCCCCAAGCTTGCCGGCAAGATTCAGACTTCCACCACCGTGATAAAGCTTATACCTCTCGGGCTCATGGCTGTTGTTGGCATAATAGTCGGCCTTGTCAGCCCCACGCACATGCTGGTGAACAACTTTGCCGCGGCAAAGGATCTTCTCCCCGGCGATGCAAGCACAAGCTCCCTGCTGCTCAGCGCCGTTTGCGCAACGGCCTTTGCATACGAAGGCTGGATAATTGCAACCAGCATAAATTCCGAACTGAAGGACGCCAAGCGCAACCTGCCTAAGGCGCTCGTAATCGGCGGCATAATCATAATTTCAGTATACATTGCGTACTACGTGGGCGTTGCTGGCGGCGCAACGGTAGAAACCCTTATGACGGACGGCGCAACCACCGCCTTCACCAACATATTCGGCAACGTATTGGGCAACATACTTAACCTGTTCATAGCCATTTCCTGCATAGGCACCATGAACGGCCTTATGCTGGGCTGCACGCGCGGCATGTACGCGCTGGCTGTGCGCGGCGAAGGCCCCCGTCCGGAGGTGTTTGCTCAGGTTGACCCCGAAACCAACATGCCTAACAACGCTTCCATATTCGCGCTGCTTATTACCGGCTTCTGGGGCATGTATTTCTATCTTGCCTGCCTTGCGGGAACGTGGAGCGGCCCCTTCGTGTTCGATTCCTCGGAGCTGCCCATAATCACCATATATCTTCTCTATATCCCCATTTTCATAGCATGGATGAAGAAGGAGAAGGACGAAAAGGCATTCCGTCGCTTCGTACTGCCCGCGCTTGGCATAATATGCAGCCTGTTCATGGTGTATGCCTGCATAGTAGGCCACGGCATGGAGAACGTGTGGTATTTGATAGTATTCGCGGCATTCATGTTCGCAGGCTGGCTGCTGAACCGCAAGAATAAGAAAAACAAACTCAACTGATAACCAATCGCTTTGCCATTAGCGAAACAAAAAGCCCCGGCGGGAATCCCTGCCGGGGTAGTTTTTTACTCTCTGTTTACGAACACATCGTCAAGCTCAAGCGGGTCAACGTAGCCGCAGCCGGAGTTGAACGCCTCCTGTAATTCGTGGCTGACAACGGTATAGGCCTTGCCGTCGGGATAGATGAATTTCACTGTGTACCCGCCGCCGTCGGACGGGTCGCATTCGTATTTATATGTGTCCCTGCCGTCCGTTATGGTTTGCTCCGCCTTATCCACCGTGTACGTAACGCCCTTTGAATAAACGGTATATACCTGACTGGCTTTGCACCCTGCAAAAAGCAATATCGCCGCGAATATCAGGGCGAATATTGCCGTTGTCCGTTTCATGGTGGATTTACCTCCTTAAGCTATCAGCATTATAACGCCTATCACTACGGCAATACCGCCGCCTATGCGGCTGAGGGTTATTGCCGCGTCGCTCGGCTCGGCGTCCTTAAAGCGCCAGCCGTAGCTTAGATACCAGCTCGCCTTGGGCGCGGCAAGGTTTAATATGCCAACGCCGCAAAGCAGCAGCGCCACAAACGGATGATTGCTGCCGGAGGAAGCTGCTCTTTTCGTCTCGCGCGGGGAGGTGAGCGCATAGCACAGGGAAAGCGGGTCGGTATAGCCGCTGCTGTAATCATAGTCCGCGCTTATCGATCCCGCGCTCAAGCCGCCGGCACCGCTGCTGTTCGCGGACTGTATGCCCGCGCTGTATACGTTCCCGTTGGGATAGGTGAAGCTCACGCTGCTGCCTGATGCGGCGTATTCGTAGCCGTAGGTGTACGTTCCGTCCGATATGGTGCGGCTTTGGGTATCTATGGTATACGGCGCGCCGTATGAATAAACCGTGTATACTGCGGGCAAGGGTTCTTTTTTGCATCCCGCAAGCAGCATTGCCGCCGCAAGTATCAGGGCGAATATTGCCGTTGTTCTTTTCACGTCAATGTCCTCCTTATTCTTTTTGCGCCCGCATTGCCGCCTGCACGGTGTGCATCAGCAGCACGGCGGTTGTAAGCGCGCCCACGCCGCCCGGCACGGGGGTATATGCCGCGGCCTTTTGGCAGGCCTCGGCGGCAATGTCGCCGCAAAGCTTGCCGTTCACGGTGTTTATGCCAACGTCAATAAGTATGCTGCGCTCCGTCACCATGTCCGCCGTTATCATCTCCGGCTTTCCCACGCTGGCTATAATTATGTCTGCATTCAGCGTATGCGCGGCAAGGTTCCGCGTCGCTGTGTGGCAAACGGTGACCGTTGCGTTTTTGCCGAGCAGCAGCAGCCCAAGCGGCTTGCCCACAACATTGCTGCGGCCTATTATGCATACGTTTTTGCCGCCAAGGTCTATTTTATAATGCTCAATAAGCCTTATCACGGCCTCCGCCGTGCATGGGGCGAAGCAGTCCCGCCCGCCCATAAGCAGCCCCGCGCTCAGCGGGTTTGCGCCGTCCGCGTCCTTTTCGGCTGGTATCAGCGTGCGCAGCCTGTCCGCGTCAAGGTGCTTAGGCAGGGGCATAAATAGCAATATGCCGTGCACGGAATCGTCCGCGGCAAGCTTCGCTATGGCTTCTTCGGCTTCTTCCTGCGTGCTGTCCGCGCTCAGGCAAATGCTTTCCACCTTTGCGCCCGCCGCGTCAAAGCGCTTCCTTATGCCGCGCTCGTATGCCGCGTCCGCCGCGTCGTCGCCTATGCGCACCACGCCGAGGCACGGCGCTATGCCGCGCTCGATAAGCTCGGCTGTCTGCCGCATTGCATCTGTGCATATCGCGCTTGCCGCTTCTGCGCCGCGAAGCTCCCGCATGGGTTTATTCCTCCGTTTGCTTTACTATCGTGCAGTAAATCTCATCGCCCATGCTTTCGCATTCGGCAAGTATCCCTTCGCCCTTGGCGCGTATCTCCTGTGCCTTTTCCGCGTCCGCAATGCCGCCAAGGTTAATAAGTATGTTCAGCCATGCGCCGCGTGCGCAGCTTACCAGGTTCAGCGCCGCAACGCCAATATCGCTTGCGCAGTTGGTGTTGCTTTTGCCTATAAGCATCTTCGCAAGCTCCAGCCCGTCGTGCGCGCGGTACAGCGTATCGAGCGGCACCATTGTTGCGCCCAGCGTAGCTTCCGCAATGGCGGCCTTCCGCGCGGCCTTTTCCCCATCCGTAGCCTTTGGCAGCTTGAACGCGGCGGAAACGCGGTTGAACGCCTCCGTATCCTCGTCTATCAGCGCGCACATGCGCTCGGACAGCGTCCGCGCCTGCTCGTAAACGTCGCGGCACAGCTCCTGATGCTCCTCGTATTTCTTTTTGCCGAGCGTCAGCGCCGCAACCATTGCGCACAGCCCCGCTCCCTGCGCGCCGCAAAGGGCGCTTGCGCTGCCGCCGCCGGGCGCGGGCGCGTCGCTTGCAAGCAGGTCTATATAATCGTTAATCTTCATTTCGCTAAGCATAAATGTCCTCTCCTTCGGCACAAAGCCTTATCAGAATATTATATATTATTTTTGACTATCGCGCCATTCTTAATTACCGTGCCCGCAAGATTGCTGCCCATGCGGTAGCACAGCATCTCCATATCCTCCGCGTTCCATATAACCATGTCTGCCTTCTTGCCCGGCTCTATTGTGCCGATGCTCCCGCCGCGATTTACGGCGCACGCGGCGTTTATCGTAACGGCGGACAGTATCTCCTCCGGCGTCATGCGGTATTTAAGATACGCCATTGTCATGCAAAGGCCGATGTTGAGCGAAGGGCAGCTGCCGGGGTTGAAGTCCGTGGCAACCGCAACGGGTATGCCGCGGGCAATCATATCCCGTGCGCGTGCAAAGGATTTGTTCAGGTAAAGCGAGGTGCAGGGCAAAAGCGCCGCTATGACCCCGCCGCGGGCCAGGGCCTCCATGCCGCGCTCGCCCGTGGCAATAAGATGCTCCGCGCTCACCGCGCCAAGCTCGCTCGCAAGCAGGCTGCCGCCAAGCTCGTCTATCTCGTCGGCGTGTATCTTTAGCCCAAAGCCCATCTCCCGCGCGGCGGTGAGCAGCCTTCGGCTTTCTTCCACGCCGAACACACCCGTTTCAAGGAAAACGTCGCAGAATTCCGCCAGGCTTTGGCGTTTTATTTCGGGCAGCACGTCGCTTATTATAAAGTCAATATATTCGCCGCTTTTCCCCCTGTATTCTTCGGGTATGGCGTGCGCGCCAAGGTACGTAGCCACAGCATCCATCGGATGGGCTTCATTCAGCCTTTTTATGACCCTAAGCTGCTTCAGCTCCGTTTCCTTATCCAGCCCATAGCCGCTTTTCAGCTCAGCGGTCGTAACGCCCTGCGCCATCAGCTCGTCAAGGAAGGCGCGGCTTTTTTCAAAAAGCTCCTCCTCGCTTGCCTCCCTTGTTGCGCGCACGGTTGAAAGTATGCCGCCGCCCGCGCGCAGTATGTCCAAATACCCCGCGCCTTTAAGCTTCAGCGGAATCTCATTCTGCCGCCAGCCGCCGAACACAAGGTGGGTATGCGCGTCTATAAGCCCAGGCGTAACAAGGCGGCCCTGCGCATCTATGGTTTGGGTATCCGCGCCCACCTCGGGCAGGGCGCCGTTTTCGTACACGGCCCTTATAACGCCGCCCTCGCAAAGCACGGCGGCATTATGATATTTCCTGTTTTCGCCCTGGGCAGCCCCCGCGTGGGGGAAGCTGCCCAAAGGGGTTTGCAGCGTGCCTATGTTATGAATAAGTGTAGGCATGGTCGCTCCTTTTTACTGAATATAGTTTTCAAGCACCTGCTTATCCGCATTGAAGTTTTCTATTTGCAGATAATATTCCGCGCAGTCCACCAGCGCGCGCATGGGCGTAAGGCCGATTATCTCCGTGCCTATAACATGCACGCCGTAACGCGCCGCCTCAAAGCGAACCATTTCAAGCACGCGGTAAATCGGGGTGCGGGTAAAGTCGGTCATGTTTATTGAAACCTGGGCAATGTTCCTATCCTCAAGCATTATGCCCAGCGCCTTTACGCAATCAAGCCCGCCGGAGGAGCGGCGGATTATCTTCGCAATTTTGCTTGCAACGGATACGTCGCTTGTTGAAAGGTTTATATTGAACGCAACAAGCGGCATGCGGCAGCCGACCGCAACCACGCCCGCCGTGGGGTGAATGCGCCTGCCGCCGAAGTCCGGCGCCCATTCGTCCTGCTGCACCTTTTCCGCCATGCCCTCAAACTGGCCCTTGCGTATTGCGGCAAGGTTGGTGCGGTTGGGTGCGGAGGCGCTGTCCTCGTAAAGGAAAACGGGAATGTCCGCCTCAATGCAAACGCGCTCGCCAAGCTTTTTGGAAAGCTCAACGGTTTCTTCCTTTGTGATGCCGCGAATGGGGATAAGCGGAATAACGTCCACCGCGCCCATGCGGGGATGCTCGCCCGTGTGCTTTGTAAGGTCAATAAGCTCCGCCGCCTTTTTGGCAAGCTTCACCGCCGCGTCAACAACGGCCGCCGGTTCGCCCATGAAGGTTATAACGGAGCGGTTGTGGCTTTCGTCGCTTGAATAATCAAGCAGCATTACGTTTGGCGTGGAGCGAACCTCGTTCACCACGGCCTCTATAACATCCGTCCTTCTGCCTTCGCTTATATTGGGTACGCATTCAACTATTCTTTCCATTGTTTTAGCTTTCCTTTCGGGTTTATTTGTTCATTTTATCGGCAACGGCCTTTTCGATTATGCCGTCGTTAACAATATAGGGTATTGTTATATGGCCTTCGTTCGCGCGGCGGGCATTGTAATCCATTGCCGTTTCCATGCCGTGCGCATTGCGCGCCCAGCTTCGCCTTGCAACGCCGCCCATAACGTCCCAGCTCATGGCGGAGCGTATTATGCCATCCACCCTTTCGCTGCCGTCCAGCACCAGTCCGAAGCCGCCGTTTATGGCCTTGCCTATGCCCACGCCTCCGCCGTTATGCAGCGCGCAAAGGCTCATGCCGCGCGCGGCGTTGCCCGCAAAGCACTGCACCGCCATATCCGCCATAACGTTTGAACCGTCCTTAATGTTGCTGGTTTCGCGGAAGGGGGAATCGGTGCCGGAAACGTCGTGATGGTCGCGCCCGAGCATTACGGGGCCTATTTCGCCGTTTCTAACCATTTCGTTGAATTTAAGCGCAATGCGCATCCTGCCCAGCTCATCCTGATAGAGTATCCTTGCCTGCGTGCCCACAACAAGCCTGTTCTTCTTCGCGTCGCGTATCCAAATATAGTTGTCCCTATCCTGGAAGCGGCGGTTGGGGTCAATGCAGCTCATCGCGGCGGCGTCGGTTTTGTCCAAATCCTCGCCCTTGCCGGAAAGGCATACCCAGCGGAAGGGCCCGTAGCCGTAATCGAACAGCTCCGGCCCCATTATATCCTCAACGTAGGAGGGGAATATGAAGCCGTCCTTTTCGTCGTAGCCGTTTTTGGATATTTCCTTAACGCCGCTGTCGTACACGGCCTTCATAAAGCTGTTGCCGTAATCAAAGAAATACGTTCCGCGCGCGCAGAGCGCCTGTATCGCATGGAAATGGCGGTGCAGCGATTCGTTCACAAGCTCAACGAACCTTTCCCTGTCCGTATGCAGCATTTCCGTGCGCTGCTCAAACGTAAGCGCAACGGGGCAGTAGCCGCCCTCGTATGCGTTGTGGCAGGAGGTTTGGTCGCTCAAAAGGTCAATATGTATGTTGTTCTTTACGGCGTATTCAAGCAAATCCACTATGTTGCCGTGGTATGCTATGGAAAGCCCCTGCTGCGCTTCAAGCGCGGCCTTGGCCCAGCGGAACACCTCGTCAAGGCTTCCGCTTACCTTATCCACCCAGCCCTGGTCAAGCCTTGTCTTTATGCGGCTGTAATCAACCTCCGCAAATACGCCCACGGCGTTTGCTATGTTCGCCGCCTTTGGCTGCGCGCCGCTCATGCCGCCAAGGCCGCTGGATACGAACATATGCCCGTGCAGATCGTCCGTTTCCGCAATGCCCAAAAATTTGCGCCCCGCGCCGAGTATTGTATTGAACGTGCCGTGCACTATGCCCTGCGGCCCAATGTACATCCAGCCGCCGGCGGTCATCTGCCCGTAATTGGCAACGCCCATTTCCTCGGCAATCTCCCAATCGTGCGCATTATCGAACATGCCCACCATAAGCGCGTTTGTTATTATTACGCGCGGCGCCTCCGGACGGGAGGGGAACAGCCCCAGCGGATGGCCGGATTCAACAACAAGCGTTTGGTTTTCGGTAAGCTGCTCAAGATATTTCTTTATGAGCCTATACTGGAGCCAATTCTGGCAAACGCTGCCCGTTTCGCCGTATGTTACAAGCTCATAAGGATAAAGGGCTATTTCAAAATCAAGGTTATTGTCCATCATCACCTGGAACGCCCTGCCCTCTATGCAGTTGCCCTTGTATTCGTCTATGCTCTTGCCGTAAATGCGTCCCTCCGGGCGGAAGCGGTATGCGTAAATGCGCCCGCGGGTAACGAGCTCCTCCATAAATTCGGGCGCAAGCTCCGCGTGCAGCTCCTCCGGAACGTATCTCAGCGCGTTCCTCAGCGCGGTTTCGGCCTGCGCCTTTGTAAGGCGGAAGCCCCTATCCGGCGCACGGCGTATGCCTTCAACAAATTTCGGGTATTCCGGCAGAGCATTGTCCAGCCTTATGGTCATTGCGTTCTTTATTGCTGTGTTGTTCATTTTGCTTCCTCCTGTTTATTATCAGTTAAGTTCGCCGCATACGCTTTGGGCGGCGCGCACAATGTCGCCCCCGCGCACCAGCCTTTCAACCGCGTTAAGCCGCGGATACATAACAACGTCGTCCTCTATCGGCTCCACAACCCTGCGCATTTCGTCCCAAACGGCCTTTGTTGCCGGCGCAAGCTTATCCTCGCCCCGCATATGCAGCGCCTGAAACGCGGCAAAAAGCTCAATGGCTATAACCTTTTCCGCGTTATCCAGTATCATGCCCGCCTTGCGCGCGGCGGTGGTGCCCATACTCACGTGGTCCTCCTGATTGGCGCTTGAGGGTATTGAATCAACGCTTGCGGGATGCGCATAAACCTTGTTTTCGCTCACCATGCTTGCGGCGGAATACTGCGCTATCATAAAGCCGGAATTGAGGCCGCCGTTTTGGGTAAGGAATGCGGGCAGGCCGTTTGAAAGCTGCGGGTTGACCATGCGCTCAAGCCTTCTTTCGGATACATTTGCATATTCGCTCAGCGCAATGCCGAGAAAATCGAACGCAAGCGCCATGGGCTGGCCGTGGAAATTGCCGCCGGATATGGCGTCGTTATCATCGGGGAATATTATCGGGTTATCCGTAACGGCGTTTATTTCCCGGGAAACTGCCGCGCGGACGTATTCTATCGCGTCGCGGCTTGCGCCGTGTATCTGCGGCACGCAGCGAACGGAGTATGCGTCCTGAACCTTGCCCTGCTGCACGGCGGCGCAAAGGCCGCTGCCGTCTATCAGCTTTCTTATGTTTGCGGCGCAATCCATCTGCCCCCCGTGCCCGCGCAGCTCATGCACCTTCGCGTCGAACGCCTTGGTTATGCCAAGCTGTGCCTCTGCGGTCATTGCGGCGGCAATATCGGCGGTTTTTGCAAGCTGCATCGCACCGTAAAGCGTATGCAGCCCCGTGCTTGTCATAACCTGCGTGCCGTTTATCAGCGCAAGCCCTTCCTTTGCGGCAAGCTCCACCGTTGGTATGCCCGCCCGCGCCATGGCGTCCGCGCCGCTCATGCGTTCGCCGTTATACACGGCCTCGCCCTCGCCTATCATAACCAGCACCATGTGCGCAAGGGGCGCAAGGTCTCCGCTCGCGCCAAGGCTGCCCTTTTGCGGTATTATGGGATGCACGCGCGCGTTGAGCATTGCTATAAGCGTTTCAACCGTGCTCCTGCGTATGCCGGAATTGCCGCGGCAGAGCGCATTGCATCTTAAAAGCATTATTCCGCGTGTAATATCCTCGGCAAACGGTTCGCCCATGCCGCATGCGTGGGACACTATAAGGTTCCTTTGCAGCGTTGCGGTATCGTGGATGGAGATATACTTATCCTGAAATTTGCCAAAGCCCGTAGTAAGGCCGTATATCGCCGCGCCGCTCGCCACCTTTTCTTCAACGTAGGCGCGGGCCTTATCCATAGGCGCCTTGGCCTCCTCCGCTATTTTTACTTCCTCGTAACCCCGCGTGACCCTTATCACCTGCTCTATGGTAAGGTCGCGCCCGTTCAGGCTTATCATAATAAAAACACCCCTTTCAAATATCTATGTTCCGGTTGAAATGCTGCGTACAAATTGGTATATTATAATTATAGGATATAGGCACAGATATAGCAATTTATGCGGCGAATAATGTACCAATACGGTTTGCACAGCACTCCGCAGCATGGATTGGTACTGCGCCGCGCGGTGGATAGTGTACCACTTTGGGAGGGAACATGATAACGATAGACTTTTCGCAGAAAACGCCAATATATAAGCAGCTTGTGGAGCAGCTTACGCGCATGATAAAAAGCGGGGAATTAAAGCCCGGGGACAGGCTGCCCACGGAGCGGGACTTGGCCGAAACGCTGTGCATAGCGCGCGGCACGGTGAAAAAGGCTTATAAGGAACTGAGCGACAACAACATAATAGAGGTGATACACGGCAGCGGCAGCTATGTTTATAACGAGCGCGAAACAATAGACCTTGACGCGCGAAGGAAGGCCGCGGAGCTGATGGAGCAAACATACGACCGCATGGCGGCGATGGGGCTGAGCCATAAGGAAATTGGCACGCTGCTGCATATTGCCCTTGCCAAAAAAGCGCCGCCCGAAAGCTACGCCCGCATAGCGGTAATAGACTGCAATCCGGAATCGCTCTCCGTGTTCAAGCGGCAGCTGAGCTATATTCCGGGCATAGTGGTATCCTCCTTCTTTGTGGACACCATAATTATGGACGATGATGCGGACGAGCTTATGAATGATTATGACTTGGTGCTCACTACCGTTACCCATTACGATACCGTTGCAAAAAGCCTTACGCGCAACCGCGAAAAGCTGATGGCGGCGGACGTATCGTTAAGCCGCAAAACGGTTGTGAGCCTTTGCGCCCTGCCGCACGATTGCACCATAGGCATACTGTGCCAAAGCAACAAATTTGCCAACCTTATTGCCGAGCAGGTGGAGATATTCACCTCCCACCGCAAGGCCCCGCCCGTGTGCTTCGATACCGATCCCAAGGCCATGCGCCGCTTCATGCGCCGCTTCCGCGCCGTTATAGCCGCGCCGGACAGCCCGCTTTTCGATGCCAACCAAACGGGCAGCCTGCTTGATGAATACACGGCTGCCCAAAATCAGGTGATAGTATTTGATTATCTCATAGACCGCGGCTCCCTGCTGCACATAGAGGAGCAGATAGACCGCATAATAGGGGATAAGGCGAGGTAAGGGGGGCATAACTCGTGCCACTTGGCAGCTTTGAGCCGCTCCCCTTTCGTCACGGCTGCGCCGCGACACTTTCCCCATTTCATGGGGACAGCCTTTGGTTGGTGTTACCACCAGCCTGCCCTGAAAGGGGATTCGAGCCGAGCGCGCCCGGTGGGCGATGCAGCGAGGGGAGAATCGGGCGGAATAGGGAGTATTGCAAGCGGCA
>ERZ779851.1936-NODE-1936-length-16905-cov-4.070030_pt1 | contig 16905 bp, 15 predicted proteins | sample MGYA00511094_ERZ779851 | MGnify/ENA primary metagenome ERZ779851 (study PRJEB29588, sample SAMEA2155512) | human gut metagenome | biome: human gut; feature: human-associated habitat; material: faeces | place: Denmark | collected 2008/2010 ...
GAAGATGCGCAGAATGTGAAAGACTGTACACAAACCTCGTCACCGGGGCCCACTCCGCAAGCCAAGAGAGCGAGATGAACTGCAGCCGTGCCGGCAGACAAGCATACCACATTCCTGTCAAGCGGCTCAGTTTCATTTGTTTTGCTATTCACGAACGCCTCCAAATCCTTCTCGAAAGCATTCACATTCGGGCCCATCGGCACCACCCAGTTTGTGTCAAACGCTTCTTTGACATATTTCTGTTCCCAGCCCTCTTCTGACATATGCGCCAGACAAAGGTAAATTGTTTTTCTTTCCTCTGCCATAGTATTAATTTACTTTAGAATTCTCAAAATCAATTCCCCACAAAAATACTCCTAAAATTTTAGACATGATACAATTTTCGACATATTTACACCTCTTCCCCCGCAAACTTCACCCTAAAGTGCAGCACTGTCGCGAAAATCATATCGATATCCTTGATGAACGAATAGTGCCTGTAATAATAGCAGTTAAGCCGCACCTTGTCCGGATAAATTACAGTATCATTGTATTCAGTAGCAATCTCCTGCATTGACCTGGAATCACCCTCAGCCTGCTTCTTCGCCACATACTCTGAAATCATCTCATCTTCGAGTCTATATTTCAATGTCGCCGGACCAGTAATGCCAGGACGAAGCTTCAGCACGTCCCTGTCATCACCAACGAGTTTGTCAGCATAACCAGGAACGTCCGGGCGAGGGCCCACGAAAGACATGTTGCCTATCAATACATCCCACAATCCAGGAAGTTCATCCAGTTTATAATGACGCAGAACAGCTCCGAACGGAGTAATCCTAGAATCACCTGCGACAGAAACCGTCGAACCATTATGTTTGACCGTCATCGTCCTAAACTTATGACAATTAAAGAGTTTGCCATCCTTCCCCACACGTTTCTGCACGAAGAACGCAGGCCCGCCCGGCATCTTAACCTTAACCATAATTGCCACGACCACCAATACTGGCCACAAGAACAGCAGCCCAAACAAGGCCACCACCCTATCAAAAATCCATTTTAAAATCATAAATCATTTGTAATATTTCCAGACCAAAACTCATCCTTCCTCAATGTGATTGTCTCTATTGCACTCAAATTGTTAATTCCTTCTTGACCACATATTTTTGATTAGGGTCTGTTTTACTTTCTTTAGAAGTCATTGTCAATACATCGCCAAGTAATGGATCAATGTAAAAGCGCTTCATCCTATATTTGTCGGAATATCCTAGATGTTCTGATATTTCCTGTAGAGTTCGAGGCTCTTTACAATAGCTTATCAGTTTTTGTATTGTTTCTTGCCTTTTCACTTCTCTTGACTTGACTCCTTGACTTTTTACTCCTTGACTTTTTACTCCTTGACTGTTACTCCTTGACTTTTCTATATATTCAGAATTCAAGGAGTAAGAAGTCCAACGACCTTTGTTGGCAGGTACAAGCATACCTTTTCCGACCAAGGCGTACAATGTTTTTCCGACATCCAATGAATTTCTACCGAGTAATTGCTGCATACGGTAATTTGATGTGCATTTTTCGGTAAAGGCTGTTGCCAAAACTATTTGCTCCTCCTTGTTAAGCTTCTCGTAGTCGCTACCATATATGTCGTGAAGTGCTATGTGGCATTCGTCTGGTATCAATGACGCCATAGTGAGTGTCAATTCCACCAAATGCAAATCCTGATTTTCAATAAGACAAGGCTGACGCCAATTTTCTTTTTTCCAAGCATTTAGTATTGTTGGAAATCCAGAACCTATGTTGTCACCAAAACCTATCATCCTGAACATTGCCTGCATATTAGGGTTGCGGGCTTTGGAGTGTCCTCCGGTATAAATATCCATTACAGGAATTTTCAGGGAGCCAGGATTTGAGAAGACAAAACAATCATCGTGCTTCTCAACTTTCAACACTCCGGTTATCATATAGTCAGAATGTATCACAAGATTGGTCAATGCTTCTCGGACTGCTTTATGAATGGCAGTGTCATCTATTCGCTCCATACCCTCCAACCTGAACGGGCGCTTCAAGTCTTTGATTAATTTGGACTGCACTGTTATAAAGAAGTTGTACAGATTGTTTTCCCATCGTCCATCGTATGTCAGGCGGTCACTCCAGCGACTATCAGGCTGCAGGTTCGTCATGTCTATATAGTCCATACGAATATTGTCAAACCGCTCTCTAATGGACAATCCTTTACCGAACATCAGCAAACCGGCAAGGGTCAATCCCTCTCGATGTGTATTCCTGTCAATTATATAGCCTCCCATATTCAGCAAGAAGTCCTTGTCTGAGTAGTCGTTCCAAACATGATCCATGTTAGCTGTGCGGAATCTATTGCGGTACGCTGCAAGAGTATTAGCATCGATGTCGTCCAACGTGTAATTCTCCATAAGAACAGAATCATTGCCACTGTCGTTGGCATCCCGAATCATTGCCTTTACATCATCTTCGGTACAATGGTAGTCGCCCTCATAGTTCCGTTTAAAAGAGCCGTTCATCATATTACCGTTGATATAGATTGGCCTTTGTCGATAATCTACTTGCGGAATATTGATAACCAACAGAGAATGTCCTTCGTATTCAACTATATCAACATCTTCTTCGATAAGGATATTTCGGTTTACTTTGTTGCTGTTCAAGGTATCGAAGAACTCCTTTTTTAATTTCGTTGGATTATTAACACCGGTTATTTCAAATCTTTTTGCTTGGTCTGGTTCTTCCATATGCTCGGTTATGCCAAGCACTATGATTTCTCCTACAGTGTTTGCGAAGGATGAATAAGTCTCCCATACTGATTTAGGAATTTGATTCTCGCATTTCTTACATTCGAATGAAATGCGTTCTCCGACCTGAAGTAAGGTATTTATATCTGTTATATCCATTTTAGTCTTTATTTTTGGGTAGCGTTCATCGAGTGCTGACTTTTAACATTGTCTCTATTTCAGAAAAATTTCGCACTTTTGACATGCAGATTAATTTTACGATTCCCACAATTTCTCACTTTCGACGTCGGTTGTGGGAATTTCTTTTCTCTTTTTTAAGTTGCAAAATTTCTATCACTTTATCAATCAACTCGTTAGGAAAGTCGAAAACTTTTTAGGCATTTCCCGACAGTCCCTAATTAATCACTATCATGTATCTTATCTACCAGTGCATTTTTATAAGCATTTGATATCCATACTATTCTCCACATTTTTCCCTGTGTTGCAAGATTAGCATATTACAAACGAAGACAACTACTATTTTCAAGGAACAAACCAATGATATTCAATTATTAGAGAAATAATAGCGATTGCTACTGGCAATAATAGTTCCCTCCAAATGTTAAAAGTGTTAGGCTCTTTTTCTATTGATTTAATAATTGAGGGCAGTTTGTTGCTAATTATCACAGTAAATATGTGTGGACGAATAGGGATAAAAGAAATAATGACCAATACGATTCCCATCCCAAGAGGAATCCAAGTCGGTAAACTTGAATTCCAATTCTTAGTGATTATCAGAAGTCCAAAGATGATTCCAGAAAGACCTACTCCTCTTGAAACCCAACATACAAATACTAATACAAGTGTTATAATTGCATATAGCCATTCAAAAAAAACAGCTATTATCCCTGAAACGGAATTAGCAGCGGCAGGATCAATTGCTGCTATACAAGAGGTGCAACATACAAGTGCTATTAATATGCCTATAGAGAACTTTATCTTCTTTTCCATATAGTTAGGGATTGTCGTTTAATGTTTTCAATCTGAGCGAGGCAGCAGACAATCCCTTCAATTTCTGCATCTGACTCATCAATAATTCAATTTTATATCTGTTTCCAATCGTTTCGGTCGATTATGTCTGTTTTCCCTAAGCATATGACAAAAATTAGACATATAGTCAACGCCTTGAGAGTCTTTTCCAAAACCAGTGATACCCCAGCCAGATTGGCCCCCAGAAGAACTCTGATGGATAGTGAGTGGCGAGGTGCCAATTGTGCTGAATATTGATAAACAGGAACTGAATTTTTCCTTTACTAATCTTTTTAATACGTGTATCATGATGGCCGAAATTACCACCGGCCATTACTTCGTTCAATATAAATCGCCCTTCATGTTCATCTGGACAGCATATAAGATACTTGCTTTCGAGTTTGAAAATGTTTTGCAGTATCCACATGACTGCAGAAGCAAAACGCATCATGCCAAATTTTCGAAAGAGACTTTCAATCTTTGAATGATCGCCACTTTCCGGGGTGGAGCGTAACAAGAAGTAGTAATCCATAAATTGACGCAGGCCAAGTCCGCTTTCGAACATGTGGTGGTAACAATGCTGCATAAGGTAAAATGCATTGAACTCCCATTCTGGTACGATAATCTGCTGTCCTGAGGATAAGACGGCAGTTCCCCCTGTAATCATTTTTTGTACGTCGCCCTTTTTTAACCAGAGCTCTGCTTTATGATTGCGCCACAGATTTGTGAATACGAATGTTCTCCAGTGCAGTTCTACTTCTGCATCATTGAAAAAAGGGGCATGGGCATTCACATAATCATACTCAATGTCACCAAATTTTTCCTTACAATACTGTAATGATCGCTCAATGCCTCCTTCAACATAAATATCAATATCCCCTGATTGGCGAAGAGAACAAAGGTCAGCATTCTCCACCGCACTATAGAGAGTAGCTACGCCTTGTCCTTTCAGTATACTTGTTTTGAATCCCTCATTCTTGAGGAGGTTTTGTAATTCGGCACACCTTTTATTCAGCAATTCGTTCTTTTTCTGGATGCTTACGGCAACTCCTAGCCATTTCATCCTCAATTGAACAGGAAGATTTGTCGTTTGTTCTGGATGCTTAGTATTCAAATACTGAACCCCATTGAAACAAATACCGATTATTGCATGTTTTTCAGCTAGCGCAAATAACTCAAACCATTCCTTGGCCGAAGGGATAGAGGATAATTGTTCTTCAGTACGTATTGATATTCGAATAAGTTCGAAAAATAAATTAGACATTCTCCTTTTTTTCTATGAATACTATTTTTTTATACAGACCATAAACTAGATTCATGCACGTCCAAAAAAATGAAGAAACTATATTCGTTTTTTCAACATCATGCCATAGTTTATAATGCCAACGCATCAGCGTAAAATAACCATGTGATGAAATTGAACCGGTACGGCCGCGGCGATATTTCGCGAGGACCTCATCCAGCAGATAACAATCAAACGAGCGACATATCTTCAACCACATCGCATAATCATTGTTCTTTTTGATATCAGCTATCTGTACAAGCCCCACTTTTTCCCGATTATACATCACGGTCAAGCATCCAGGCCAGCAGAATGCGAACATGCCGAGTTTAGTTACATGTTTAGGACCGCCAACCACTATTCCCATTTCATGTCCATAATTATCAATCTCCTGATATCGGGTGTATGAGAAATCATAATTGTGTTTGGTCATGAAATCCAACTGTTTTTCCAGCTTTTCCGACTCCCACAAATCATCCGAATCCAGAAAAGCAATCCAGCGCCCAGTCGCCCTGCGCAACGCATTATTTCTGGTAATGGCGGCACCTGAGTTTTGAGGATTGCACTCATACTTGATTCGTTTGTCAGCCTCCATAAACGGAGTTACAACCTTTAATGTATTATCTTTCGAGCAGTCATCTTGTATAAGCAGTTCCCAATTCTGGTATGTCTGCGCCTGAATACTCTTTATTGTCTCTGCGATAAAATCAGCACATGCCCATGTGGGAGTTATTATTGAGACTAGTCCGTAATCTTGCATGCTATTTTCTATATTTTTTGTGTATGCTTCCTTATAAAAAGTATGATAGTTCTAAATTCAACTAAAATATTTTGTCACGGAGATGGGAATCCTCTTTACCTTTATTAAAATTGAAGAGTTTCTATAACGTATCAATCAATTTGTTAAGAAGCCGGAATACTTTTTTAGGCGTTCTCCGACGGTCTTCAGTTATAATTCCGAGTAGCTTTTAAAAGTATTTCAATTATCTTTTTGTTCAGTAGGTGACTCAATGTAGGAGGCTTAAACTCCATACGTTTGACAAAAACGTTGTCTTGAAGTCTGCGCAAAAGGTATCTGTCTTTTTCAAGCCACAATTATATTACTCCTAACTATATTTGTCTTCCAGACAATCTCTCCACATCTCTCTTTGCAAGGATATACCCATACTCTTTCAGTTGTTCAAAGCGTATCCTATATGTGACGTCATCAAGAAGTACTTTCTTACCGGACAAATGAGACTGCAATAACACCGTAGTAAAACTGCCTACGGCATATTCCAGATTTGCTATGGACTCTAATATTGACACATTCTTAGGCAATTCTATCTCATCCTCCCTAACATACTTTCTTAATACATCCAAATCTGTATACCTTGGATGAATACGGTACTTTACTGTTTTTCCTTCTCGCTTTACAAAAGCCATAGATGCAACTATGCTTTTAATCTCTTCTTCAGCATCTGCAGCCAAATAATACTTATAGTCCGCATAAACAGAGGGATTAATATATGCCTTACAATCAATATGTAAACTTGGAGGAACTGCCACCTTGAACTGTGTAGGTTCTGCATGCATCTCCGTAAAGAGGTTTACATAATACTCATCCCACACATAACATTCATCATAATGAAAGAAAGCATCTCTTATATAACGAAGTTTCTCCCCATGTTGTACATTAATGTGTTTCACACGTCTTCTATGACAATAATCAGTTATCGCTGAAGAACCAAAACTATATTCTGAATGTTCTATTAAACGTTCTGGCTGATACTTAGTTATTATTGGACTGTATCTTGCAATCAGTAACACTATTTTAAGCACAAAATACGGTTGCCGCCACCCTAAAATATGTTTAACAATATATTTCACATCGTCTACAGAAAGGCCAAAACCAACGTTCCAGCACTTATGATTGATGGCATATTTCTCATATAATTCAGCAGGAATAATTTCATCCATACCCTTATTCTCTGCAATTGTATCAATCTTCTCCGCAAAATGAAAAGTGCGTCCTTTTACATATAGGACAAAAATAGCAATAGGTGTAGCCAGCAAACCAATAAACCACCATAAATATTTTTTCCATAAAGGGACAAAATAGTTCTGACACAAAAACTGTTTGTAACTGCGGTCTATATCATCAGTCGGCTCTCCAAGTCTATTCATATATGCATATTGCTCTTGAATAGGCACATCAAACAAACCTTTGTTGCCCTTTTCCAATAAAAGAAATAGCTTAAAAACATTCATCTTAGAATTTTCCTTTAGCCTTTAATTCCTGAAATTGTTCAATATTCCTATATTTAATAACTTTTGCAGGATTACCACCTACTATAGCATAGGGAGGAACATCTTTTACAACAACAGATCCAATAGCAACAATGGCTCCTTCTCCAACATGTACGTTTCCAGAAATTATCACATTACTTCCCAACCAAACAAAATCGTCAATAACTACATTCTTTTGAGTATAGTGACTACCATATGGAATTCTATCACCATAATCATAATCATGACTTCCAAGCATAATTGTAACATTAGTTCCCGAATGAAAGTAAGAACCTATATTTACCCCCCCCGTCCAGATACTGTTAAACCATTAAAACTTGCATGAGATCCTACTTTTACCTCAGCCATACGGGATATTCGAGGAACTCTTGCGGCGCTTACACAATTCCCATACTGCACAAATTGTTTTTTCAACCAATATGTACAAAATTTTCCTCTTATACCTCGTATAAAATCTAATAATCTAAATATATATTTTTTCATTGTATAACGTCTTTGTATAAATTAAGATAACTTTTAGCCATTTTTTCAAAAGAGAATCTATGGACATATTCGCGTATATAACTAGTATTAAATGATTTATGCATGGTCTCAACCATAGCTTGTGCCAATGCCTGATCAGTACGATTTTCGGATACTACCATAACACCATCATCATATAGATCTGGCGTAGCAGGAAGATCTGCAAACGTCACATTAGGTTTTCCATACACAAACCCTTCAATTATGCTTAAGCCAAAACCTTCTGTTATACTTGTAAGAATTGTAGCATCACAAGCATATAAATAATTTGCCACCTTCTCCTTTGGCTGAATACCACAGAGAATTAATGAATTCTCCTGATGATTATTGCGTATGATCTTGACCAGTTCATCATCTTCATCATAACGCCCCACAAACAATACTTTACACTTCAATCTGAGTTCATCAGGCAATAACAGCCAAGCGCGCGCGACCTGTACTTGGTTCTTGTTCATAGACACATTGCCAACGAAAGCAAAAACGAAATCACTTGATGCAATGTCATACTCTCTACGTATATCCATTGTCATTGGTTTCATATGAATATTGCAGCCATTATTTATCACATAAAAGTTTGTAGCCTTAATACCAATATAATCCTCAGCTGTCTTCAAATTTCCGGTACTAATAAATGATACGGGATAATGCATCTTTACTGATTCTTTCAAGAAATCACGTTCATACCTACGTAATCCTTCATTTTGTTTTATAGTCTGTTCAAAGCTATTCAAACCATGAAGTGTTACAAGAAATGGGGTGCCCTGTCTTTGACAAGCTTTGATTGCAGCGTCCGTCAATTCAGAACATCCGTGAAGATGCACTATGTCATACTGTTTCATCATGGACTCCACTTGGCCTATTGAAGCAAAAATATAAAGACTTCTAAGACACATCTTAAGAGGTTGCTTATATTTATGATTAAAGGCAATCCCATCAATAATATTACGAAGACGCATACCTTTCAAAAAACTCCATCTATTTCGCTTAATAACTTTAAAGCCACCTACTTTCATTTCAGGGGTGAATGCCATTGGAGCATACACATCTATATTGTCTGTTTTTGCCACATAATGTGCTATATCGTACACCATATAGCCGAATCCCGTCTGATTCCGAAGAAATGCCGGATGGCAAGAAGAAGTTATATAAGGTGTTATTAACAGTATCTTCATATTGTATTATCCATTACAATGATTACAACCTTTAGTATATCTCAAATAATTACAACTTATTTGAACAAGTCACTTAATCGAGTTGGTATAGCCCCATTTGGTATAGCATATTCCATAACAAATTTTCTAAGTTTTTCCAACTCCGAAGGATTGTCACGAAGATACCAATAATGAACATTGATAACCATCGGATAGTTGTGTATACAACAAAAATCGAACATCTTCACCAAATAGTCATAAGACTGAAGTGCACACGCATTTACTTCTTTATGATTATCATATACCAATACTCCAGGATAAGGGACTTTGTATACAGCTCTCACTATCCAACGCTTAATATAATTATACATATTTTTAATAGTATAATTAACATTAGGTTTAATCGGTATAATACCCGAAAAATTCAGTCCTGCCATAGCAACCTGATTAAGACAAAACTTTGTTATCTTATTACTTGGTGCTACAAAACAAATAACTGGATAATCGAACAATTTCGATAATCTTTCCTTCTCCCCTCGCAACAAAGATTCTAGCCCCGTCTCATTATCTCTCCATAACATCTCTGCCATTTTAACACCATCACTTGTAAATTTATAGTTATGGTTGATACCATGAAGCAAAATATCGCAAGTACCATTTTTCAATTCTTTCCTCACCCATTCTACAAGTTCTAAATTATCTGCAACATCCATTGGAGTTGTATTCCCTTTTGTATCTAAACAAGAACCTTTTGTGGAAACATCCAACACATATGGCACAACAGCATAACTGACAGGGAAACCACCAAAATCCTTATATATTTTCCTTAAATCCTCTACTTTTGTAAAGAAATTCATATCATCATCACGAATGACTAGCTTAATCATAATTTGTTATTCTTTCTGTTTATTGTATTACCGATTTCCAACATACCAAATCTGAGAATCACAAGCATTTCTTTTGTATTAATAACAACAAGAGCTATGACACATAAAAGTGCCCATAGATACATCTCACGTCCAACTAAAACAGCTTCCACTAATAGAATGATCCCTTGTAATGAAGAGTTTATCGTTCCATATCCTACAGTTAAGTATTTATTTACTGCTATTCGTCTTATTAACCAAATAACATAATATCCTACCATGGTTGAAATAGCAACTACAGAAACGCCAAATTGATTCAAGAATAAGACTGTAATCATTATAGATACGATAGCACCTATCGTTGTTGACACAAACTGCATTGTATTCTTACGTTCGGAAGAGAATATTGATCCTAAGAATCCTACCAAGGCTCCGTAAAACACGGAAATAAACAAATATGGCGTTACCCACCAATACTGGCTGAAATCGCCAGAAAGGAGTATCTTGGCAAGAGGATGAGCAAGTAAAATAATAGATGCAGTCAACAGTATCAACAAAGTGAAATATTTATTATGCATAGAACAAATGAAACGCTTTGATTCGTCACTACCATAACCTTTTAACGCAGACAATAGCCATGCCTGTGCAAATATATCACAAAGTACAGTAAGGATTGAAGGAATACGAAGAGTAGCCGAATAAATACCTACAGCATCAACTCCTAACCATGCCAGCATCACATATCTATTAACACTACTGATAGCCCACCAACTTAATGAATTTGGCACTAGCGGAATTGAGTATTTCAGCATTTCTTTCCTCAATTCAACATTTTTTGTTGTCGTATATGATTCTACAGCTTTATCCTTTATGGCCATGTATAGTACAGCAGAAAAATCTGCAACTACGTACGCCATTAAATACCCTAGTACACCTATCTTTAAAACTAATAAAAATAATAGATTTAAACTAATCAACACAAAAGTTGAAAGAAGACCAGCTGTTGCTGAAGCTTTTACCTTGCCTATTCCCCTAGAATACTTATGGAACAAGTTTGCCATACTGTTTGATAAGAACAAAGCAGGTATAAATAATACATAGAGGCCGAGATCTTTAAAAAATGGAAGATATATGAAACATACGCAAAGTATGGTCCCCAACATAGTCCCCAACATAGTTATGCGAATTCCAATAGAAACGACCTCATTTGATGAGTATTCCTTCAAGAAACAAAATCGTAGTACTGCATCTGCTATCATAGCGGTAAGGATTGGTATTAGCATAGTTGCTGTAGTCTGCACCATATCTGCAATACCATACTCGTTCGTCGTCAACACTGCTGTATATAATGGCACCATTAAAAATACCATTATTTTCGACCCCATATTCGCAATAGCGAAAAGAAGAGTGTTTGACAGCAATTCTTTTATCTTCGAGTTCATAATCTCCAATTTGGAATATGATTATTTTTAGATACTTTTTCCTATAGAAGTGATTCTTGTAATCAAATACTTTATTCTATTCAGAAATATATTTTTTCTTATCATCCTAAGTGTTTCATCCAAAGTAGAATTAATAGCTTCTTTAAATCCACTTGCGGAATAGATTTCCTCAAATAACTTTCTTTTGGGATGCATTTTTATTGGATGATCAAGCTGCTCGTTTCGCTTTATAAAATCCTCATAATCCCATGACTCACAATCAATTAACGGCTCACACTCACGCATCAGACTTTTACCATGTATTGAGTTTACCATAATCATTGATAGTCCATTTTCCTTATTGGGAAATCCGCGAACGTCGTTTGCCCTATCCCAAAAATCGCCAAGCGTTATATCCGACACACGCTCTCTTCTTGAAAATTTACATTGATAGCAGTTTTCTCGATAGTATAGACCAGAAAGAAATCCTGTTATGTAACCTTTTGAAGGATATACATCATCAAATACAATCTTATTTCCCTTCAACAAACGCAACGTGTATTTACTTTCCCTACCATACTTTACCCTATTAACAAGACGTAAATCACCAGAGGCACTTACTTCAGCGTCAATAGCATCATTTAATATTTGCTGAGAAGGGACCCCATGACAAACGAAATCAATTGTATAAAGATTACTGTAAGTCTTATCTTTCAAAAATGCTTTCAAACCAGCCACTTGACAAGGAGTTCCAATGAAAAGTACAATTCTCCGGGTTTTAAGGTCTTCCACAACTTTCTTGTAAGTTAATCCCATATAACTTTGCACATACTTACTGCCCTTTAACCTATCAATTTCATTTGGTGTCTCAATCCTAACATGCCTAACGTCTCTTGCATTTTCGCCAGAACACCCGTAAACAACTCCATCATTTACTAGGACAGCTCTCATTAGCACAGAGGCTATACCACCAGAGGTTGAAGAAATTTGCTCATTTGTATCTGAAGCATAACCTATACAAGTCTGTAAGGGCTCATTATAGACAGGCTTGTGGTTATTGAGACAAGATTTTGCGCACAGACCACAATCGACGCATATATTCAGGTCTATAACGGGATACAGGAATCCTAAGGAATCCGGTTGCAATGTAATAGCATTCTTGTTACATGCAGAGAGACATGCACAACAACCTACACACTCTTGTTTTTTACAAATTTCCGTCATGATTTCACAGAGGTTACAATAGATTCAACATACTCCATAGATTTCACACGTTCCTCATTGAGCAATTTGTCAACATGTCTGTAATCAATACAAGACTCTCTAATGGTTGTCCCCTTAGCGTATTCAGTAATCAATTGATTTTCTATTCCCATTCTTTTTAGGACATCAAACAAACGAGAATTATCTCCTCCGTTTACATTTCCTGCATGCTTCACAAACACACGGACTTCCTTGTGAAAGTTAACACTAAATAAAGTGCCATGGAACGAATCTGTACAAATGTATTCAGCATTTGCGATCAAGCCCAAAAATTCAGCAGGACCGACTTCCCATAATAGATTATTGTTCTTTTTGAAGTCTTTCCAATTTGCTGGAATATAATAAACTGGTAAGCTAGTCTGTTTTGAGAGTTGGACAACATAATCTCTGTAGTAGTCACGGTCACCAAGAAAATAACAAAGGATATATCTACCCTTAATATTTGGTTCTATAGCATACCGCATCCATTCCTCCGAATGAATCATCAGAGTTGGGTCAAGAACAGTAGTTACTTTACGTCCTGTTATTTTTTCTAGCATATTGCTACCTATTGATTCTCTACATGAGAGATAATCATACTTTTGTAATTGCTCACCTATGTAATGAGATTCTTCTTCCGTAAGAGATGAAACGCCTAAACTAGGAGCATAGGCTGCCTTTACGGAATCTCGGAAAGCGAAACTTAAAAACAATGCAGGTGAAAATCCTATCTTCGGACTAAATGTTTGATCTGAACCAGTTACGTAAATATCATATTTGGGAGCATCTTCTATTATCTCATGTTCGTACATATACTTTTTCGAAGATAACCTTACATTCTTTGCTACAAACTTGTCAAAATATCTGTTTCTGCGTGACATCCGCGTTGCATACTTTCCTGTCAAATAAACTCTCTTAAATTCCTTTATATACACAAAAATGCGCTTCAAGCGGATTAAAAAAACATCCACTTTTCTTGGAGATATTTTTGTTCCAAATCTAAAGTCTATAATTTCAGACTCAATATTTCGAAATTTATTAAACAGCAATTGGGTAGCAAGCCCCTGTAACATGGTGCCATAATTGTAGAAGTAAAAATACGTTATTATACCAACCTTAATTTTGTTTTGCATAAATCTAAATTTCTATCTATTGATTTGTTTCTTGTAATATATGAGCAAAAGTGGTATACCAGAATTAACAAATGAAACACCAATTCCATAACCAGAAGAGAACATTACAGCGACTAGACACACAACAAGCGGAATTGTTTCACGTTTTCCCCTAACTAATTTGTAGTAAAAAGACAGGTACAAGAATAATCCAATAAAGCCATAAATCAATATCAATTTCCAAGTAGTTGACATAAATACCTCGTCATCATAAAATGTCACATAAGGTGCACGTCCTGCACGACAATACTGGTAGGCACTACTATATGAAGCCCCAAAAACCATTTCATCAAGAGTCATAGTACTTACGACATAAGGTCCTTGTGACAGACGCATATTGGTTTCCACATCTGTATTATCCAGTTTTTCAATACTACCCTTGAATGCGTTAAAATGCGCTAAACTAAACAACATTGCACATCCAAGCAGGAGTGTAAAAAGCCTCATTCTTAAACTCACTTTCTGCGTGAAGACATATGCTATTAGCATAATAAAAGAAGTAAGAACTCCTGTTGTAGAGGTAGTTAAGAACTCTGATATAATTATAATAGCCGACCAAAGGAATTTTTTATCAATTAATGAAAAGATTAATGGAATATACATAAACTCAACATAAGCTGCAGGCTCCATAAAAAATGATGAAGGACGAACGGTGAGAGTCTCCAATCTACTTTTATCTATATCTAAGAAAGGTATTTGAATAGGATGTATACCACCTCCAGAAGCTATTACGCCCCATTGGTATAAAAGTCCAATCATTGAGATGATTGCGATTAAATTCATTGCCCCCTTCAACCTGTTTATATCAAAAACGTTAATAGCCATCATCATACAACCAAAGTAAACAATCTGCATAATAAAAGCATTAACATTGCCATTTGCAATAAACAAATATACAAAATCATGAACTATAATATATATAGCCAAAAATACAAGTGGGAGAAATACATTCTTTTTACATTTTTTCTTCGCCAATAAAAGGACGAACAATAAACACCACAATATAACCTGGAGCGGAATGCCATTAAAGTTATAAGAACTGAGTATCAATAATGTGGAAAAAAACAACTCTATTCCATCCGCTTGCCTAATATTTAGATAATCCAATATTCTACCTATCATTTGTGTATCATTTTCTGTATTGAACAAGTGATATAAGCCGCACTCACGGCGATTTCTTATCCGATCAAACGACTCTTTCCCTGCCTTGATTTGAATGCTATATTGATTACATTTTCGATTAATACGATTAGTCCCCAGATTAACCGGGCAACTGAAAATTCAATAATTTCACAAGTCAATTCCGTGAAAAAGGCCTCCGATAGTTTAATATGATTTAAACCGATTCACGTAAAGTTCCATCTTATCATGCCGATAAGTCTACATTTAAAATGACGGCTGAGGATAAGTTTAAGCAGAACAGCACAAGGGAACCAACTGACTACCGGGAGTTAATCGGAACGGAGTCCTTCAAGATGACTCTGCTCATCATCATGAAGGCATTCTTGATTTCAATATAATGATAATCAGCAAATTATCAAACACGTCAACTTTTCGTCTTATAAAATATTAACTTGAAAGTTGAAATAATAATTATAAAAACAGATTCGGCACACTTCAAACTAAAGAAAATAATTTATGTCTTAATAAAAATATCAGGACAAGACCATTTACTTCAAATGTTTTACCAAATCTTTTGCCTTTTGATATTCCTGCGGAGTCCCTATGTCAATCCATGTTCCATTAAGTGGATAACGTATAACCTTCTTTCCTTGCGCAATAAGTTTTTCTATAAGATGTGTGGCATGGAAGAACGTATCCTCTGGTATCTCAGCAAGGGCACGCTTCTTGATAAGATAGATACCTGCATTAGCATAATAGTTATACTTTGGTTTCTCTAAGAGACCTTTGATATTGCGACCATCAAGGTCCAAGATGCCAAGTTCTATACTTATATTATATGGAACGGCAGCTACCGACATTTCCGCATCATTCTGTTGGAAATGAAGAAAGAAGTCCTCATAATCAATATTTGTGAAGAGATCAGAATTCATCACGAGGATGGTATCATTATAAAATGTATCAACAAACTTTATACTTCCTATAGTTCCAAGGAACTTCGGCTCTCTAAATGTACGAACCTGTACTCCATTACGAGGTGTAGCAAAGTGTTCTTCCAACTGCTCTGCAAGATAGTTTACTGTCACATCAATATGCTCTACACCATACGAAATCAGACGGTCTATATTATGGTCAATGATACATTTACCACCAACCTCAAGCAATGGCTTTGGAGTTTTCTCTGTTAAAGGACGAAGACGCTCTCCTTTTCCTCCAGCCATAAGAACTGCATCTATAGGAAGACGAGTAATGTATTTTTCAAGATTTACAATATCAACAATATGATTGTCTAAGTCAAGAACCGGCACCAACTTCATTTGCTTCTGTTTCTGCTCCCGAAGATGTTGTACGTCATCATCCACACCTTTACGAAGATAATTGAAACTCCGATGCATAACCTTATTAATAGAATCATTAACAGAAGCACCTGCTATAAGAGCACGTCGAGAGTCACCATCTGTCAGCGTTCCTACCATACGGTTATCGTCATCTACAACAAATAGTACAAGTGGTTCACCTCTAAAACTATTTATCAGACGAAGAGCATCTATCAATGATGATCTCTTGTTGATTATATGTATATTGTTTGTTATCATAACTATTTTCCTTTTAGAATTGTTTCTATTAACATGAAATCGTAGATATCATCAATATCTACTGAAGTTTCTTTTGGCATTACATATTTAAGTCGTTTGGTGAAACCTCCAAGTCCTTTTTCTCGAAGAGCATTTGTATTAATGACATAGATTGCACCATTAAACTCATAGAAAGTAGGAAGTGTTTGACGACCACCTGCATTCTTGTTATATACGAGTTCCACAAAGCCTTTTTCGTTATCATTACATAAAACAGCAGGAGCATGTGATTTGGTTACGGATACTACCATATCAATGTCACTACGATAGAGAGCGATAGCTTCCTTCACCTCTTCTACCTTTCGGAGAGGAGAGGTAGGCTGAAGAAGTAGTAATCTTGAGTAATGCTTTCCTCGTTTTTCATAGAAGTCAAGAGCGTGCAAGAGAACATCATTGGTGGTTGCTGTATCAGTAGCCAACTCAGTTGGTCTAACAAATGGCACATGCAAGCCATAGTTCTC
>ERZ779851.1943-NODE-1943-length-16884-cov-3.555351_pt1 | contig 16884 bp, 8 predicted proteins | sample MGYA00511094_ERZ779851 | MGnify/ENA primary metagenome ERZ779851 (study PRJEB29588, sample SAMEA2155512) | human gut metagenome | biome: human gut; feature: human-associated habitat; material: faeces | place: Denmark | collected 2008/2010 ...
TGGTGGAAAATGTATCCTGCAGATCCGTGGTGCCAGACCATTTTTCTCAGACAAATATGATATCACGAAACACAAAAATTATCGGTTTCTTGCAGATGAAAATGAGAAAAACCGATACAAAGTAGAAAAAGAGTTAAATCCGCAGTACACACCGAAACCCGAAGAAGAGGTGGAGGTAATTCAGGTGGAGCTGTCGGAGTAACCATGGGAATGAACGAAAAATAATGAGGAAAGGAATAACTGACATTAGGTGCGCCGGCTTTTTAGTCGGTGTTTTTTCATTCCCGTAAACACCTGAAAGAAGTCAGTTTTGGTGAATGTATATGGCATTTTTTAGCAGTGCAATTACAACTTTAAAAACTCTTGTAGTCGCAATCGGCGCAGGTCTTGGCGTGTGGGGTGTCGTAAACCTTCTGGAAGGATATGGAAATGATAATCCCGGCGCTAAGAGCCAGGGCATCAAACAGCTGATGGCTGGTGCCGGAATCATGCTGCTGGGAACTACCCTGATTCCACAGCTGGCAACATTGTTCTCTTAAGAGGAGTGGTAGATGAACACCATCATTGAGAGAATTACGGAAGCGATAAAGGATATCCTGATCGGGCTTATCAAGTCAAGTTTGGATAACATGTTCACGTCTGTCAATGAGCAGGTGGGAACCATAGCCGGGCAGGTGGGACAGACACCGCAGGGATGGAATGCAGGGATTTTTAATCTGATTCAGAATATATCCCAAACGGTGATTGTCCCCATTGCGGGACTGATCATCACCTTTGTCCTGTGCTATGAATTGATCACGATGGTAACACAGAAAAACAATTTCCATGAATTTGAGACTTATAACATTTTCCTCTGGATCTTCAAAGCGTATGTAGCCATTTATCTGGTGACAAATACGTTCAATATCACGATGGCGGTCTTTGATGTTGGTCAGCATGTGGTCAACAATGCCGCCGGGGTGATATCAGGAAACACTGCGGTGGATGCAACAGAAGCAATTACACGGATTGTGGATGCCCTGGAGGATATGGAGTTAGGGGATTTGTTCCTGCTATCCATGGAAACGATGTTGATCAGTGTTACCATGCACATTCTGTCAATTATCATTACGGTAATCTTGTACGGAAGAATGATAGAAATTTACCTTTATACTTCCATAGCACCAATTCCGTTTGCCACCATGACCAATAAGGAATGGGGCAATATCGGAAACAACTATTTAAAAGGCTTGTTCGCACTGGCATTTCAGGGATTCTTCATGATGGTCTGTGTGGGAATTTATGCAGTTTTAGTAAATGCAATGACCATATCCAGTGACCTTCATGCAGCAATGTTTTCAGTAGCGGCTTATACCGTGATTCTTGCATTTTCATTATTCAAGACCGGAAGCCTTAGCAAATCGATATTTAATGCCCACTAACGGGCAGGAAAGGAGCGCATACCATGGCGTATGTACCAGTACCAAAAGACCTTACCAAGGTCAAAACAAAAGTAGCGTTAAATCTGACAAAACGGCAGTTGATTTTCTTTTCACTTGCCGCAGTAGTGGGAATTCCGTTTTATCTGTTCATGAGAAAACCAATCGGTTCCAGTATCGCAGCCATCCTGATGGTAACGATCATGCTTCCGTTTTTCTTCATGGCAATGTATGAAAAAGACGGGCTTCCCTTTGAAAAAGTGGTGGCAAATATCATTCGACAGAAGTTTATCTGTCCGGCAGTAAGACCATATAAGACAGAAAATTTTTATCAGGAGATTTCCACCCTTGTGAAAAAGGAGGGTGTGCCGGATGGCAAAAAAGACAAAGCAGGAGGCTCAGCAGGAGCGTCTGTCCCTGGCGGAAAAAAGAAACCGTCAGGAAAGAAGAAACAAAAAAAGCAGAAAAGAAAGAGAACAGGAAAAGCGTAGGAAGAAGCAGGAACGGGATCGTAGGAAACAGAAAAACATTCCTACAACTGCACAGCAGAGTATTCCGTATATTCGGATGCTGCAGGATGGTATCTGCCAGGTGACAAAGACCTTTTTCTCCAAGACGATTCAGTTTTATGACATCAACTATCAGCTTGCTTTAAATGAGGATAAGACCACGATATTTGAAAATTACTGTGATTTCTTAAATTACTTTGATTCTTCCATCAGTGTGCAGCTGTCCTTTATCAATCAGCAGGTGGATGTGGCAGAATTTGAGAAAAGCATTGACATTCCTGATCAGAACGATGACTTCAATGCCATTCGTGAAGAGTACCGTACTATGTTGAAAAATCAGCTTTCAAAAGGAAATAATGGTCTGGTGAAGACAAAGTATATCACTTTTGGAATCGAAGCAGAAAGCCTGAAGGTGGCAAGACCAAGGCTTGAAAGAATCGAAACAGATATCTTAAATAACTTTAAGGTTTTGGGAGCACAGGCGCATTCCCTGAATGGTCTGGAAAGGCTGGAGATTATGTATCATGTGTTCAACCAGGATCGGATTGAACCATTTAAGTTCCAGTATAAGATGCTTCCAGAAACAGGATTAAAGACCAAAGATTTTATTGCACCGACTTCCTTTAACTTTTCCAAGAATCAGACATTTTTGATGGGAAGAACGATGGGAAGTGTGAGTTACCTGCAGATTCTGGCACCGGAGCTGACAGACCGGATGCTTGCAGACTTCCTGGATGTGGATGACAGCATCAATGTCAACATTCATATCCAGTCCATTGATCAGAGTTCAGCGATCAAAATGATCAAGAGCAAGATTTCAGATCTGGATAAGATGAAGATTGAAGAGCAGAAGCGGGCAGTACGTTCCGGTTATGATATGGACGTGCTTCCGTCGGACCTTGTGACTTATGGAGAAGAGGCGAAGAACCTGTTGGAAGATCTGCAGTCCAGAAATGAGCGAATGTTCCTTGTAACGGTTCTGGTAATGAATACCGCAAAGAAGCGTCAGAAGCTGGATAATAATATTTTCCAGGTGCAGGGAATCGCACAGAAATATAACTGTTCCTTAAAACAGCTGGATTATCAGCAGGAAGCTGCACTTATGTCCTGTATTCCACTGGGAGTCAATCGAATTGAGATTCAGAGAGGGCTTACCACATCTTCAACAGCGATCTTCGTGCCATTTACGACACAGGAACTGTTTCAGGAAGGGGAAGCTCTTTATTATGGATTGAATGCATTATCCAACAACATGATTATGGTTGACCGGAAGCGTCTGAAGAACCCGAATGGACTGATTCTTGGTACACCTGGTTCCGGTAAGTCCTTCTCAGCAAAGAGAGAGATTACGAACTGTTTCCTAATTACGGAAGACGATATCATCATCTGCGATCCAGAAGCCGAGTATTCTCCATTGGTACAGGCACTGCATGGGCAGGTGGTGAAGGTTTCACCGGTATCTGACCAGTATATCAATCCAATGGATCTGAACCTGAATTATTCCGAGGAAGATAATCCACTGTCACTGAAAGCAGATTTTATTCTGTCTTTGTGTGAGTTGATTGTTGGAGGAAAGAATGGACTGGAGCCGGTAGAAAAGACCATCATTGACCGTTGTGTGCGGTTAGTATATCAGGAATATCTTGCTGATCCAGTACCGGAGAAGATGCCAATCCTGGAGGATTTATATAATCTGTTGCGGAAACAGGAAGAGCCGGAAGCACAGCGTCTTGCAACTTCATTGGAGATTTATGTTACAGGCTCCCTGAATGTATTTAATCATCGCACAAATGTAGATATCAACAATCGTATCGTTTGTTTTGATATCAAAGAGCTTGGAAAACAGCTGAAAAAGATCGGGATGTTGATTGTGCAGGACCAGGTATGGAACCGAGTGACTATCAATCGTTCCGCTCATAAATCTACCCGTTACTATGTGGATGAATTCCATCTTCTATTAAAAGAAGAGCAGACAGCAGCTTACAGTGTGGAAATTTGGAAGAGATTCCGTAAATGGGGAGGTATTCCAACTGGTGAACTGGTTTGTTACTTGTTAGTCGCTTAAAGTGCAAACTATCGCCGTTCTGACTGAAACCGGCAAGTAAGTCAGAAGTATCAATGCGGAAAAAAACGGGAAAGGGGTAGCGACCTAATCCGAGTGGAAGGCTATTCATAATAGAATAGCCACACGCAACGCATAGAGCTTGAACCTGCATAAGCAGAATATAACAGCTCCAAGAGGCCGCATTGCCAGCCGGTACGATATAATCGTGGTAAAAAGATATGCTATGCTGAGCGTGAAATGACACGCTGATGAAAATGGGCGAAAGCCCCAGAGAGGTGGATAAAAAGCCGCCTGATAATAACAATCAGATAACACAGAATATCAAAGATTTATTGGCTTCCAGGGAAATCGAGAATATTTTTGAAAACTCTGATTTCATTTATATGCTCAACCAGGCTTCCGGAGACAGGCAGATTCTGGCAAAACAGCTGAATATCTCACCAACCCAGCTGTCCTATGTAACCAACAGTAATGAAGGGGAAGGACTTCTGTTCTATGGAAATGTCATTATCCCATTTGTAGACAGATTCCCGAAGAATTCCCTCTATAAAATCATGACAACCCGCTTGGAGGAAACTTCTGAAGCAGGGTAAATCAAAGGAGAAAACAATGTTACGAGCAATTTCATATGTATTAACTTTTAGTGGCGGTGCTGTTTTTGGCATCGCTTTTCTCTGCTTATTACAGGCAGGGAAAGGGTATCCGAAGAAGGAGGAGTAAGTAGTGGCAGAACAGAGAATGAAAGTCAGGGACAAGAAAGTCCAAAAGATGACCAAGGATGGTCTGGTGGAAGAAAACCTGACGGATAAATCTTCTGTTCGTGTCAGTAACCGTGCCAGTGATGTGCAGATGGGAGGAAAACAGGGGGAAAAAGAATTAAGCCTTGTGGATAAGTCTTCCCGCCAGTCTGAACGGAGTGGGAAAAATATTCGTCCCTCTGTGCAAAAATCCAGAGATGCACCGGAACTGATACGGACAGAGAAGCAAAGTGAGGATTTTGGACAAAATAGAAAGCAGCAAAACCGGAAAAGGATTCGTGCTGAAGTCGGAAAAGAATCCAGACTTGCAGAAAAATATGAATCTGGACAGTTAGGGAGACTGAAAGAAAAACGTGCTGATCTATCAGAAAACAGAGGAGACAGCCGGAGAAATCAGACCGGCGGCAGCAAAAAGCCAAAACAAAAACAGCGTTTGAAGTTTGCTTATGAGGAAACTGGTGCTTCTGTGAAAAATGACAAAGATATGGAGAAATTGAACCAGATGGATACGGATGGAGTCAATTTCCGCCATCAAAAACAGAAGGAAAAAGCCAAAAAGTTTTCTTATGAGGAAGCAAAAAAGAAAAAGGAAGCTAAGCAGCATTCCAAGAAGGCACAGGTCTATCGGGCAAATGAAGGGGAAGCTCCTGGAAAGAAGAAATCCCGCTTGAAGTTTGGCGAAGGGGAATCTGTGAAAACAGAAAAAACTTCTGCTGTTAAGAAAGCAGGAAGTGCAACTTCCGTAGCATTGCACCGTGAGATCAGCAAAAATGAAGACGATAATGCGGCGGTAGAAGGTGCCCATAAGTTAGAAGAAAGTGGCGAAGGTGTTTACCGGTTGGAACAGAGAAGTGCCAGACGCAGGAAACAGAGGGCATCCAGAAAGAGAAGCAGACTGGAGAGACAGAAAGAGAAACAGACACAGGCGGCAGCCCGTCAGGAGCAGAAGAAACTGAAAAAACAGATTCAGAAGCAACAGATCAAACGGGATTATGCCAAAGCGAAGCGAAGTGAACAGACAGTAGGAACAGCTACAAAAGGTACGATTGATTATATCAAGAAGATTGGCGGCAAAGTCACCAACTTCTTTAAAGAAAACCGGAAGGTGTATATCAGTGTAGCAGTTCTGATCGGATTGATGTTTCTGATCATAACGAATGTCACGTCATGCTCTGCAGTGTTTTTACAAAATGTGATCACTTATACCGGAACCAGTTATCTGTCATCGGATCAGGCAATCCGGGAAGCGGAATTGTATTATACACAGCTGGAAGCTAATCTGCAGGAGCGGATCAACAACATGGAATCTGAAGAACCGGGACATGAGGAATACCGATATAACATCGGACCTATTGAGCATGATCCGTTTATCCTGATCAGTTATCTGTCAGCAAAGTATGAAGAATTTACCTTTGAACAGGTAAAGCCAGAACTGGATGCTCTTTTTGCATTGCAGTATCGGTTAGAAACAGAAGCAGTCAATGAGACTGTGACAGAGACAGCAACTGTAAGAGTTGGAGAATCTTTGGGACAGGTTGTGACCAGTGGGTATTGTAACTGCCCAATTTGTTGTGGTATTTGGAGCGGAGGACCGACTGCCAGTGGAGCATATCCAACTGCCAATCATACCTTAGCGGTAGATGCTTCCAATCCGTTTGTACCAATGGGAACAAAGGTAGTTATGAATGGTGTCGAATATACTGTAGAAGATACCGGAGCTTTCGCAAGATACGGTGTACAGTTTGATGTCTATTATGACAGTCATGCGGCAGCATCTGCACATGGACATCAAACATGGGAATGTTATCTGGCAGATGATAATGGAAGCAATGAAGTGGAAGTGACCAGGACAAGAGATGTAGATGTGCTGAATGTCACCTTAAATAGTGGAAACCTGATGTCAATCTGTCAGGACAGGCTGGGATTTTTCCAGAAAGAACTGTTCAGTGCCTATAACGATACGAAAGGTAATTTACAGATGTTTGCGACACCGGTTGATTTTAACTGGTATTCCAGTGTGACAAGCTATTATGGTTATCGGATTCACCCGATTTCAGGTGCAAACCAGCTACACAATGGTATGGATATTGGTGCACCGGAAGGAACAAAAGTGATGGCAGGACTGACTGGAACGGTTGCGACTTCTGCTTATAATGACAGCTATGGAAATTACGTCATTATCAAAGACAGCAAAGGTTATGAGCTTCGCTATGCACACCTTAGCAGCCGGAGCGTATCTGCAGGAGCATCTGTTAGCAAAGGTAATGAAATTGGTCTGGTAGGAAACACTGGAAATTCGACAGGAAGCCATCTTCATATTGAACTGTTAAAAAATGGAGAACGGTTAAACCCGATCTTTTATCTGGAAACAGGAGAAGGGGCAGGCTTTGGCGGTAATGAATATACCAGTGAAGCAGCACAGCGTTTGTTAAATGAAGCAGCGAGATATCTTGGGACACCGTATGTGTGGGGTGGATATTCGCCAAGTGGATTTGACTGTTCTGGATTTGTAAGTTACTGCCTAGTTCATTCTGGGGTTAGAAACACCGGAAGGTTGACAGCACAGGGATTGTACAACATTTGTACACCTGTATCACAGTCAGAGGCACAGCCGGGAGATCTGATCTTCTTTACAGGAACCTACGATGCAGGAGAACCAGTAACGCATATCGGAATCTATGTGGGCAATGGTCAAATGATCCATTGTGGGCATCCGGTTCAGTATACGTCCATCAACTCTCCATACTGGCAGAGCCATTTCTATGGATTCGGACGATGGTAAGGAAAAGGGCGGTGTAACAGCCGTCCGGAAAGGAGAAGCGATGAAAAGTCTTGAAAAAGCAACGGCAGATTATGAGAAAGCCAAGGAAAAAATGGAAGCATCCAAAGCCAGATATGAAGCAGATTTAAAGCGGTTCAAGGCTGCGGAGATTGCAAAAACAGAAGTGGAAAATCTGGAAATTGTAAAAATTATCCGTGCAATGGATATGAGCATTCCAGAGCTGGAAGCTTTTAAAAAGAGAATGAAAAATGAACTACCCGGCAGGGTAGAAATAAAGAAGGAGGAAACAAAAGCCGATGATGAATCTGGAAAAAATGAAACAGAAGAAGAGAATAATTACTAAAAGCAGGGTTAAAAAGAGTCTGCTTGCAGCAACGACATTTCTTTGCCTTACAACACCTTTACTCCAGGCACAGACTGCTTATGCAGCTGAGAATACAACACCTGCGATTACGATTGAGAAACCGGATGGCTGGAAACAGGGCGAAACAACCATTACTGTTACGGTAGATGCCAGTCATATGCCGGAAGGTTTCTCAATAGCAAAAATTGAAGCAAAAGCAGGAAAAGATGGAAGCTGGCAGGATGTAACTGGAAGCGGAAGTATCACGATCACAGGAAATCAGACAGTGTATGTGCGTGTGACAGATGGTGAGGGGAAGGTCTATGAGCAGAATCGCTCTATTAAGTGTTATGACACGGAAAAGCCGACACTCTCTGCTTCCCTGACAGATGGTGTGCTGACGATTCAGGGAAATGATACCGTTTCCGGCATTGCTACTGTAACAGTCAATGGCACCACTTATACAGATTTGAAGGATGGAATGCTGAGAGTGCAACTGACACAGAAAGATTTTACAACAAAACAGATTGAAATCACGGTAACGGATGGTGCCGGAAATACTTCTGAAAAGTATGTGTTGCAGAATCCTTATTATGAATGGGCAAAGAAGCAGGCAGAGAAACAGAAAACTTCAAGTGACAGCAATGGTGCGATGGCAACCACGACCAGTGCAGATGCAACTGGGACTGAGAAAACAACGACTTCACCACTTCCGCAGGATGCACAGGCTTCTGAGCCAACAGATGCAAAAGGAACCGTGGATGATCGGACAGTGACAGGTATTGAGGAACAGCTTAATAAAGAAGGCGAGACGGCAGATTCTGTTACCAAAACAGCTACGGAAGGCACAAAAGAGTTTTATACCATTTCAACTAAGAGTGGTAAGGTTTTTTATCTGATTATCGACAATTCAAAATCACAGGATAATGTGTATTTTCTTACCGAAGTCAGCGAGAAAGATCTGATGAACTTCACGCTTTCTGATTCAGTGACACTTCCGGAAGTAGATACTGTTTATGCAGAACCAGAGAAACAGGCTGAAGAAGAAAAGCCGGAAACGACAGAGACAGATGAGAAAGATAAGGTAGAGGATGACATTCAGATGCCAGAAGATAAAAGCCCATTTGGAACGTATCTTCTGATTGCACTGGTAGCAGTCGGAGCTGCGGCAGGAGGATATTACTTCAAAGTCTATAAACCAAAGCATGAATATGATGACGAGGATGAGATGGAAGAGGATGAAGATGAATCCGAAGATTCAGAGTCAGAAAAACGGGAAGTAGACGATGCAGATGAGCAGGAAGAAAGTACAGAACCGGAAATCCTGAGAGATGAAGATTTTGACGATAATGTGCTGGAAGATGAAGAAGAGGAGCAGGAGTAAATGAAATTAGTGATTGCAGAAAAGCCATCGGTTGCGATGGCACTGGCTTCCGTGCTTGGAGCCAGAACAAGAAAAGATGGCTACGTGGAGGGAAACGGTTATATCGTTTCCTGGTGCGTAGGACATCTGGTTGGATTATGTGATGCATCGGAATACGATGAAAAATATAAAAAATGGAGATATGAAGATCTGCCGATTGTGCCGGAATGTTGGAAACACAAGATTTTGGAGGGCACAAAGAAGCAGTTCGGAATCTTAAAGAAACTGATGAGAGATTCCAAAGTAGATGAGGTGATCTGTGCTACTGATGCAGGACGTGAAGGTGAGTTAATCTTTCGTTTGGTGTATGAGCAGGCAGGATGCAAAAAGCCGATGAAGCGGCTCTGGATCTCTTCTATGGAAGAACAGGCAATTAAAGATGGATTTGCGTCATTAAAAGACGGTTCGTGTTATGACAGTCTCTATCAGTCAGCACTTTGCAGGGCAAAGGCAGACTGGCTGGTGGGAATCAATGCGAGCCGTCTTTTTTCCGTTCTGTATAACCAGAATCTGAAAGTTGGAAGAGTACAGACACCAACACTTGCCATGATCGTGGATCGAAATCAGAAGATCAAGGAATTTACCAAAGAAAAATATTATATGGCTCATATCAAGTTTGACGATATGGATGCGGTCACAGAGCATTTTCAGAAAAAAGAAGATGCAGATAGAGTGGCTGCGGACTGTATGGAGCGTATGTGCGAAGTGGAGAAGGATGATGTGAAAGAGAAAACGGTTCGCCCTCCAAAACTCTATGATCTGACCACTCTGCAGAGGGAAGCAAACAGAATGTTTGGTTATACCGCACAGCAGACATTGGATGCCGTGCAGGAGATGTATGAGCAGAAACTTGTCACTTATCCGAGAACAGACAGCCAGTATCTGACAGATGAGATGGGAGAAAGCACAGAAACTCTGATTCAGATGTTATTTGGGAAAATGCCTTATGCTGAAGGTCTGGAATATCAACCGGACGTGAGTAAGGTATTAAATTCAAAGAAAGTATCCGATCACCATGCGATTATCCCAACCATGGAAGTAGCCAAAGCAGATATTGGTGAACTGAAAGAACGAAGCCGCAAGATTTTGTATCTGATCAGTGCCAGGGTTCTGACAGCAACTGCAGATTCTTATATTTATGAGAGTCATAAATGTCGGATTACCTGCAATTATCATACGTTTTATCTCAATGCAAAGAAAACAAAACAGGAAGGGTTCAAGACAATTGAGAAAAAACTGAAACAGTTCTTTGGAATCATTGCAGAAAAAGAAGAGCCGGAGTTGGATATCTGGGCAGGCAAGCATTATGGTCCCTGTGATTCTTTTGTATCGGAGCATTTTACACAGCCACCGAAACAGTACACAGAAGATACCCTGCTTTCTGCGATGGAACGTGCAGGGAATGAAGAGCTGACCGAAGATACGGAAAAGAAAGGACTTGGCACACCGGCAACAAGGGCAGCAATCATTGAAAAACTGATTCAGTCTGGCTTTGTGAAAAGGGAAAAGAAAAATCTGGTGCCGACAGATGATGGAAATGTACTGATTACGGTTCTGCCGGATGAGATTAAATCTCCGAAGATGACCGCAGAGTGGGAAATGGCATTGAATCATATTGCCCAGAATACAGAGACAGCAGATGAATTCCTAAATGGGATTACAGAGCTGATGCAGGAACTGGTTGCCAGGTATCAGGGGATTTCAGAAGAGAAGAAAAATCAGTTTCAGGGAAAGGCAAAAGGAGAAGTCATTGGCAAATGTCCCCGCTGTGGAGCAGATGTCCGGGAAGGAAAAGTAAACTTTTACTGTTCTGACCGGAATTGTGCTTTTACCTTGTGGAAGAATGATAAATTCCTTGCAAGCCAGGGAAAAAAGATGGATAAGGTGGCAGCAAAGAAGTTCCTGTCTAAAGGAAAAATCCATTATAAGGATCTGGTATCCAGAAAAACAGGGAGACAGTATGAAGCAACAGTGGAAATGGTTGATCCCGGCGAGGGAAATGTACAGTTCAATCTGATCTTCCCACAACGATAAGTAGTGTATTGCAGGCAGTCTAAGGACTGTCTGTTTTTAATACAAATATATGAAAGAGAGGACCTTAGCATGAAGAAAAAAGGTAATTTTAGAAAAGTAGTATCTGGCTTGCTGGCAGGCATGACAATGCTTAGTACAGTGTTGTCTCCGATGACGGCATATGCAGCGGAGATCCAGCCAGAGGAAAAACCTCCACTTTATGAGGAAGTGAAAGACCTTTTGGATGAAGATGAGGTGGTGACTGCCAAAGATTATGAAATGGAAACAGGCAGTGTATTTGATGTGAAATCAGACTTTACAGGACTGGAAATCAAGGATGATAACAAGGTTAAAGTCACATTTGAGGAAGCAAAGAATGATAAGAATGAGGATTTTACGACAGATCATGCGGACACTTACAAAGCGGTCTATTATGTGGAACCGGTAAATCAGGAGCATCCGAAGTACCAGATCAGCCGAAAACTGATTGTGCGTGAGAAAGCAACAGAAACTCAGACAGAGGTGGCAGTGAGTGAAACAGTGACCGAATCCGAAACAGCTGTAAGTGAACAGCAGACAGAGGAAGCGGAGGATTCCGAAGCAGACTCGGAGGTTACCGATATTGGCGCTGATGAATTTGATGATTTAGTAGAGCAGGCACAGAATCAGGATACCTATGATGAAGAATCAGGGTTAGAGCTTCATGATGTTTTGGAACAGGCAGGAGAAGAAGGCGTGGATCTTGAGGCTATGGAAGAAGGAGAGATTGCAACATTTGAAGCAGTTTCGGCTTATTCAGCAAGAAGTACACAGCAGGTAACAATTGAAAAAGGACCACTGTATAGATATGCAGATTATAATCTTGGAACCTATCTGACAGAGCCGTACTATATCAGCTACGGAAGCGTCAGAGCAATTGCGTATTGTGTACAGCCAGCAAAGCCAGGACCTGGATCTGGAAATTATACAATTACAAAGATTGGAGACAATCAGGCGTTAGCAAAAGTGTGTTATTACGGTACAGATGCCGCAGGAAGCGAGAGTTTTTTCGCTAATAAACACACGGATTTTTCAGAAGGAAAAAGATTCATCATTATTCACATGGCTGCATCATATGCCAACGGAAGCAGTGATGCATTTTACGGAACCAATGCTACAGGAGAGGCTTTGGCAAAAGAACTCTATAATTATTGTGTGAATAAGCCGGAAATACCAGATGTAGCGATGTCATTTTCAAAGCCGGATGTAAAGGCTTATGTAGATGGAAATGTTCAGAGAACGGAGAACATTCAGTTCAACGCATCTTCCCAGCAGAAAATCACAATGGACTTACCAAAAGGAGTAAAGCTCCATAATGTATCTACTGGAAATGTAAGTGCGGCAGGTGCAAGCGTAACAATTGGAGGAGGAACCACGTTTTATCTCTCAGCTCCTCTGACACAGACAAGAGATGTAAGTGCTACTTTTTCTGCAAAAATGAAGGGAAGTATTACAAAAGATTATTCAGCATATAAACTGACTACGAATGCAAGTGTTCAGGATCTGGCATTTGTATTTGGAGAAGGTGTTGCTGATGAAAAATATGTAAGCTTAAAGGTGTTCTGGATTGAACAGGCTACGATCGAAATCGTAAAGAAAGACGATACAGCGGATGTCAATCTTGCAGGTGCAGTATTCGGTGTATACAGCGATGAGGCTTGTACAAAGCTGATCACTCAGATGCCGGCAACAGATAAGAATGGAAAATCTTCTGTTACGATCATCAAGACACAGGATACTGTTTATCTGAAAGAGATCACAGCACCACAGGGATATGTAGTAAATGCAACGGCAACAAATGTAAAACTGGTAGCAAGTAAGACCTCAGCTGTAACCGTGGAAAATAAGGAACAGCTGGCAGAGCTTACCATTTACAAAGAAGGACAGGTTCTGACCGGAGCAGAGGTCAGTGAAAATGGAACGGTATTTCAGTATGAAAACCGCAGACAGAAAAATGCAGTGTATAACGTGTATGCCGGGGCAGATATCATAACTGCTTATGGTACAAAAGTGTACAGCAAAGGTGACCTTGTAAAAGAAAACCTGACAACAGGTGAGAATGGTTCTGTCACACTGAAAAACCTGCATCTTGGAACCTACGTGGTAAAAGAAACAAAAGCACCGGACTCTTTCTATAACGGCAGCGAAGAAAAGTCAGTGACTCTAACTTATGCTGGTCAGAACAAAGAAGTTGTATTTGCAGATGTGACTTTTAACAACGAGAGACAGAAAGCAGATGTTTCCGTAGTAAAACAGGATAAAGACACCAAGAAACCACTGAAAGGCGGTATTTTTGCTCTGTATGCATCCGATGATATTAGAAATGCAGACGGAACCGTTGTTGTGAAAAAAGGAACACTGATTGAGAAAGCAACTACTGGAGCAGATGGAACTGCAAAATTCACAGCAGATCTTCCGATTGGATATTCCTATTCAGTAAAAGAAGATCAGGCGCCGGAAGGCTATGTAAGAAATACAGAAGATGTGTATACGTTCAAGTTTTCTTACACCAATGATAAAGAAGCAACCGTATCATTTGCCCATACCTTTAGCAATGACCGTGTGACAGCAAAGATCAATTTATTCAAAGTTGATAAAGAAACAGGAAAAGCAGTACCGCAGGGAGATGCCACACTGAAAGGTGCAGTTTATGGACTGTATGCCCGTGAAGATATCGTGTACCCGGATGGAGCAACGGGAACTATTTATAAAGCAGGAGAGCAGGTAGCTTCTCTTACAACAGATGACAAAGGACAGGCTTCTGTAAATGGCTTATATCTTGGCAAATATTATGTCAAAGAGATTACTCCGCCGACCGGATACCTGGCAGATGCAGAAGAGCATGATCTTACATGCAGTTATGAAGGAGATATGACAGCAGAAGTAAAAAGAGAGTGCGCTTCCAGTGAGCAGGTCATCAAGCAGCCATTCCAGATCATCAAAGCAGCCAACAATGGAAAGACCGATGCAGATCTGTTATCCGGAGCTGGATTTACAGTTTATCTGAAATCTTCCCTTACAAAGAAAGCAGATGGAAGCTATGATTTTGATTCTGCCAAACCAGTAGTGAGTGGAGAAAATGGAGCAACGGAGATTTTCACAGATGAAAAAGGATATGCCTGCAGTATTCCATTACCATTTGGAAGCTATATTGTGCGTGAAACTACAACACCGCACAATTACAAGCCAGTTGATGATTTTGAAGTGAATATCACAGAGCATCATCCAAATGAGCCGCAGATCTGGCGAGTGCTTCTGGATAAAGAGTTTAAGGCAAAACTGAAAATCGTGAAAAAAGACGATGAAACAAAGAAATCCGTCCTGATTGCAGGAACAGAATTTAAGGTATATGACCTGGACAACAAAAAGTATGTGGAACAGGTAACAACTTACCCAGTGACAACAATCCATAAGTCCTATTTTACGGACAATCAGGGGTATCTGATCATGCCGAAGAATCTGAAGATCGGACATTACCGGATTGAGGAAGTCAACGCACCGGAAGGGTACACAATCAACAAGAACTATGTAGAGATTGCGGTGGATGCAAACACAGCATACCAGATGGATTCTGAAAGCGGAGATGCCATTATTACGGTAGATTACGAGAACCATCCGGTAAAAGGAAAGCTGACGATTTATAAAAAAGGTGAGATGCTGACCGGATTTAAGAAAGATTTTGTTTATGAAGAAAGATACCTGAAGGGTGCAGAATTTAATGTCTATGCAGCTGAAAATATCTATACACCGGATTACCAGAAAGATGAAAACGGAAACAGACAGCTGATCTATGCAAAAGATGCACTGGTAACAACGGTAACGACTGGGGAAGACGGAAAAGCAGTTGCTGATAACCTGCCACTTGGTTCTTACTATGTAGTAGAAAAGACTGCACCGGAAGGATTTGTCCTGAACCATGACAGATCAGAAGTCGCATTTGTCTATGCCAATCAGGATACACGGGTAATTGAACAGGAAGTGACTGTTGGCGATGACCGACAGAAAGTTGCAATCCAGGTAGAAAAACAGGATGCAGAAAATGGTGCAACCGTAGCAGGAGCTGTCTTTGGTATCTATAACAAAGCGGATATTAAGGTGGATGGAAAAGTAATCGTGAAAGCAAACACACTCTTACAGGAAATGACTTCTGATAATGATGGTCTTGCAGTATGTACGCTGGATCTGCCACTTGGACAGTATTATGTGAAAGAGTTAAAAGCACCGGCTGGATTTGTATCCTCTGATGAAGTTCTGAATCTGGATGCTTCTTACCAGGGACAGGATGTGAAGGCAGTAAAACTGAAAACTGTGAAAAAGAACCAGCCAACAACAGTTGAAATCACAAAATCTGATGTAACAACAGGTGTGGAACTGGATGGGGCAAAACTCACCGTTCTTGATAAAGAAGGAAATGTTGTGGATCAGTGGACTTCTGTAAAAGATCAGCCACATGTGATCAAACGACTGACAGTTGGAGAGGAATACACCCTTCGTGAGGAAATGGCACCTTATGGTTATCTGAAAGCAACGGATGTGAAGTTCACACTGGAAGATACCGCAGAGATTCAGAAGGTAGAGATGAAAGATGCAGTGCCAACCGGAACACTTATCATCAATAAAAAAGGTGAGTTCCTGGACAAAGTATCTGCACTGGATTCTGTTGGTAGCTGGATCAAGCACCTGTTTGAATATTTCTCTGGTTCATTGAAAGAGGTTACTTTTGAAGTTTATGCCTTAGAGGATATTAAAGCGGCGGATGGTGAGAGTGAGGATTATTACAAAAAGGATGCACTGGTAGCAACCATTACAACGGATGAGACTGGTGTGGCAAAACTGACCGATCTTCCTCTTGGCAAATACTATGTCAAAGAGAAAGAGACAGCAAACGGTTATGTCCTTGATGGGGAAACCCGTGAGGTTGACCTGACTTACCGTGATCAGAATACTGCGGAAGTTACTTACTCTGCGGACTGGCAGAACAAACGTCAGAAGGCAGAAGTGAAAGTGCTGAAAAAAGCGAAAGATTCTGACCGTGTACTGGAAGGAGCTGTATTTGCTCTGTGTAATAAGGATGATATTGTCAATGCAAAAGGTGATGTGATCCTGAAAGCGGATACGGTGATTGAGGAACAGGCTACAGATAAAGATGGAAAACTGATTTTTAATGCGGATCTTCCTCTTGGTCATACCTACTATGTGAAGGAAACTTCACCAGCACTGGGATTTGCGACCACAGATCAGGTACAGGAGTTTACTTTTGAATATGGCGGAGCTGAAAAAGAGACTCTTTCCTATGAGTTTACTTTTGAAGATGAAACAACAACCGTAGAATTTACCAAGACATCTCTGACGGATGGAAAAGAGATTGAGGGAGCAAAACTGAAAGTGACCGATGAAAGTGGAAATACCGTGGATGAATGGACTTCCGGAAAAGAGCCACATATCATTAAAGAACTGACAGTTGGTAAGAAGTATACCATGACAGAGACACTTCCAGCGGATGGCTATGTTACAGCAGAGAGCATTACCTTTAC
>ERZ779851.1946-NODE-1946-length-16876-cov-3.700196_pt1 | contig 16876 bp, 9 predicted proteins | sample MGYA00511094_ERZ779851 | MGnify/ENA primary metagenome ERZ779851 (study PRJEB29588, sample SAMEA2155512) | human gut metagenome | biome: human gut; feature: human-associated habitat; material: faeces | place: Denmark | collected 2008/2010 ...
GAACGGGGTCACCATCCATGAATACAGACCTGAGACATACGAGGCGAGGAATTCAGGATCATTTTCCACCATTTCCGCCGCCTTGGTTCCGGTAAGGTTGCCGGTAGAATCCACATTGAAGGCATCCTCGCAGGAGGTCAGCATCAATGCTGCCGAAGTCAATATTATAAATATCCGTTTCATATTCTCTCGCTGTTAGAAAGTGAATGACAGGCCGGCTGAGACTGTCCGCAACGCCGAATAGGTGAAGCCGGCTGCTCCGCTGAATGACTGACGGACGTCCAGACCGCGGCGTTTCGACATGTACCACAGGTTATCCCCGATGACATACACTCTCAGGTTCGAAATCCTGGCTTTCTGTGTCAATGTTTTCGGGAAAGTGTAGCCCACGGTGACGTTCTTCAGGCTGATGTACGATGCCTTGGTAAGGAATCTCGTCGAAGTCTGGGACGCTTCCTGATAGCGGTTCTGCACTCTTGGCACGTCAGTGTCAGTATTTTGCGGTGTCCAGCGGCGGAAGATGTCCTTATGCCAGTTCGTACCGGCAGATCCGGCGGACATCAGGCTCTGGTAGTTCGAATCCAATGTCCATCCGCCGATCTGGTATGCGAACTGTGCACTCAGATCCACTCCGAAGAATGTCCAGGATGTGGAGATACCGCCGTAGATGTCAGGGATTGAACTTTTTCCTGTCCGTACCATCTTGGCATTGGCCGCCTCATGGACGAGATCCTCTTCTTTTCCGGTGTACAATGGCTCGCCTGTTTCGCTGTCCACTCCCCTCCATTCATACATATAGAAATCATAGAGAGAACCGCCCTTGCGGCGCCAATAGTTGCCTGAGGCATATCCCTCTGCAGGTTCATTGGACGGAAGCTTGGTGATCTTGTTCTTGTATGAAGTTCCGTTCAATGTCAGATTCCAGCTGAAGTTCCGGCGTTTCAGGAGGTCTGCGGAAACCTCGAATTCCACACCGATGTTCTTCATGTCCATATCATTGACCAGCTGGCTCGCAGGATCTCCCTGTGAAGGAGCCAATGCACGGTAATAGATCATGTCCTTGGTTTCCTTGATGAAGAAGTCGGCATTGACCGAAAGCCTGTCGAAGAACCTGGACTCGATACCTGCATTGAAATTATTGGATTTCTCCCACGTCACGTCAGGGGCTGCGCGGAAGACTTTCACGATGGAAGCCTCACCATTCACGCGGTCAATGCGGTAAAGGTCTTCGTAAACCTTGGTCATACCGATATTGTCATTGCCCTGGGTACCATAACTGGCCTTGAATTTCAAGTAGTTGACAGCCTCCACCGGTAGCAGGAATTTTTCCTGCTTGGCGTTCCATGAAAGACCGAGCGACCAGAAGCCGCCCCATCTCTTGTCCGGAGCGAACCTGGAAGACGCGTCACGTCTGTAGGATGCAGAGAGGAAATATCTGTTTCCGTAACTGTACTCGCCACGTCCGAAGATTCCCTGGAGGAAATACGAAGTCTTGCTTGACGTAAGATCCTGATAGACAACCGCATTGGCAAAGTCAGAGACTGTCGGGTCCACGAAGTTGGTCATTGAGCCGGCGAGTCCGTAGGAATGGTCGCTCTTGATTTCGTGTCCGAGAAGCAAGGAAACGCTGTGCTGACCTTCTCGGCCGAAGTCCTTGTTGTACGAAAGCAGCTGGTTGGTATTCAATGCCGTATATCTGCTTGTGCTCTGGGTGCCACGTCCGTTTACGGTAGAGGCATCACCGCCTACAGGGGTGAAGAAGTTGTCGGACTTGGTGTTGAAGATATCGTAGGCGACATTGACCGTAAACTTCAGTCCGTCAAGGATATTGATATCCACATAGCCACGGGATGAGGTATTGTCGCGGACTGTGTTCACGACGGAGGAAAGGAGCTGGCCGTAAGGGTTTGAGAGCTGGCCGTAAGCACGCTGCTCACCCCAGTCATAGAGGTCTTCCCCGTTCTGGTCGAAAAGTCTCTCACCTGTCTCGAGGTCATATTTGTATATCGGATAGATCGGCGCTATGTTCTGGCCGAAGAAGAAGATGTTCGAATATGACCCTGTCTTTTCTGCACCGAACTGGTCCTGATTCGTGTTGGAATATGCGATATTGAGGCCGGCCTTGATGAACTTGGAGATGCTCTGGTCCACTTTTCCTCTAACCGTCACCCTGCTGAAGCCGGAGTTCGGGACATAGCCCTTGTCATTAAGGTAAGATACTGACATATAAGCCCTTGTCTTTTCAGAACCGCCTGAGACCGTGAGTGTATATTCCTGACGGACTCCACGTTTGAACACATCCTTGTTCCAGTCGTCAGTCCACTTTCTTTCGGTGGCTGCCGGATTGATCTTGCCTGTTCCGGGAAGCACCACTTCACCATCTTCTACACCTTTATATATATTATAGCGGAGGTACTTGCTGATGAGGGAACCTGAAGCATAAGCATTGGCCTGGCCCAGTCCCATCGAGCCGCCGTAATAGACTTCATTGCGGAGAGACTCCCAGGTCATCTCGTAGTAGTCCGCGGGGCTGGTGACAATGTCGTAGGTAGGAACTCCTCTGGAGTTCACTCCGACCTTAGCATCGAATTCAATGCGGACTTTGTCTGAAGTGCCTCGTCTGGTGGTGATTATGATGACTCCGTTGGAGCCTCTGGCACCGTACATGGAGTTCGCGGCGGCGTCCTTGAGCACTGTCATCGACTCGATGTCGTGAGTCGGAATGGAGTTCAGGCTGCCTTCGTACGGCACGCCGTCCACGACCAGAAGCGGTGCCTGTGATGCAGACACAGAACCAAGTCCACGTATTATGATGCTGGCGGAAGAACCCGGAGTTCCTGAAGAACTGGATGTCTGAAGTCCGGCTACTGCACCTTCAAGCGACTTGGAGATATTGGTGGACTGCATTTTCTGCAGCTTGTCCCCGCTGACCTGCGCGGCAGACCCCACGAAAGAGGACTTCTTCTGCACGCCATAAGCCACGACGATGGTTTCGTCAATGGCTTGTGAGTCCGGTCTCAGCTTCACAATGATTTTTCGTCCCGACTCCACAGTGACCTCCTGCTCCACGTAGCCGATGGAGCTTACAAGCAGAATGTCGCCTTTGGAAACGTCAATAATAAATGCTCCCTGATCATCGGAAGCCACACCGGTGGTGGTTCCTTTGATGAACACTCCGGCGAACGGAATACCTTCGCCGGTCTCTGTATCCGATACCTGACCCGTAACAGAAACTTTTTGAGCCTGTAGGGTAAGTGCAAGAAACAGTAATGTCAGAGAAAACAATGTTTTAACAGTCTTCATCCGATACTTTTAATATTATAATGGTTGTTTTATCCTTATGATTAGTTACGAATTATCATAGGACAGCTTGAAAGCGGTGCTAAAATTATATATTTTTTAGAATAATAACAATTTTTTCAAGAAAAGATTACAATTTTTTTTGCTACAGGTTATTAAGTGTCAATTTATTAGCAAAATAGCCAAATAACTAAAAAACGTTTTAGGTTACAACTTTTAAGTCAAAATATAACAATTTTTAATCATCTGTCGAAAAAACCGCTAAAAATCATTGATGCTGAGGAATAATTTCATAACTTTATCAGTTGATTTTAAAACTAAACGCACTATGCACTCCACCAAGTCAAAATTCTTGACATTGACCATTATTTTCTCGCTCTTCGCCTCCGGCTGTATGGAAGACATGAAAGAGAGCAGAGCGAATCTTTCCGAGGATGGAATCGAATTCAACATAGAAGTTTCCGACCCCACGGACAAGGGGGCAACTTTCCTCATAACCAATAACGGAACAGACAGAAACACCTGGTACGCGTTCGCTTATGACGACGTGAATACAGCTCCTGAAGCGGCTATAAACAGGAAAGTCAGGGAACTGACAGAAAGTGAGGACGGGGTCAAGAGTGTCATCCAAAGAGGTACGAAAAGGATAAGGATCGATGACGGGCTCAGCCCGGCCACCAGATACAGGTATGTGGTATTCGGACTCACCTCGGAAGGAACCGTGTATGGCAAGCCGGCATCATGTGAATTCAAGACTGTGCACATGGAAACTACATATGAGGTGGAGCTCACGGCAGAGACATCATCCAGCGCAGAGCTTACGGTTACGCCTGGCGGCAGTTCGACGGACACGTGGTTTGCATTTGTAAGTGACGACTCCACTACACCGGCAGAAGAACTTATAAATAAGGAACTCGGAAATGTCGAGGATATTGCCGAAGTGCTGCATTCCGGAAAAAAGGCATTGACCTTCAATGGACTTGAGGCGGCAAAGAAACTCCGCGCCATCGTCACCGGATTGGACGCCGACGGGGAGACTTTCGGAAAACCGGCAGAATTCACGTTTCGACTCACGCCTGAGGCTACTGCCAACGATGCGTGGAAGGTGACATACGACGGATATGTAACTCCGCAGGGCGCCGACAAGCCGTACAGGAAGATCACCAACACCTCGACTGACTCGGAGCGCTATTTCATCAGCGTCATTTCAGAAAGCAATCTGCAGACCGCCTTCAACAATGACATCAACAAGTATATCAAGTATGCCATAGAAAACCTCACGTCCGCTTCGACAGGCTGGAGCAAATACGTGTTCACGCAGACCGGCAGCATGTACTACACGCTCCGCACGCGCAAGAGCTACTACGCATTCGCAATCGGCATTGACAGGAACGGCTATTTCACCGGCAAGTTCGCCATTTCTGACAAGTTCTACATCGAAGGCAAGGACTGGTCTGAGGTTTACAACAAATGGCTGGGCAAATGGGAGGTGGTCGACAATGACGGATACGGCTACGACATCACCATCGAAGAGGACAGCAAGACAGACTACACTGTAAACATCACTGGATGGAACGGTGTGATAGATACACCTATACACGGAGTAATCGATGACGAGACCGGAAATCTATGCCTGTCCGCATATAATTACGGAAAGTATGATCTTCCTACAGGCGACGGAGTGATATCTGTCACAAGGATGCTAGTAGGTCAGGCAGGCAAATATTTCTACGGCGTTTCCAATGACAACAGCGATTCGTACTATATCTGCACATGCAGTCTTGACTCGAAAGGCAAGAACGGCACAATGAAGGGATACACCTTACAGACCAGCGCCGGGGCAGTTACATTCAACATGATGTTCTTCATCGGTGTCGGTGACGATACAACCTACACTTACGGAGACAAGTCGAAATTCCCGATTTTCCCTTGCCGCATGGGACGTGCCGGTCTGTAGAAAGCCTCGCAAAACGGATAATTTTCATTATCTTTGCGGCCTTTATCCGCAGTGGCATATGCGGACCTAATCTGCAATTGACGAGGAAATGAAACGGACAGCTGTCATCAGAACGGGTATCTCATTGATACCTATCATAGTACTGATCATATTATTGGCATTGAACATCAGCTTTTTCGGGAGCGATGCGATTCTTGGCGCGAGCCAGGTCTCACTGCTGTTCTCCGCAGGCATCTGCGTGTGGCTTGCGATGTGGCTCTTCAAGAAGCCGTGGCAGGATTTCGAGGATGCGATACGGAGCAATATCGGTGACGTCACGACCGCGATTGTGATATTGTTCCTGATCGGAGGCATATCGGGAACCTGGACCATGAGCGGAACTGTACCGTCAATGATATATTATGGTGTGAAAATCATCTCCCCGAAGATATTCCTGCTGACCGCCTGCGTTATCTGCGCGTTCATCTCCGTGATGATAGGCAGTTCGTGGACCACCATCGCCACCATAGGAGTAGCGCTTATGAGTATCGGCAAAGCTCAGGGATTCAGTGAGGGAATGATTGCGGGCGCCATCATTTCCGGAGCGTATTTCGGGGACAAGATTTCCCCGCTTTCCGACACGACCGTGATGGCCGCCTCAATTTCGGGCACTCCCCTTTTCAGGCATATCAAGTACCTGATGCTCACGACCATACCGTCATTTGCATTGACCTTGGTCCTGTTCCTTATTCTGGGATTTCTGCACACCGGCAGCGACTCGGCGCAGATTTCCGTCTATACTGAGACATTGGCCTCGAAATTCAACATTTCGCTCTGGACTCTGGTCGTTCCGGTCGCGACGGGCATCATGATTGCGCGGAAGCTTCCGGCTCTGGTCGTGCTGGGCCTGTCCACTGTTCTCGCGGCCATCTTCGCTCTGATTCTGCAGCCGCACATCATTACTGAGATCGGTGTGGGTTCTCTTCAGTCAATGGGCCTGAGCGCAGAGGGTGCAGGAAAAGGCGGAGTGATGTTCACCGGCATTGTCAAGACCATCTATGATTCGGTTTCGGTGAATACCGGTGTGGCGGACGTGGACAAGCTGGTTTCGTCAAGAGGTATGCTCGGTATGCTCAATACTGTCTATCTGATCATCTGCGCGATGTGCTTCGGCGGCTGCATGAAGGCCAGCGGAATGCTTCACCACATGGCTTCATTGATCCTGCCGATGACCAAGACGCGCACGGGTCTCGTGGCCTCAACTGTTGGCACGGGTGTCATACTTAACGGCGTCATCTCGGACCAGTATCTCTCCATCATCCTGACTTCCGACATCTACAAGGACATCTATGCCAAACGCGGCTATGAGAGCAGGCTGCTCGGACGCTCCGTAGAGGACTCATCCACAGTCACTTCGCCGCTTTTCCCGTGGAGCAGCTGCGGTATGACGCAGGCCACCATCCTCAGCACCGCGACCATCGCCTACCTCCCGTATTGCTTCTTCAATATCATAAGCCCTCTGATGAGCATATTCATGGCAATGCTCGGGTATAAGATCCGGAAGAAAACTAAATAAGGAAAGTTGAAAATATCGCTTATTAGTCGTATATTCGTGGATACGAAAATACAACTAATAACGTGCTATGAACCGTCAACTGCTTTGCGCAGCACTTGGTATTGCGCTTTTATGCTCTTGCAACAGATGCCCTGAGGGCACTTTCTGTATCGGTAGTGACAAGGAATCCGTAATCAGCGGACTCCACGCGCCTTGGGACAGCCTCGAGGACGACACCCATTTCTCCTGTCTGACCGGAGACTCCGCCTTCAAATTCGTTTTCGAAGTCAATGATTCCACGCTGACCGTCAATGAAAATCCACAGGCCGAACTGGACCTGCTGAATGACGACAGGGTGGAAATTTTCTTCAGTGCGGACAGTGCCATGACCTGCTATTACGGGGCAGAAATGACTCCGGCCGGGCACACCTTGGATTATAAAGCCAAATTCCACAGGAATATCGACTACGCATGGAATTTCAGCACTCTGAAACTGGAATGCGAGCACACGGATATGCACTATACCGTGAGCGGAAGCATTGACCTTCAGGAGCTTGAGTCGATTGGGCTGAACCTGAAAGACGGATTCTACATGGGCGTTTTCCGTGCTGATTACCGCTCTGACGGCTCCGTAAACTGGTATTCTGCTGTCAAATCGGACGACGAGTCTCCTGATTTCCACAAGCCTGACATGCTCTTCAAGGCGGCTATCAGATAATAGTTTCACGAAAGTTATAAACAATAAGATATGGACAGAATCATTGAATGCGTACCTAACTACAGTGAGGGACGGAACAAAGAAATCATTGACCAGATCGTCGCGGCAGTGGCTGATACCAAGGTCGTTACCGAGCGCGGCGAAGAATCCGTAAAAGTGCTGGACGTCGATCCGGGCGAAGCTACCAACAGGACTGTGGTGACATTCGTGGGAAGTCCGGAAGCTGTTCTCGAAGCTGCTTTCCAGGGCGAGAAAAAGGCTGCCGAGCTGATCGACATGCGCCATCATCATGGTGCGCATCCACGTTCAGGAGCCACTGATGTACTTCCGCTCGTACCGGTTGCCGGTATCACTCTTGAGGAATGCGGAGAGCTTGCCAGAGGACTTGCCAAGCGCATCTACAATGAACTGGGCATTCCGTGCTACTGTTATGAGGCTGCGGCCTACAAGCCTGAAAGAAAGAACCTTGCAGTATGCCGTGCGGGAGAATATGAAGCTCTGCCGGAAAAAGTCATTGACCCGGAAAGAAAGCCTGATTTCGGGCCTGAGGCATATACAGAGACTGTTGCGAAGGCCGGCGCCAGCAATGTCGGAGCGCGGGATTTCCTGATTGCCGTGAATTTCAACCTCAACACCACTTCCACGCGTCGTGCGATGGCGGTGGCTTTCGACGTGAGGGAGAAGGGACGTCCTGCACGTGAAGGAGGAAGCCTGACCGGAAAAATCATCAAGGACGAGGCAGGCAAGACCGTATGGATCCCGGGAACTCTCAAAGGGTGCAAGGCAATCGGCTGGTTCATAGAGGAATACGGTATCGCCCAGGTTTCCATGAACATTACGGATATGAACGTGACTCCGCTGCATGTGGCCTTCGAGGAAGTATGCAGGGCCGCTGCTGCCAGAGGTTTGAGGGTTACGGGAACCGAGATTGTGGGCCTCGTGCCTAAGAGGGTGCTGGTGGATGCCGGCAAATTCTACTTGGAAAAACAGCAGCGTTCTCTCGGCGTGCCTGAGGAAGAGCTTATCAAGATAGCAGTCAAATCATTGGGCCTCAACGACTTGAAGCCATTCAACCCGAAAGAGAAGGTTATCGAATACCTGATGACGGATGAGGAAGTCCAGGCCCGCAAAGAGCGTCTGGTGAGGATGAGCGTGAAGGGATTTGCCCGTGAAACGGCTTCTGAGTCAGCTGCTCCGGGCGGCGGTTCCGTATCCGCATACATGGGTGCTCTCGCTGCGGCTCTTGGCACAATGGTTGCCAATCTGTCCGCCCACAAACGTGGCTGGGATGACAGGTGGAAGGAGTTTTCCGACTGGGCTGAAAGAGGCCAGGATGTGATGGAAAGGCTGCTCAGACTGGTAGATGAAGATACTGAGGCATTCGCGAAAATCATGGATGTCTTCTCCATGCCTAAGGGTACTGAGGAGGAAAAGGCAGCACGCGCCGAGGCTATGGAAAAGGCTACACTTTACGCCAGCAGAGTGCCGCTCAAGACGATGCAGACCGCGATGGAGGCTATGCCTGTGGCATTGGCCATGGCACGTATCGGCAACCCGGCTTCCGCTTCCGACGCAGGTGTCGGCGCGATTGCCGCCCTCGCCGCTGTAAGAGGCGCCCATTTGAATGTCAGAATCAATGCAGCCGGCCTGAAAGACAGGGCATTGGCCGCGGAACTTACCGACGAGGCCGCAAGAATCGAAGCGGAGGCTGTAGCGGCTGAGGCTGAGGTACTTGCTGAAGTAAACAAGAACATAGGACAATAAGATATGACTGATTTCCAGAAACAGATTCTCGAAGGCATCCCTGCAGAACTGCCCGAGAAAAAACCGTATGACGCGTCCGTGAACCATGCACCGAGACGCAAGGACATTCTCACTGACAAAGAGAAGGCGCTCGCTCTGAAGAATGCGCTCCGATACTTCCCGGTCAAGTTCCACGCTGTATTGGCGGAAGAGTTCGCCCAGGAGCTGCACGACTACGGAAGGATATATATGTACAGGTTCCGCCCTGATTACCAGATGTTTGCCCGTCCTATAGACGAATATCCGGCAAAGAGTCGTCAGGCTGCCGCGATTATGGCAATGATTCAGAACAACCTGGATCCTCGCGTCGCTCAGCATCCGCACGAGCTCATCACCTACGGCGGAAACGGTGCGGTTTTCCAGAACTGGGCACAGTACCGACTGACTATGAAATATCTCGCGGAGATGACTGACGAGCAGACATTGTCGATGTACTCAGGCCATCCTATGGGACTTTTCCCGAGCCACAAGGATGCTCCGCGCGTAGTGGTGACGAACGGCATGGTCATTCCGAACTACTCCAAGCCTGATGATTGGGAGAGGTTCAATGCTTTGGGCGTTTCGCAGTACGGTCAGATGACGGCCGGCTCCTATATGTACATAGGTCCGCAGGGAATTGTACACGGAACCACTATAACGGTCATGAACGCAGCCCGCAAACAGCTGCAGGCCAATGGCATTGACGGAAGCCGCGAGAACATGAAAGGTCTGCTTTTCGTGACGGCGGGACTTGGCGGCATGTCAGGAGCACAGCCTAAGGCCGGAGATATCGCCGGAGTGGTAAGCGTGGTGGCGGAAATCAACCCGCTCGCAGCCCGCAAGCGTTATGACCAGGGCTGGGTGGACGAGCTTCACGAGAGTCTCGACGAGCTCATCCCGCGCATCCGCAAAGCCGTGAATGACAAGGAGGTAGTGTCAATGGCCTATGTCGGCAATGTGGTGGACCTCTGGGAAAGGCTTGCTGAAGAAGACATTGACGTAAATCTCGGCTCCGACCAGACTTCACTGCACAATCCGTGGGCCGGCGGCTATTATCCGGCCGGCTACTCTCTTGAGGAGTCGAAGGTAATGATGGCGGAAGAGCCTGAGCGCTTCAAGGAGTGCGTAAGAGAGTCATTGAGACGTCAGGTCGCAGCCATCAACAGGCTTACAGCACGTGGAATGTATTTCTTCGATTATGGCAATGCCTTCCTGTTGGAGTCTTCACGTGCCGGCGCAGACATCATGAACGAGGAGGGAGGCTTCCGCTATCCTTCTTATGTTCAGGACATTATGGGCCCGCTTTATTTCGACTACGGGTTCGGTCCGTTCAGATGGGTATGTATGTCCCAGAAGCCGGAAGACCTCGCCAAGACAGACGAAATCGCCGTGAAGATATTGTCCGAGGAACTTGCAGAGGCTCCGGAAGAGATTCAGGGCCAGCTCCGTGACAATATACACTGGATAGAAGAGGCCGGCAAGAACCATCTCGTGGTAGGTTCCCAGGCACGAATTCTCTATGCGGACTGTGAAGGCAGGACGAAGATTGCATTGGCCTTCAACGAGGCTGTGAGAAACGGCGAAATTTCCGCTCCTGTCGTGCTCGGACGCGACCACCATGATGTTTCCGGCACAGATTCTCCTTTCCGTGAGACCTCCAACATCTATGACGGTTCTCAGTTTACGGCCGACATGGCCATCCAGAATGTCATCGGCGATTCGTTCCGCGGCGCCACCTGGGTTTCGATCCACAACGGAGGCGGCGTAGGCTGGGGAGAGGTCATCAACGGCGGCTTCGGCATGGTCGTTGACGGTTCCGACGATTCTGCAAGGCATATTACCAACATGCTTTTCTGGGATGTGAACAACGGTATCGCACGTCGCAGCTGGGCCCGCAATGAAGGTGCCCTGCACGCCATCGAAAGAGAGGAGGGACGCACCCCGTCGCTCAGAGTCACTGTTCCTGTCAATGCAGATGACTCATTGATACAGAAGACATTGTCCAAATTTTAAAATTCGCTTTCATGTCACATAAAATTTCAAATGACACATTGACATTATGGAAAATAAAGGAAATCATTGACCATAATGAAACCATAACCCTTTCTGAAGAGTCGGAGAAGCAAGTCCTCAAATGCCGTGAGTACCTGGACAGCAAGATGGAAGATATCGGCAGGCCGGTCTATGGTGTCACCACCGGGTTCGGCTCGTTGTGCAACATCACGATTTCTGAGGAGGACCTTTCGCAGCTGCAGCACAATCTGGTGATGTCCCACGCCTGCGGAACCGGCGACACGGTACGTCCGGAAATCGTGAAACTGATGCTGCTCCTGAAGGTGCAGTCGCTCTCTTACGGTCATTCCGGAGTGCAGCTTGCCACCATCGGAAGGCTTATGGACATGTTCAACAACGACATTCTTCCTGTCGTCTATCAGCAGGGTTCGCTCGGCGCTTCGGGAGACCTGGCACCTCTCGCCCATCTCTGCCTTCCGATTATCGGAATGGGTGAGGTCCTTTATCACGGTGAAGTCCGCTCTGCTGCAGACGTGTGGCAGGAACTCGGCTGGGAACCTATCAGACTCCAGTCCAAAGAAGGTCTCGCCCTGCTGAACGGAACACAGTTCATGAGCGCGCACGCCGTATGGGCACTGCTCAAGAGCCAACGACTTTCTCGTTGGGCAGACTGCATCGGGGCAATGTCACTGGAGGCTTTTGACGGCCGCATCGAGCCATTCTACGAGCTCACTCACCTTCTGCGCAGGCACAAGGGACAGATGGAGACGGCTGACGCATTCCTCAGTCTGCTTGAGGGCAGCGAACTGATCCGCCGTCCTAAGCAGCACGTCCAGGACCCGTATTCGTTCCGCTGCATCCCGCAGGTCCACGGAGCCGTGAAAGACAACATCAGATATGTGGAATCGGTCATCGGCAACGAAATCAACAGCGCCACCGACAACCCTAACGTTTTCCCGGACGAGGATATGATCATCTCTGCAGGAAACTTCCACGGTGAGCCTATCGCGATTCCTATGGACACATTGGCAATCGCCATGTCAGAGCTTGCAAATATCTCAGAGAGACGTATTTACAAACTTATCAGCGGTCAGAGAGGCCTGCCGATGTTCCTGGTTGCAAAACCTGGTCTGAACAGCGGATTCATGATTCCTCAGTACACGGCCGCCTCTATCGTGAGCCAGAACAAGATGCTCTGCTGGCCTGCTTCTTGCGATTCCATCCCTTCTTCCCAGGGACAGGAGGACCACGTGAGCATGGGTTCGAACTCTGCCACGAAGCTGGTCCGCGTGATGGACAATGTGGAGACTGTTCTCGCCATCGAGTTGTTCAATGCAGCGCAGGCGCTTGAGTTCCGTCGTCCGGGCAAGTCATCTCCCGCCATCGAAAAACTGTTGGAGTCTTACCGCAAAGTCGTTCCGTTCGTGGATGTGGATACATACATGCACCCTCTCATCATGAAGAGCATTGAATTTATCCGCAACGAGGCCAACATGCTATGAGGACTCTCATAAAGAATATAGGACAGATTGTCGGCATCACAGACCAGCAGACCCGCCGCAAGGCGGGAGTGGAGATGTCGGTGACCGGAACATTGGACAATGCCTGGCTTCTGATCGAAGACGGGCTCATTTCCGGTTTCGGGCCAATGTCCGACTGCCCCTGCAGCTGCGAAGTCATTGACGCTGAGGGCGGTATGGTTCTGCCCTGCTTCTGCGACTCCCACACTCACATTGTCTTTGCAGGAAGCCGTGAACGGGAATTCCTGGACAAGATCGAGGGGCTTTCCTATGCTCAGATTGCAGCAAACGGAGGTGGCATCCTGAATTCTGCGGATCTGCTCCACAGGACTTCGGAAGATGAACTGTACTCACAGGCGATGGCCAGGGTGAATGAAATGATTGCCGCAGGTACTGGCGCCATTGAGATAAAAAGCGGATATGGGCTCTCTACTGAGGATGAACTTAAGATACTCAGGGTGATACGGCGTATCAAGGAGTCGTCTCCTGCTATAATAAAGTCCACTTTTCTCGGGGCTCACGCTGTGGGACGCGCCTATGCGGGAAGGCAGGAGGACTATGTGAAGCTTGTCTGTGATGAGATGGTCCCGGCGGTAAGCGCAGAGGGGCTTGCGGATTTCATTGACGTTTTCTGCGAGGAAAATTTCTTCACTCCGGAGCAGACTGACAGGATTCTTTCCGCCGGTGAGAAATATGGAATGCGTGCAAAGCTTCATGCGAACCAGCTTGCGGTTTCGGGCGGCGTACAGGTGGGCGTGAAGCACAATGCCCTTTCTGTGGACCACCTCGAGAGCACGACTGATGATGAGATACGCTCTCTCGCCGACGCTCCTGACACGATGCCGACAATGCTTCCGGGCGCTTCTTTCTTCCTCAGGATGCAATACGGCAAGGCCCTGGATTTCATTAACTCGGGACTGGGACTTGCATTAGCATCAGACTATAATCCGGGCTCTTCCCCTTGTGGAGACATGCGGTTTGTCATGTCGCTCGGATGTATCCAGATGAGGCTGACGCCGATACAGTCGTTCAATGCATGCACGCTGAATTCCGCTTATGCTATGGGCGTGGAAGGCGAGGCCGGCTCGATTACGGTCGGCAAGAAAGCCAATGTTATAATTACCAATAAGATACCTTCATTGACCTGGATTCCTTACTGCTACCGCTCGCCTTTCATAAACAAGGTTCTGCTCGGCGGAAAGGTAATGGTTGACAATAACAAGAAACTGTTTTGAAATGATTTCAGGACAGATTCCAAAACGAACTGAAATATGATAGTGATGAAATTCGGCGGCACGTCCGTCGCTGATTGCGCTGCGATTTCGCGCACAATAGAAATTATCCGGAAAAAGCTTCCGGAACGCCCTGTCGTGGTAGTGTCAGCATTGTCCAAAGTGACGGACCTGCTCTACCGCATATCAGATGAGGCGAAGAAACGTGATTTTGAAGAGGCTTCGACTCTGCTGGGGCAGCTCAGAAGCAGGCATCTCACTCTGGCTGAGGAACTTATAAGCCAGTCGGAAAGCATTGACAAGGAAAGTATTCTGGAGGACGCTCAGAGGCGGGTCAATGAAATCTGTGACAAGCTTTCACATTTCATTGAGGCAGTATGCGAGCTTGGAGAGCTTTCGGACAGGAGCAAGGCCGTCATCATCGGCAACGGCGAGTATCTGTCGTCCAACATCATCTGCTGCGCGATGAACGCGAGGGGCATCAGCACCCGCCTTATGGATTCGCGCAAGATGATCATCACCAATGCCGATTTCCTGAAGGGCGAGCCGAAACAGGACCTGATCTCGATTAAGGTCAATGCTGAGGTTTCCTCTCATTACACTGACTGCGAGGCCGTTATAACTCAGGGGTTCGTTTCCGCAACTGAGGACGGAGAGCCGACGGTGCTCGGCAGAGGTGGTTCTGACTATACGGCTTCATTGATAGGAATGGCTGTCGGGGCACAGCGAATCGAAATCTGGACGGATGTGGACGGTGTCAAGACTGCGGATCCGAGAAAGGTGGAGGGCACGCGGAGTCTTGAGCGCATTTCGTTCGAGGAAGCTGCCGAGATGGCGCATTTCGGTGCCAAGGTGCTGCATCCGATGACTATCGAGCCGGCGGTGAAGAAGAACATTCCGATTTACGTGCTGAATTCCATAAATCCGGACGGCAAGGGAACTGTAATTCTTCAGAATTCGTTTATCGACGACGGTGTGAAATCCGTGTCCAGCAAGGAGAACATATTGGTAATCAACATCTTCTCTACGAAGATGATCAATGTTGCCGGCTTCCTTATGAGCGTGTTTGAAATCTTCAGCCGGAACAATGTGTCTGTGGATCTGATAAGCACGTCGGAGGCCAACATTTCCGTCACGGTGGATGCGTCCCAGAATGTGGACAATGTCATCCGCGAGCTTTCGTCTTTCGCCGATGTTTATGTGGACCGCGACAAGGCCCAGGTGAGTGTTATCGGCAAGAATCTGGACAATGTGACAGGCATTCTCGAGAAGACGTTCGCTCCGCTAAGCGACTACCGTATCTATATGATCTCGCAAGGCGCGTCCTATGTCAACATCAGTTTCGTGGTGGACCGCACCGCTCTCGACAAGGTGGTCTCTCTGCTTCACAGGAGCCTGTTCGGTTAGGGTATATCCACGACGACTGCTTTTGTGGATGTCCCAATGCCGGTTGTTTTGGATTTTTGAAAAATATACATAACTTTGTAATCCTTTCGGACACAGAAGTAGGCAGCTTCCAAAAGGCCGACTTCAGCGATGGGCTTAATGTTATGAGTCTTCCGAAGGGTTTTGCGAGCGTGTTGTAATTGGTAGCCAAGCCAGACTTAGGATCTGGTGCCTTCGTGCGTATGGGTTCGAGTCCCTTCGCTCGCACAAAAAAAGCCGTGGAACTCCACGGCTTTTTTCGTGCGAGCTTCGGGCCTCGCGGTTTCTCTCCCCTCTGTCACTGTCGTGACATCTCCCCAGGGAGAACATACGTCTCCGACGTTTGGTCGCTCGCACGCTCTCAGAACAGCTGAAGACTCCCTCGACCACCTCTTTCAGTGCGAGCTCGGGCCTCCCGGCTTCGTTCCCCTCTGTCACTAACGTGACTTCTCCACAGGGAGAATATACGTCTCTGACGTTTGGTCGCTTGCACGCTCTCAGAACAGCAGAAGACTCACTCGACCACTTTTTTTTGCGCGAGCTTCGGGCCTCATGGCTTTCTTTCCCCTCTGTCACTGACGTGACTTCTCCACAGGGAGAATACTCGTCTCAGACGTTTGGTCGCTCGCACGCTCTCAGAAACGGCAGTAGTCTCCCTCGACCACTTTTTGCGCGAGCTTCGGGCGGGCTCATAATGAGGGAGGTGGTTTACTCCCGCCAGGACGCGCAACGCGTATTCCACTAACTATCAGCGATTTAGGTATTTTCAGAGTTGTAAAAACCGCAACTCTGATTTCGGTTAAACAGCTGATACACAGCAATTTGCAGGTTGCACTGCAAAACGCGGAGACGCTTACCTTTTGTTTCCATGTTAATCTGTTCTTGAGATTTTCATGGGCAAAAGTACGGAACCACAAAAAAAACGCGTTAATACGTAACAGCGGAGACGCTTACCATATTGTCGCTGCCTTAAGTCAGGAACAGAAATCAACCACCCAGCCGTCTATGGTTCTTGTCACGGTGGATATGTTCACCCCGATTTTCACAAGCCTTTTTCCGTCCTCGAAGCGATACGGAATCATATAACCTTTGTCGTCAATCTGTTTCAGAGCTGCTTCCGCAGTGCTATCGACCTTGAATTCAAACACATAGATTGAGTCATCCGTCCAGCATACTGCATCAGCACGACCCACAGCGGATTTTTCTTCCGTGCGAATATGGTAACCCAACAGGGAGAAAATGAGATAAATAATCGTCTGGTAGTGCTTCTCTGTCTTGTTTTCAAGGTCGTTCGGCATCCCTGCGAGAAACGATTGCATCCTAGACAATGCCTCATCAATATCGCCCTTCCTCGATGCAGCATTGAAACGAATCACGAATGAGGCTCCTGACGGG
>ERZ779851.1948-NODE-1948-length-16865-cov-129.526651_pt1 | contig 16865 bp, 12 predicted proteins | sample MGYA00511094_ERZ779851 | MGnify/ENA primary metagenome ERZ779851 (study PRJEB29588, sample SAMEA2155512) | human gut metagenome | biome: human gut; feature: human-associated habitat; material: faeces | place: Denmark | collected 2008/2010 ...
TACGACTTTATTTTCATATCTGCAAGGGATTTCTGGGAAAAGTTACGGAAAAAGTGAGAGATTGCGTTTTTTATGTAACAGGACAAGGGTCTATATGCCACGATGAAAAGGTGGCGTATAGACCCTTCTTACTTTCCGGTATCCTTGATATCCCCCCAACCTGCCAGAACATACAGGTTGGGAGAATTTCATGAGATGCTATGAAGCCAGCAGAGGCTGAAGCTTCGTGGCATCGAAGCAGGGACAGGCTTTCTGCATGCCCGGCAAATCGCGGTGACCCAGAATGGTCTTGATGTCCGGAAACTCACGGTGAAGACGGAGGATGAGAAGCTTCATCGCCTCCTTCTGGGCTGGCGTGCGGGTATCAGAAATGCAACCGCTCGGCGACAAACCGCCCTCGTAGCAGATACCGATGGAATGAGCATTGTAGCCCAAGGCATGAGCACCCATCCGCTCCACCGGACGGCATGGATAAACCACACCTTCCAGGGTGATGTAAAAATGATAACCGATGTCGCGCCAACCGTTTACCACCACATGGTCGTGGCGCAACTGCTCCAGAGTGTAACGGTGATTGCAGCGGCTACCGCTGCAATGCACCACAATCATATCAATCTTTCTCATAAGCCGTCCTCCTCACTATAGGGTGCAGGATGATACACCCAGTGCCCCAAGCAGGGCGGTTAATACTGTCACCACAAACTTGATGACCTCGTTCAGTGTCTGTCTCTTCTTTTCTGTCATACGCTAAAGATTTTAAAGATTTAAATGAATAAAATGATAACTTACCTTACTATCTTGGTGCCATGGTTCTAAAAATTCACATTGTCACCATTTGAGTCCCCACTATCAGTGCTGCCGCCAGATGTCTGGTCACCAGATGTACTGCCGCCCGTTGTACTGCCGCCCGTTGTACTGCCACCAGAGGTATGCTCGCCATCGGTAGAAGAATCGCCACCAGCAGAACTGTCGCCAGAAGTATTCTGCTTCTTGCTGGCAGCCTTCTTCACCTCCTCAATGTCAATCGTCTTGGCACCCTCCTTCTCAGCCTTCAATGCGGCACGCTGTACAGCACGGGATGCTACCTGTACAAACTCCATATTCTGGAATACAGAATAGAGTTCCGGACCTGGAGCATACTGGACGTTGACACCCTTGATATGAGTGTCGCTCTTGAAATCAGCGGCACTGTCAGCACCATCACTGACAATCTGCAGACGGAACTTGCCCAAGTCGCCAAACTCCACCTGGTTACCACGCTGAAGCTCCAGTATCAGATTCTCTACCGCACTTACCAATACTGCGGTGACATCTGCGTAGGTAACCGTGGTCTGCATCGCAATCATCTTAGAGAACTTCTTGAGCGAAGTCTTCTCGTTCACCTGGGCACGGGCATAAAACTTACCCTTACCTGCATTCTTTCCAAACTTAGGAACGTACTTTACCAAACTGTAACTAACTGACATAATACTAAAAATTTAAATTGTTATTAAATGTTCGTGCATCGGACTCTTCCCGAATGCAATGGCAAAGTTACGAAACCGGCGAGGGGGCATCTGCACACTTTCGTCCGCTTCTGTCGTCTTCTGCACTCTTTCGCCTTCTTATGTTCACTTTTGCACTCTTTTATCAGGCACGCCAATCGCTCTTAGGAAAGAAAAGAGTCGTTCATAGGAAAGATGAGTATCGCTCATAGGAGCGACAGACCACGCTGATAGGAATGATGGGTATCGCTGATAGGAGCGGCAGCCACCGCTGATAGGAACGAGGGCTATCGCAGATAGGAGCGACATCCATCACTGATAAAAACGATGGACATCTGAAAAGAGAGCATATCACAATCAGGGCAAATCCGCAAAATAATACCACTATCAGAGCAAGTTTGGAATACCCTTAGGGCTAATTACAGAATAACGGAAGAATTCCAGCCACTACCAAAGCAACATCTAGCATTACAACATTCTGCAGTTCAAAAAGTTACGCAAAATTTTTTCCTTATACATTATACATATATAGGGGAAATGAATACGTTTTATATCTATCTACATCATACGTAATGCGTGAGGAGGATTATTTTTCTGCTTTTTTTTGAGAAAAAATTTGTTCGTTTCAGAAAAAAGTTGTAATTTTGCATTCGTAAAGCTCAGAGAACGTGTTTCTCATCCCGATACAATGTATTGGAAAAGCTTTTTGTAAGTAACTTCAATAATACACTCTAAGTACAAAGGGTTGGCCCCCTTTTTAGAGAATCCAAATTGAAATGCTTACCGGGCATTCTATGCCTGTTGTTTCGATTAAGAAACAACGGCGTGGAAGAGAAGTAGGCAAATTTGGATAAAGTTGAGGAAGCGCGCCAATTACCTTATTATTAAGGTCAATGTTTTCTTCAGTCAGTATTATTTTCCCACTTTGACTCCATGCCGTCTTTAATAATAACAACTACGATTCGCCCACAGTTCTGGACTGGTCGCTAACAATCTTAAAGTAAAGATAGTAATGAGTATTAAGTTTAAACCAGACTCGACCCTATCGGCCGAACCTTTCCCTTCTGCACCAGCAGAAAAGAACATCATCACACTCTTAGGAGTGCAAGGGCTTTCCCACAATGATTATTCCATTGTGGAACTAAAAGTTATGTTGCAGCTCATCAAGCATGCACAGAAGGTGATTGTCAACTACGTCATCCCAAAGCGTGTGAGCCACAACGGATTCTATTTCACTTCTGAGCAACTGGCTGCAGGTCACACCATTGTGGAGATGAAGCTCTCCGAGCTGGACATCACCGGAGGCAAGCACTGCGCCCAGTTGCGACAGGTGATTACCCAGATGCCGAGAAAACCTATCGAACTGCCTTTCAAGGTGGGCAATCAGACGGGTTATCGCCTCTTCGACTGCCTGTTTGAGAGCGAGGTATATAAGAACCGCCAGGGCAGATGGATGGCGAAGTTCATCTTCGGCAACAATCAGCTCCGATTCTTCTACAGCTTCAGCAAGGGTGCCAGCAAGATTGATCTGAATGTAGTTCAGAAGTGCAAAAGTGCATCGAGCATCAAGCTCTATCTCCTTTCCAACTGCTGGGCGATGAAAGGTTACACTATGATCAAGCCTGAAAACCTGATGGCGCTGATGCATGGCAGAAAAGACTACTATGCTTCGTGGTCGGAACTGGAACGTAAGACGATCCGCTTTGCCTGCAAAGACCTGAAGCGCCTCTACAATCACCACATCATCGACTTCTATCTCACCTACCAAGCCTTCTTCCGTGAAGAGGGAGAAAAGAAGCATCATCACATGCCGGATCACATCACCTTTACGCTTCACGACCGCAGAAGTACTGGAGACACAACGGGTGGCGGCAAGATTCCGGAGGAGTTGGTAGTAGCCCGCATCAAACTGAAAATAAGACTGATACTCAGCTACAAAGTAGAAGAAAGCTGTGCTGTCAAGTTGAGCAACCGACTTTCTCTTGATATGCTAGGCGAGCTGAACGACTGGTTTATCCGCAAGGATTATTACCTGCACAAATGTGAAGTGGAGCATAAAAAGATCAGAACCGGTGCCTATATAGCCAAGGCCTTGGATGGCTTTTTCAAGGATCATCATGCATAGATGAAGTTTGCTTATGGAGATATCGAATCGTATGTATAGCAAGACGGAATTGGGCTTGCTCTATTTTCCGGAAGCCACCAGCAAGGCGACAGCTCGCCGCCATCTGATGGATTGGATCAAGCGTTGCATTCCTTTATGGGATGAGTTGAAGAAGCAGGGATACCTGGTTGGCTGCCAATATTTTTCGCCCCGACAGGTAGCTGTAATCTTTGAGTATCTGGGAGAGCCGGACGAAAGCTGACTCCTCCAGCCAGATGGTGTCTTCTTGAAGGTACCATTCTTATCGGTTGGTATAGGAATGGAATCAGAAAAAATCATCCCCCAACCTGCAAACTGCGGGCTGGGGGATTTGCTTATGTGTGATAGAGATATTAGCTGTACCACAGTACAGCCTTACTTAAAAAATCATCTTATAGTCCTTACTGCTACCATCTGTCAATTCTATGTGTATGATTTGGATGCCAGAGGCTATGCTCGCCTTTAAACACCTTGAACCATTTCCCTGTACCCTGCTGATGATTCTGCCATTCAGGTCTATGACCTTGACACTCTTGAGCAGACCACAGGCAGATTGCACGAGGACAGAAGAACCTTCCTGAACAATACTGATGCGCTGATCAGTATCGACAGATGTCACATCTGTACTTCCATAACGGCTTCTGATAACAAATCTGCCTAACGAGGTCTCGGCATCCGCAATAATGATAGGAGAATCGAGTGAATAATCGGCACCCGAAAGCATATCATGGAGAACATATCCGCTCATATCAACACCCTGAACAGGTTTTACCTCGATACGGATGCTATCCTTTTGCGAAAGATAGATTCCTAAAGGTGTATCTCCAGTCATCGGAAGGATATCGTAAGCCTGACTCTGCTGAATACCAAATACCTTCAGAGGTGACTTCACTTCACTATCCAGAAGAGTTGGAACCAACACAGAGTTCTTGAAAGAAGAACCATCAGAAACATCATAAGCAGTTTCTGAATTCTCCATCACCAGCATAGCTGCTGATTTGCTTCGCGTCTTCAGGCTTTCCACACACACTTTCAGTCCCTTGGCTTCAGCAGGTTTACTTTCCTCAGTAGCCTTCTTGCTTCCACCAATCATTTCTGGGGTGAGCAGCAGGGTGATTTTCGTACTCGGCTCATCATTTGTGGTAACATAGAATGCCTGCATTGGGGCGATGGTGGTGGCGTTACCCGTAGAAGCGACCTTGCTTACAGTTTGCTCTTCCATACCTCCTGATTCATTCTCTACTTCCACCTTCACACTGCTCACGTTCTCATTCACCTCCAGGAACTTCTTGATATTCAGTCGGCTCATGAATGGGTTGCCCAGCAAGAAGGTCTGCGTAGGAATATCCGATTTCAGCGTAATATGATACTCGCTCTGCCCCACGAACACCGTGCGGTTCTCCGTCACTTCCTTGCCTTCCGACAGATACTTATATTCCATCGTCAAGTTGCGCGGAGAATCCGCTTCGTAGATGAAGCGGTTTATCTTATTTGCATCTTTCGTCACTGTTTCACTAGCCACTTTCTCCTGATCGTAATCCACGAAGTAACTATATTCTTTATGCGCCTTAGGCAGGCGGATACTGAACTTATTGGTAGCCGGCAGATTGCCGTTGTCTATCCACATAGAGAAGCCTTCACCCATGCCGTACTCCTTCGCCACGGCATTGAAGTTGTGCGACCAGGTGGCCTCGCTCACGGCAAGCGTTTCATCCTCCAAAACCGGATTTCCCTTGCTGTCCAGCGAATAAATCTTACCCGGATGCGCAGCCGCCCAGAGGCGCTGGTAGATGCTCGGGTTGAAGCGCTGTTCCTTCCAGTTTTCTTCGTTCAGATCCTCGAAGTATTTCGCCTTCGTGGTGTCGGCAGGCATAAACATATCGCCCGTGTACATCTGCTTGAGTGGTGCACTCAGCAGATAGTAATGGTTCGGCTTCTGCTCCAGTTCTACCCATGCCTTGCGATAGTTGAGCGATGGCACGTTATCCACCGCCGAACGGGGTTCGAAGAAGATGTCCTTGCAGCAGTAGTCGGCTGGCTTCACTGGCGTGCCCAGCATTGGGAAGTTATCGGCATCCGACGAGATGATGGCGTTGGTGCAGCAGTAAGGCGAACCGTCGCTCCAGTTGTCCCATTTGTTCCATTCATTGGTAGATGCACTCGGAAGCCATCGGGTCTGTAATGGATGAACCTGATATACTACTGAAGAGAGTGGCGTCCAGCTGCCGTCGAAGAAGGTGAGCTGATATTCGCCCGGCTTCTTGGTGATATAAGAATATTTTATATTGTTCTTGGTGTCTGATGTAGAATGCAGAGACACAATGCCATTATCTCCCGCATTCTTATCACCGAAGTAAAGATGATAATCTACTCCGGTCAATCCGGTAGCAGTTACGACAATCTTATCTCCTACGCATACATTGTTGACAACGATATCATCTACACCATTTACGCACGAGTTGTTGTCCTTACAGTCAGGAATACCATCATTATCAATATCACCACGTGTCACGAGTCCGTAGAATTTCTGCACATCCAATGCGCCTACAATTTTGCCTAAAGTAAATCGCACCTCGTCATACGCTTTCTTTGGCTGAAGGAAGAGGATATTCTTATCGCCATAACCCGCTACTTTAGCGGAAATCACCTTCCAGTCGGTAAATTTATCTCCCGTAGAATTACCGTCTTTGAAGGTTTCTACCGTTAGCCAGTCTCCTACGTTTACGGCTGCCAGGAAAGTCTTGTTGTCAATGACAATTCCCAACTGATGATGATAGTCGAGTGTTCTACCCATCTTTACGGCGAATGTTTGACCAACTCCCAGACTTACCGTATTGGCAACCGCCATATAGGTATTCAAGTCATCATCCACCAGATAACCTAAGTTATCATCTACAGTAGCCACACTCACTGCTCCGCCAAATTTGGTTTCATTAGCATTGATGGTAGTATGTGAATGATTATGCGACATCACCATACTGCTACATGCAAGTGGCGAAGAACAGTCGTCGGAAGCCTCCTCGATAAAGGCATAGTAGATACGGAGTTTAGAAACGCCCAGATTGACTGCACCCGAATACCAGAGTTGGAACTCGTCCATCTGGGTTGGCTTTCCATTCTTGTCAATGGAAGGCACCTCGATGGAATATCTCACTTTCTGCACTTTCTCAGAACCTATCAGGTCGGCACTGATGGCATTGTTCTCGTCTATCAGATGGCGATATATTTCCTCGCCGTCATGATAGCATCTTATATGCAAGAACTCCAGTGCATGCAGGTTCAGCACCGTTCCCGTGGCTTCTACCACGAATCCGATGCGCTTGGGCTTCGCTCTCTTCTCGGCATCTTCCTGTTTCTCGTTCGGATATCTGCCGGCAGCATCATATATCAGACTATTCTCCTCTATTCTTTTGATACCGATGATGCCCAGGTTGTTGCCCAGGTTGAGACCGCTGATGTACTCTGCATACGAAGTATCATCCTTGTTGAGAATATTCTGAGGATTTTGGAGGTCGGAAATGGAAATTAGCGAACCTGAGGTAGCGTGCTTGTCGGTGGAGAGAGCATAGACGGCTTTTTCAGTATCGTTGGCAAGTGGTTTGCCGCAAGTTGTATTTCCATCATTAAAACCACCTACGGTAATGGTGGTTTCATCATAACATCCGTCCTGAGCCGTGGCCCTGAAGGTATATTTACCAGGTTCCAGATTGGTAACTTGACCAGCAGAGGTAACCTTTACAGGTGTGATGGCAAGAATATCGTTATTTTTCGAATCCCATGCATTCACCAACTTCCATGTTACGCTCACCTTGGGGTTGGAGCGAAGGTTGAAGGAAGTCTGCGATTGGCAGACATTGCTGCTGATGGTAGGATTGATGGGGCACCGGTGGGATACATCTGGAGCCATTCTTACGAATCCATAGTGGATGCCAATGGCGCCTACATCTACTCCGATAACCGTAAGGAATCTGATTTCGCATCCTGAAAACGGCACCTTTGCCTTGATGCTCACCGTTCCGTCGCCAATCTGCACCAGCGAGAGGTGGAGCACCTGGGCAGAAATCGTTTCTTCCTGCACCTTGTTTCCCTTGTGGTCGAAGAGCAGCACGTTGACCCATGTTCCTGCATTGAGGCTCAGCAGGGCATCCATCTTGTATTTGAAGCCAGCCTCCATGCCAGCCTTGAATGCTTCGCCTTGCGGGTTCTTGTTGTTCTGCATCATAAACTTGGCTCCGCCCTGGTAACCTATGTCAAGAAGAGGGACGATGGTGGCGAAATTGTCCAGATTATCATCTGTCATCTTCTTTATATCGTTGTCCAGGAAAGGCAGGGGGATGCCGAGGATAACAGGGCGCCAGCCTTTCATCTCTTGGAGCGCCACCTGCTTGTCGTCTTTGAAATATTCGTTGTATTTTTTGATGCCTCCATCGGTGATGGTAAACTCCTTAGATTCGCCCACGAAGGCATATTTGATTTTCAGAATATTCGCCACTTCTGCCTGAATGCCGCCCGAGCAGTCGAGAGTGATTTCATCGAAGAGCCAGTCGCTTTCTGCCGTCAGCATAGCGCAGATGTTGTCGGAACCCGGTATCTGGAGCAGCTTCAGCGTTACTCCCGAACCATCCTGTCCTTCTCTCACCGCCTTTACGCCCTTCAGTTTGCCGTCGCGATAGAATCCGATGGAGAATGCCTTGACTACATCGAGGCTCAGCACGCTGCTACCCGAACCAGCCACGATGGTAAAGCCTGCCACCGTTCCCTTGGAATAGTAATTATCCATATCTTTTACACTTACTATCGGGTCTACGGTTACCCCTGCTCGTACCACGGAGTTCACCTGTGCATAGTTGTCGAGTGAATCGTCGGTAAGGGCGCCCATATCCTTTGCCCAGCTGCCTACGCCTACCACACCAATCAATTTGTTAATGGTGCACGATTCGCCTGTAAGGGCACGGCGGTTGCGCAGTTCACGGAATGTCATGTTGCCATATTTGGGGTCATTGTTGAACTCCACAAAATGTTTCTGCAGCGTGTCGGTTGGCAGATCATCCCAGTTGTTGGTCCAGATGGGTTTCTTGCAGTTCATGAACGAGTCTCTAACGGCAGCACTCTCGAAATAGGGACTGGTGTTGTCATCCTTGGGTTGTGCCGCCTGGATAGAGGCGGGCACAGCCAGCAGGAATGCCAACAAAAATGATATGAAAGTTTTGTATATAAAATGCAGTTTCATTGTCTGTTTGATTTTAAAACATAGCATAACGTCTTGATAATTCTCTTGATCTTAATCGAGCAAATGTCCGCCGTCTGTAAGTGTCTTTTGCTCATCGTATGTGAAGACATATTTATGGTTTCGCCTCAGATAGAAGAGGTTGCTGACTCCATCTACCACGATAACGCCCGTGGCTGCTTCAGAAGACATCATATCCTTTGCCTTTATCTGATAGTTGTTGGCGTGAGGATAGGCATCGAAGCCTATTCTCACGGCAAGATGGGTCTTGCCTGGCAGCACAAATGCCTTGAGAACCACTTCCTCACCTTCACCCGGAAATGGGGCATAGGCAATGGCGGTATAGGAGCCTCCCTTTTTTGAATATTTATTGATAGGTTCCCCACCCTGCTTAAAACCGTCGTAGCTGGTAAGAGGCACCTGGGTAAGCACGGTGTCGGCAAGTAGGCAATACCATTGCGTCTGCGATATACTGTTGTAATGGGCGGCATGAGTGATATGAACCTCCACTTCTGCCATGCCTCTATAGAGTGTTCCTACAAGCGGCGTAGGGGTGTTGTTCCCCAGATTTTCCTTCTGGTAATCAGCCGAAGAGATGATTGGATTTTGGGTGGCATCTCCCTTCTGGTAGAGGGTGCCATAGAAGAGCTGCGGCACCGTGATGAGCTGGCGGCTCAAGCACTCTACATGATGCAGTAAGAGAGTTTTATTTTTTAGATAGCCAAGCCAGTTGTTGGGGGTGTCGGTTTTTCCATCATCATTGACCAGGTAACTCGCAAACGTGGCCTTGAACTCCTGAAATGTAGTACCTCTCTTGATATTGAGCATATCATTGGTTATCACTTTGTTTTCCTCATACTGCGGATAGGGCGATTTCTCCTGGCTATTGTAAGCGAGGGCAATGATGCGATATTCGTAGCCCCTGCTGATGCCGAATTTGCCCTTTACCACATAGTGCCTGTGGGGGTTTCCCGAAAGATAATCGTCTTTCTTGCCGTCTTCTACCATGGGCTTTCCGTTAATCACCCTGTCGTTGGTAGGGTCGTACTCGAAGCCCTGGATATCGTTGACTGCGGCATCATAGGTTGCAGTATTTTCTCCATTGTTCTGAACTCTTCGGCGAAAAGCTATCAGCCTTACGGCATTGACGTTGTCGGTCTCGGTATATCCGTCGTCCTCGCCTATTGTGCCCGACGAGGAAGAGGATCCTGCACCAGGAGGGGCTACACGGGTGTTTCCGCCCCCCTGCCCTGCATTGCCATCGCTGCCGCTTAATCCGCCCAGAGTGATGGTGAAGGGAACAGTCGTAATCTCGTCGTCCTTTTCTGAAGGCTGATTCATCCCTGCATCTCCATTGCTGCCATCTGGATAGGGTGGCAGATCGGCATCGCTGCTGCATCCTGCGGCTAGTGCGAGGAGGAAGCAAACCCCTACCGCCATGCCTGTCCTGATGGCGTTCATCTTGATGGAGCTTATTTGATAGATGCTAAATCTTGATTTCTGCATATTCTATTTCCGTTTTATGCGGTTTTGTAACGTTTATTCTGTTTCAAATACATGTTTTTTTTCGAAGGCTGGTTCTATCTCAACCTTCACTTCGGTCATCACCGGCTCGTAATACTCCTTCAGGTCGTATGGCTGGTTCACGGTCTTGCTCTTGGCTCCCAGGCAATACAGGTGGTTTGCCTCGATAGGGAATTTGAACTTGTCGCCAGTGGTTGTAGACTTCCTGATGTTGTCGTACCTGTCGTGCGTGCCATCCGTGTAATGCAGATAGAAGGTGGTCTCGTTCTCTGCCGAGTTCTTGCTTTTCTGCATTTTTCCCTCTGGTGTAGGCATCATGAAGTTGCTTATCATGTAGCTGTTTGCCTTCCATCCTTTCTGGGAGTCTTCATCTCGCTTGAATATGTTCTCTGTAGCATCTACGGTCCATCCGTTTGAGGGGGTGAGGTCGATGGTGCCCAACGTCTGATAAGTCAACGATTCGGCATCTGTTGGTGCCCGCTTCTGCTTTATCAGCGTTTCGGTGCTGATGCCGGTGGCTACAACGGATAGAGAGGTGGGCTTGAAGGTAACGGTTCTCACGTCTCCTGCTGCATTCGACTCCACCTGTGCCGGGATGTTTTCTACGTAAATCATCAGACCAGCCACGTTACGGCTGGCGGTCAGCGTGCGGTGGAAGTATTTCGTTTCTTCCGTTACGAGCACGGGGGCTTCCTCTCGGGTATTCTCGTCTTGCAGAATGCCGCTAAACAGCTCTGTGGTATTGAGGATACCGAGTTTGGCGCTGTTTTTTGCCTCCTCGGTGAGGGCGATTCTTGCGTCCTCCAGTTTCGTTACGTTTTCAGTGAATTTGGGTTCTGTAAGTACTTTCTTCGTTGCGTATTTGTCATCTCTGCCTATGGCTAGAAACTGGTAGTAGTAGCCGTCCTGCAGATAGGGTTCGAAGGTGTATAGATGCTGCTCGGGCATGTTCTGGTGCTCGGCAGAATAGTAGGGTTCTGTATTGTTGAATGCGTCAACGGAATAGTAACCTTTCTGGGCTGCTTCCGTTTCAATAGGGATGCAATAGGTATATGCTTCTTCGGGGGTGCCCTTCTTGTCTACGGGGCATCTGAAGACGTAGATTCTCATATCATTCACCTGCTGTGCTCCATCCCATGTATCAAGTTCTCGTGAGCCGGTAACAACACCTGCGCTTACACCCACTCTCATGCTCAACTTCACGGCATGCGATCCGTCGGCGAGGGTATCAGGCGCATCATTGCCTGCGCTGCAGCTCATTAGGAGACTGGCTGCGAGGATTACATTTAAACTGTTTTTTATAGATTTTCTCATCATATTCGCCTATTCGATTTCAATGTTCGCCTATTCGATTTGAATGGGAATTACGATAAAATGAATGATAAATTAAATATTGTGATGTTGGGATAGTAAGGGATGCGAGTGCCTATAGCGGGCACTGTGCATCCCTTGGATATATTTTTCTTAATACTGCCTATATTATGAGCACGTAATAAGATTAATCACCCAGCACCAACTTGTGGATAGCCTCCCAGTTGTCGTTCACCTTCAAGATGAGGTTCTGAGATTTGGTCAAGTCTTCTGGCTCGTCTTTACCTGGATCTGGTTTTGGTTTGTCTGGATCTGGATCTGGAGTTGGATGACTTGGATTAGGATCAGTTGTTGTACCATTTGAAGTCTTCACACCCAAGTTGTACATGTGGTTGCGAACCACGTTGAAGATATAAGCAGTTGCGTCTGTAGCTCCATTTGCTTTATTCGAATTTAAATCTGATGTTGGGATAGAAACGGTCCAAGTCTTGATGATATTGTTTTCAGCATCCAAGAGCTGAAGCTCCATGGTGTTCTTACCCTCTGCGTAATTAAATGGAATGATGAAGTTGCTTCCGAATACAGAACCCTTCACAACCTGAGTCTTTACAGAAGTAGGGTGTGTCCAGGTATCTTCAGCATTCAGCAGACCGTCATTGTTTTTATCACCATCAGGGAACCATGTATTCAAATTGATAGAGTAGAGCACATAACCATTGCCGCCATCTTTGAACTGTGCATCTGAAGTAAGTGCTGCATCTGTTGATTTAGAACCATTAACATAATACTTGATAGTGCTGCCAGTTGCTCCAGCAGCTGTGAATGAGCTGTTGAAGTTGTGGAAAGTCAACACATCATTCTTATCTCTTACTACGAGACGGAGGGTCTTGGCAGTTTTGTCACCAACTTTGGCAGGGATGTTACAGAAATAACCGAAGCTACCAGCTACCTGACGATGCAAGGTTACAGCTACGCCATCATCTTCACCAGAAGTAAGGTTGGTAATATCCTTGTTGGCGTCGATTGTAAGCGCTGCATCACCTGCGAATACCTCCTCTGCTTCTTTGCCTGCCTTCAAGGTTGCAGTAATGTCATTGTATTTACCACTAAGGGCATCTGCACTTGTTACATTCAAAGAATAGGTGTAGTCACTGTTATCGCTGTAACCTACAGCCATAACCTTGTAGCTACCTTCACCCAGTCTATCATCACCCTTGTAAGTAAGAGTAAGCTTGCGACCATGATTGTCATAAGTAGTACTCTCTTTCCAATCCAACTGTTTGTCTTTGACAATATCCTTCGTATCTGTGTTGTAAATCAACACGCGAACATGCTGGATAGTCTGCAAAGCCTGTGAAGAATACAGTGGGCGGCCTGCACGTGTTGTCAAGCCATCACCGCTACTAGCTACCTGCAATACAATCTGCTGTACTGCCTCATTCTGACCCTCTGTGCTAACCACAGCGTCGTCACTGCTACATGCGCTGAACAGCAAGCTGCTTGCTGCAAGCGCAAAAAACATACTTTTTTTCATAAATTATAAATTTAAAAATTAAGTATAAATTAATTATCAATCCAATATCATACCGTGAATTTCCTCCCAGTTGTTATTCACCTTCATATAGATGGTGAAGCGATTGCGTTTGGAATCGTACACATATCTCAGCACCGTAATCTTGTTGCGCTCCATGCTTACCTCCACGTCATCAGGCGTCAACACAGAAGAACTGCTGCCTGCGCCTTCGCCACTATTCTTACGGAAATAGACATCCACCACTGACTCATCCTTCTGGAAAGAAGGAGGCAGGAAAATAGAGGTCTTGGTCTTGGCGCCAGCTTTAATTTCCGATTCTTGAAAGACGCTGGTCTCTTCAGAATATTGGAAACTTGGATTTACGATTCCATAGAGATCGCTTACTTCAGTATCCATCACATTATACCCGGCAGGAAGATTCTCTGACCATATAACCAGTTTTCCCTTGGTGCGCTCCATCTCGCTGGTATAGCAATAATGGTTTTCATCATAGACGAGGGTATCGCAAGTCTGATAAACATCATCGCCCTGACTGTGCTCCGGATCTAGCAACAGATCGTCTTTACCCAGATCGAGTTCGCCTCGCTTCTTCATACCTCCCCATACAGTGAAGACATATTTTCCGAAAGGCATGTCGGGGTCGAAGCTTACAGGATAAGTTAATCCGTCACCTTCTACTTCGAAACCTTTTTCTTCTACGATAACCTGCTGTGTGCCGTCGTCGTTGAGTCGGCTCAGACAATAGGATAGAGTCGGGATGAATGATCTAAATGGCTGATTCTCATCCCGTTTCTCTTCGGGTGCAGTCTGGTCAACGTTGAAATAATTCTTGTCTTTCACCTCGATGTTGATACGCAGAGGAGGACATTGGTCCAGATTTTCACGGATGCACGAGGTGAATGACATAGCCAGTGCCATGCCATATATGATAACTTTTAATCTTGTCATACGCTGTAATTTATTCTGTGAGTGCCTTCTGACTGATCAGAGTCTCTTCTACCTTCTGGCGGTTCAATATCTCTTCAGCCACATTCAACTTGCCTTCTTTCTCGAGTAGGATGGCAAGATTGTTGGCAGCAATCTTCGACATAGGGTAATATTTCAAAGTCGTCTCATATACCTGCTTCTGCTTTTCTGCGCTCTCTGCAATCTGTGCCACATGCAGGAACTCATCTTCGCTGAAGGCATCTGGGCGGAGCTCGTACATCTGCAGCATTTCTTCATCGGTGGTGAAGTTCTTGATGATGTATGTGTAGGTGTATTCCACGCTACGGCTCTTCTGCAGATACTTCTTCTTGATGCTGTTCCAGATAGGCAGGCGGCGGATATAGCGCTCCTGCACATCATCGTTGAAGTTGGCATATCGGGTCAGGATGTTCTTCACCATCGTGCTGTCGGCATCGCCGGCGGCCACCATCGCATCCAATACTGGCTGCCATCCTTCAGGGCGTGAACCGATACGGGCTATCTTCTTCACCTTGTCGCCATTTTCTATGTGCGCAAGCAGCCACTTCAGGGCTGAGTTAGCACGGTTGCGGGAAAGTGGGGTGTTAAACTTCAGTGGGCCGTCGGCTGACGCCAGACCATAGATGCCCAAAGAAGTGAGGGTAGCGAGGCTGTCGCTGAGCACTGGAGCTATATCGCTCAACATGTGGTCGAGCTCAGCCTGGTTGTTGCTCATCTTGAGATTGATATCATATTTATTGATAGCAAACTCAAGTCGTGCCACGCCCTTTCCTTCTCTTATCTTCGGCTTGATCTCGAAGGTATGCTTCATCCAGTTGAGGTGCAGTTGCTTCTTGATTTCCGGACGGAACACATCGGCTATCTTGGTATGGCTGATGGCACGGCATTCGCCGCATCCGTCGGCAGAAGCCACTGCCACGAGGCTTCCCTTATGGAAGTTGGCAGGCAGGGTGATGGTGTCGTTATATAACACGGACAAATCTACTTTCGTGTTCGTAACTCTCTGTGCAATAGAATCGTATGGGTCAGCAATACTGTCGAGCACCCATTTACGTTCCATCTTCTTTCTGTAGATAGGCGCATCCAGCACTATAGGCTTGTATTTAGCCACTATGCTGTCGCTGTCTGTCAATACGGGTATTACGAAGAGACGGCTTCTCTTCGAGAAATAATGCTTCGGGATATGAACCTGAAGGTTGAGTGCAGCCTGATTGCCGCTATCTGGCAGGAGCACAAAGGAGTCGGGAGTACATGTAATCTTTTTATCACTTACTATGTTCTGTTTGCTGCATGAAGACATAACCGTCAGAAGAGCCAAGCCTATACCAGCTATAGCCAGATATGCTATTTTGAGTTTCATTCTATCATCCATAATGTTCTTTGTAATTAACTGATGCACTTTTTTTAAAAGATATAGACTAATGATAGTGCAGCCTTGGTAGGACCGATATAGTTCTCGTTCTTCTTTTTCTGGCACTTGATGCAGGGCAAGTTAGGGCTTTGCTTGTACCAGAGGTGGGCGTATCCCACACCGATGGCTGCCTCCAGGTTCCAGTGAGGGGATAAAATCCAGTCGTAACCGTATGTTACGCCTCCGCCAGCCAAGTAGCCATCGTAGAGCTTGCTGCCAAAACCTCCGTAGAATTGAGCACCATGCAGGTGGATACCTACGAAATGACCTTCGTACTTCTCGCACAGCCAGTATTTCATTTCTGGCTGCACCAAGAGAAGGTGCATCTTCTTGTCTTCCCTGAATGTCCAGGGGTTGTATGCAACATCTGCTTCCAGGGTTACCTGGTTGCTAATTGCCTTTTCTACGCCCAGATTGAGTGTGGTTGTCGCCCAGTAGAGTCCGTTCGTCTTCAGAGCGAAATCTTGCGAGTAACCTGCTGTTTTAATTGCCAAAACAACAAACAGCGAAACTGCTTTCTTTTTCATTTATCACTTACTATATTACTATTTATCCGAAATTTTAATGTTGCATTGTTGTCAAGAAATATAAAACATCGTTTTTAAGCAACATAAAACATCGTTTTCAAGCAATATAGAACATTGTTTTTAAGCAATATAAAACATTGTTGTTAACTAATATAAAACATTGTCGTTAACCAATATAAAACATTTTTGTTAACCAAATATAAACCTATTATGACTTATCAAATGGTCCTCAACATTATGTCAACTAATCCCCTTGTATATTACTTGGAGACTGATTTCTGGTTGCAAAAGTATATAATTTCATGTAGATTCTACAAATTACCCCCAATTTAACTATACTTTAACACAAATAAACGTATTTTTAGTTAAGTTTCCGTTAAATACAATAAAATTGAGAAGAATTTAGCCACTCAGTGACGAGGAGCAGATACACGAAACCAAGTATCTGCCTACAGAACTTGTGCCCCAGCTCGAAGGGGACAAGAATACCATTGTAGATGTACTCTGCACCGATGCCAGAGGAAGAATCATCCCCCAACCTGCAAACTGCGGACTGGGGGATTTGCATTATGTGATAGAAAGAGTTATGAATGTCTATCAGCCAGTTTTCCCGCTTTTTATTTGGTCGTTTCAAGAAAAAAGCGTAATTTTGCGGCGAAACTAGATGTTGAATTAAATGAATTGCGTATGAAACAGGTAGAAGAAAGATACATCAGCTTGCTGACCGACTTCGGCTTC
>ERZ779851.1952-NODE-1952-length-16847-cov-111.468735_pt1 | contig 16847 bp, 12 predicted proteins | sample MGYA00511094_ERZ779851 | MGnify/ENA primary metagenome ERZ779851 (study PRJEB29588, sample SAMEA2155512) | human gut metagenome | biome: human gut; feature: human-associated habitat; material: faeces | place: Denmark | collected 2008/2010 ...
GCTAGGAGCTTTTGGGCCTTCAGCCCGTACTTGAACCACATGCGAAACTTCAGTTAAGGTATAAAGGCTAAAAGAACCACAAGGTTCCAAACAAGAAGTTAAAAAAACATAAAGCGACAACAATATCGGGCGCAAGATTGCTCTAATTCACAGAAAATGAGTAATTTTGCGCCCGATTTATATATATTCACATAAAGTCTAACTTTATTAATTTAAAATTTAATTATTATTTTTATGTCAGATTTAAAGAACGTAAAGCCATTGGACGACTTCAATTGGGACGAGTTCGAGAATGGCGGCAACGCAAACGTCAGCAAAGAGGACCTCGAGAAGGCCTATGACGAAACCCTTAACAAGGTAAGCGAGCACCAGGTAGTAGAAGGTACAGTTATCGCTGCCGACAAGAAGGAAGTTATCGTAAACATCGGTTACAAGAGCGATGGTATCATCCCAGCTTCTGAGTTCCGTTACAACCCAGACCTCAAGGTAGGCGACAAGGTTGAGGTTTACGTAGAGAACCAGGAGGACGCTAAGGGTCAGTTGGTACTTTCTCACAAGAAGGCTCGCTTGAGCAAGTCTTGGGAGCGTGTTAACGCAGCTCTCGACAACGAGGAGGTTATCCAGGGTTACATCAAGTGCCGCACTAAGGGTGGTATGATTGTTGACGTTTTCGGTATCGAAGCTTTCTTGCCAGGAAGCCAGATCGACGTTCACCCTATACGCGACTACGACGTATTCGTAGGCAAGACAATGGAGTTCAAGGTTGTAAAGATCAACCAGGAGTTCCGCAACGTTGTTGTTTCTCACAAGGCTCTTATCGAGCAGGAGTTGGAGGCACAGCGTAAAGAGATCATCAGCAAGCTCGAGAAGGGTCAGATTCTCGAAGGTACCGTTAAGAACATCACTTCTTACGGTGTATTCGTTGACCTCGGTGGCGTAGACGGATTGATCCACATCACAGACCTCTCTTGGGGTCGCGTAAGCGATCCACACGAGGTTGTAGCTCTCGACCAGAAGATCAACGTTGTTATCCTCGACTTCGATGAGGAGAAGAAGCGTATCGCTCTTGGTCTGAAGCAGCTCACTCCACACCCATGGGATGCTCTCGATGCTAACCTGAAGGTGGGCGACCACGTGAAGGGTAAGGTAGTCGTTATGGCTGACTACGGTGCATTCGTAGAGATAGCTCCTGGTGTAGAGGGTCTTATCCACGTATCTGAGATGTCTTGGAGCCAGCACTTGCGTTCAGCTCAGGACTTCATGAAGGTTGGCGACGAGGTAGAGGCAGTTATCTTGACTCTCGACCGCGCTGAGCGTAAGATGAGCTTGGGTATCAAGCAGTTGAAGGAAGACCCATGGGAGACCATCGAGGTGAAGTATCCTGTAGGCAGCAAGCACACAGCTAAGGTACGCAACTTCACTAACTTCGGTATCTTCGTAGAGCTCGAGGAAGGTGTTGATGGTTTGATCCACATCTCTGACCTCTCTTGGACCAAGAAGGTTAAGCACCCATCTGAGTTCACAACAGTAGGTGCTCCTATCGACGTAGTAGTTCTCGAAATCGACAAGGAGAACCGTCGTTTGAGCCTCGGCCACAAGCAGTTGGAGAAGAACCCATGGGATGAGTATGAGGCAATCTACACTCCTGGTTCTGTACACAAGGGTACTATCACAGAGTTGATGGACAAGGGTGCCGTTATCACACTCGCTGAGGGTGGTGAAGGCTTCGCTACTCCAAAGCACCTCGTTAAGGAAGACGGCAGCCAGGCTAAGAAGGGCGAGGAGCTCGACTTCAAGGTAATCGAATTCGTTAAGGAGACCAAGCGTATCATCCTCTCTCACTCTCGTACATTCGAGGAGGGCAAGGACGATGTTAAGACAACAGCTCCACGCAAGCACAACAACGGTGGTGCACGCAAGAACGAGGCAGCAGCTATCAACAACGTAGCAGCTGGTACTTCTCTCGGTGACATCGATGCTCTTGCTAAGCTCAAGGCTCAGATGGAGGGCAAGGCTTAATCATCAGCCTGTCTTCTGCATAAGTTGAATCATAATAGATATCACTTATAAATACCAAGGACCGGTTCTCTTCCGAGAACTGGTCCTTTTTTTTATCCCAATCATATATTCATTCCTTTAAGGCTATTGACCATCACTTTCAATGCCGGAGAGAGTGATAAACTTCTCCAACTACTATAATTTCTGAGCTTGCTAAAGTTCAATAGATACTATATAAATGTTTTCGTTAGCCTATATAATCTCCGTTCAAAGGCTTTGGATGTCCGTTCAAAGGCTTTGAATGTCCGTTCAGAGGCCTTGAATGTCCGTTCAGAGGCCTTGAATGTCCGTTCAGAGGCTTTGAACAGAGATTTCAATGTGGTTTAACGATTTTAGTTGAATAGTATTAAAAATACTACTTATGGCTATAGGGTGTGCTGAGTAGTTACCTTTTTCCTTTAAACATCCTTTTTCCTTTAAGCAAGAATCTTGTTATCCTTTTGATTATCAAACATATAATAAACTCCTATTTTATGGACGTTTTTACGCTAAATGCATCTTTTTCTTGAAAAATATTTGCACAATCTCAGTTTTTGTAGTAACTTTGCAGGCGAAAAATTTGGAACATAAATTTGAGAGAAATACAATTTTAGAATATGAAAAAGTTATATACAATAGTTTCACTGATGCTTTCATCTCTTAGCATCATGGCCACAGATTTTAAAGATTGTTCTATGGCCATCAAATCCAACATCAGTACTAACATTGAGAAGAGTAATACTACTGTCTTTATTAATGGAAATACATTTTCTATCAATGGTTTGAAATACGACAACACTGACCTCGGCAATGTAGAACTTACCAATCTTCAAGTTATTAATGGCTATAGCGATGGCACCATGGTCTATGCCACCTCTGAGCCACAGTACATCACTATTGGAGGAGAAAAGGTTGCTGCCAACTTCCGTGGTGAGGTACGCAACAGCAAATTCCGCGGCATTCTCAACTTGACAGTTAATGGCAGCAATTATATTGCCATGATTGGTGATAAAGCAGACGAGTTAGGACAGTTGCCAAATGCAGGGTTCGAGAACTTTCATGATGCGTCAGAAACATCAGATACAAAAGAACCTAACGGATGGCACTCTTTCAAGACTTGCGCAGGCAGTCTAAGTGGTACTGCTGGCAAAGCTAACAATACCTTTATAGAGTCTAAAGAAAAGCATTCTGGTACTAATTGCGTGAAGGTACAATCAGACATATTAAGTGTTTTAGGTTTTATCAAACAACCAGCCAACGGAACCATGACGACAGGTCGCCTATATGCAGGTAGCACCACAGCCAACAATACTGCCAACAACTCAACGATGGACTTTGCTGCAACAGACAAAGATGGCAATGGAGATCCCTTCTACCCCATTTTCACCACCAAGCCTGATGCCATGACGGTATGGGTGAAGTTCAAAGGCAATGTTAAAAAACACCCTTACGCAACAGTCAAGGCTATTCTTGCAAATGGAAAAGTACAGGATTCTGAACCAGAAATAGATGATTACAAGAAAAATGTCATTGCACGAGCAGCAAACGCGAAGATTAAGAGCAATAATTTTGCATGGCAGGAACTCAACATCCCATTCAAATACGAAAACAAAAACACCCCTAAGGGTATGCTCGTAACGATTTCTACCAATGCAGAAGCAGGTATGGCAAGTTCTGATAAGAAGAATCTGGATGTTATCTATGTAGACGATATCGCAATGATATACAACTCAAGTCTGAAATCAGCACAGTATAAGAATACCAACCTCTCGTTTGCAGACAACAAGGCTGCTATTGAGATTGAGGGTAAGGCAAACGAAGCAGACTTCAGCATCGCCTCAGACGGTGAGGGAGCTTACATCAGCAAGGTTCTGAAAACCAACGAAGGCGAAACAGGAAAGTCAACCCTGTATATAACCATTACCTCTAACGATTTGCAGAAATCCAACTGTTTCGAGGTTGCCATCACAGATAAGACTGCTACAGGTATCTTCAACATCAAAAGCGACAGCAACGCTACATCATCTACCCTGTACAATCTTGCAGGACAGCAAGTTTCCAACAGCTACAAAGGCATTATCATTAAGAATGGTAAGAAGTACATCAACAAATAAGACACCATATAAGTTTGAGAAGCAAGGGATGCAATTAGCTTTGCATCCCTTGTTCGATATAGGCATAAATTAACTTACTTTCATCTAAAGTCCTCATTTTTGAGAAATTTTTAGAAAACATTTGGTTAGTAGCTTTTTTTATCGTAACTTTGCACGCGATATATTACAAGTTTAATTTATATGAGATTAATCAAATTAGCAGTAGCCTCCATGCTACTCAGCATATCGCTTACTTCTTGTTTCAAAGATGAGCCCGAGAATGCTGAGTGCGATATAGAACAGGCTTACATCACCACAGATGATTATAAAACCATGTTTTTCTATGCCTCTGATGCACAAGTAGATGTACCATCAGACGACAAAGAGATTCACTTTACCGTGCGCTCAAGTGCCGACCTGACAGCAATAGCTCCTCAATTCAAAATGACCGAAGGAGCTACCATCTCTCCAGAGAATGGCAGTGTACACGATTTTTCAGACCCTTCCAATCCTGTAGAGTACACGGTAACTTCTGAAAACGGAAAATGGAGCCGTACTTACAAGGTATTTTTTGACGTGTTGCAAGAAATAGAAGGAGCAAAAGTATGCGATTTCTCCAACTACAAGTTGAGCAACGACAGCAAATACTTCGTTTGGTACGATAAGGTAGACGGAAAGGAACTCCGCAACTGGGCAACAGGAAATCCTGGTTTTAAGATAAGCAACGGTAGCGCTAATTGGGACGAGTACCCAACAGTACCTACCTCAGACGGTGAAGAACATAAGAACTGTGTCAAGTTGACAACCCGTCGTACCAGTTCACTTGCCGACATGGTAAAAATGCCAATAGCAGCAGGCAACCTTTTCATCGGAACATTCGATGCCTCCAATGCACTCAAGGACGCAATGAAGGCCACACACTTTGGTCTGCCATTCAGTTTCAAGACCAAACCAGTCTACTTTAGCGGTTATTACAAATATCTTCCTGGAGAAAAGTTCACCAACCGCAGCATGAAGGAAATAAAAGACCGTATTGATGAAGGAACCATCTATGCTGTTTTATACGACAATCACGACAAGAATGGAAAGGCAGTCGTCCTGCATGGTGATGACGTGCAGACGAGTCCACAAATTGTAGCCATTGCCATCTTGCCAAACATCGGAAAGACAGAAGAATGGACATACTTCAATATCCCATTCAACTACAAGAAAAATATAGATGCCGAGAAGCTTACCAATGGCGGTTACAGTCTGGCCGTTGTATGCTCATCAAGTGTGGACGGAGCCATTTTCCAAGGAGCAATAGGCAGTACACTATGGGTAGACAAAATTATTGTAAAATGTGAAGATGCCAACTAATCAAATGAAAAAATATACATTATCATTTCTTTTCCTGCTGGTTGTCATAAACAGCCATGCATGGAATGCTATCAAACTGTTGCACAACTATAACTATTATGCCAGATTTGGTTATAATCTGGGCGGAACAGCACCAGTTGGCATGCCCGCTACAATCCGTTCACTCGACAGCTACAGCATCCGTCCCAACTTCACGCTTGGTGTAGACGCCCATCATCCCTTTACCGACAAATGGGGAATCATGTTTGGACTTCATTTCGAGAACAAAGGCATGAAAACAGATGCTACCGTCAAGAACTACCACATGAAGATAACACGTGGCAACGAGGAGTTGGAAGGTATGTTTACCGGAAGTGTAGTAACCAAAGTAGACCAAAGTCTTGCTACGATCCCCGTACAAGCCACCTACGATATCAGCAAAAAGGTACGTGTCAAGTTAGGTCCTTACTTCTCGTATGTCACCTCACACAAGTTCAGCGGTTACGCCTACAATGGTTACATCCGTGTAAGAGAGGATGGACATCCTAAAGACGACCCAACAGGACAGAAAGTAGAACTTGGCAATGGCGACGGTTCGCGTGGAGACTATGATTTCTCTACAGACATGCGTAACTGGCAGTTTGGTATCGATGCAGGTGCCGACTGGTATATCACCAAACGATGGGGAGCTTCTGTAGGACTGACATGGGGTCTCTCGGAGATATTCAAAAAAGACTTTGATGTTATCGAACAACCTCTCTACCCCATCTACGGAACTATAGGCATTATTTATCAATTAAAATAATTTTAAACTTAGAAGACAATGAAGAAAAATCTATTCTATTTCTTATTGGCAGCACTCTGCACAATAAGTTTCACAGCGTGTGGCAGTGATGACAATGGTGATGGCGAAAATGGTGGCTTCACCGAGTTGGAACACGTATGGAGCCTTGAGCCTACAGTAATGTATGACGCGTCAGGCAATGTAACCACTAACCCTGACGATGCCGCAAAATACACAGGCTCTGTCCAGGTAACATGGGATTGCCCTGAAGGAACAAGCCTCGAGTGGGGTGAAGGCGAAAATAAAATGCAACTTCCTGTTGCCGCCATTAAGCAACTTGTCGAGAATATGGGCAACGCAAGCCTGCCATCAGTTCTCAAGAGCGTAGAATTCAAGTCTAATGGTCAGATTGTAGCAGTGTACAAGGATGCAGCAACCACTTCTATTGCTAACGATGGTTGGAAGACTGCTTCAGACTATGCTACCTACAAAAAGGTAAACAACAACCAAATTCTTGTTTTTCTCAATACAGCCAAGGTAACAGAAGGTATGGAAGCTGACGAGAAAGCAGCCCTCACCGAAGTACTCAAAATATTCAAGGATGGTATTCCTGTCAACATTCGTTGGAGTGCCAACAACACCAAGGCATACTTCTACATTGATAAGGCATTCGCCACTTCTTTGTTGGACAACCAGACGCTCAAGGCTATGTTGGATCGCCTCGGCAACACTGATGCTGAAACAAATAGTACTGTCATAATGATCAAGGCTATTGTAAATTCAGCAAAGGACGTTATGAACAAGACTACAAAATTTGAGGCAGGCTTGGAACTGATGCAGTAATCACATCCCCTACTCTCAAATAAATATAGCGGGAGACAAACGAACAGGTTTCGTTTGTCTCCCGTTTGTTGTATATCTCAAACTGATTTGATCTTTTGCAAGTTTAGAACTTGCGAAAATTCAGTTACAGAACTATTGCCAGAAACACTTTTTTCAGTAAAAACTTTGTTAAGTCTGAATTTTAAGCTAACTTTGCAAAAGATATGTAGAACTAAACTTTATCAGCGAATGAAACATTACGACATAAACAAAGATATGCGTTACTTGCAATTGTTGGCACAGTCGTTCCCGACAATAGCAGAAGCCAGTACCGAGATTATCAACTTGCAAGCCATTCTCAACCTTCCTAAAGGCACTGAACACTTCCTGGCTGATATCCACGGCGAATACGAGGCTTTTCTGCATGTGCTGAAAAACGCATCGGGAAACATCAAGCGAAAGGTGAACGAACTCTTCGGAAACACCTTGCGCGAAGCTGAAAAACGTGAGTTATGCACGCTCATATACTATCCTGAGCAGAAACTGGAACTGGTAAAGCAAAACGAACCCGACATCAACGACTGGTACCACATCACACTGCACCAGCTCGTGGCAGTATGCCGTGATGTATCAAGCAAATACACCCGTTCGAAGGTGAGAAAGTCACTACCCTGCGACTTCTCTTACATCATACAGGAACTCCTGCACGAACATACCGAAGACCATGACAAGACAGCTTATGTCAACGTCATCGTCGACACCATCATATCCACAGGCCGTGCCGACGACTTCATCATCGCCATAGCCAATGTGATACAACGACTCGCCATAGACCAACTGCACATCCTGGGCGACATCTACGACCGTGGACCAGGTGCACACATCATCCTCGACAAGATGCGCCATTATCACAGTTGGGATATACAATGGGGCAATCACGATGTACTCTGGATGGGTGCTGCCGCTGGTAATGACGCCTGCATTTGCAATGTGATCCGTCTGAGCCTGCGCTATGCCAACCTCTCCACCTTGGAAGAAGGCTACGGCATCAACCTTATCCCCCTGGCCACTTTTGCCATGGAAGCCTACAAGGATGATGAATGTGCAGAATTTATTCCCAAGATGAGTGGTGGCGCAGCTGCCATAGACGAGAAGACCAAGCGCCTGACATCCCAGATGCACAAAGCCATTGCCATCATCCAGTTTAAGATAGAGGGACAACTCATCGCCAAGCATCCCGAATGGAAGATGGACAAGCGCCGTCTCTTCGAACACATCAACTATGAGAAAAAGGAGATTGAGATAGACGGTAAGATCTACCCCATGACATCGTGCCACTTCCCTACCATCAATCCCGCCTCACCCTACGAGTTGTCGCCAGAGGAAATGGTGCTGATGGCAAAGTTGCACCATTCGTTCATGGTATGCGAAAAACTGCACAAGCACATCAAGGTAATGCTGCAGCACGGCTGCATGTACACCATCATCAACGACAACCTGCTCTTCCACGCATCGTGCCCACTCAATGAGGACGGTTCGCTGAAAGAGGTAGAGATATTCCCTGGCAAGAAGTTCGCAGGCCGCGACCTCATGCACCAGACCGGCATGCAGATACGCACAGCCTTCCAGTCTGACTCCGCCCCTAAAGAGCGCGAATACGCCATCGACTACTTCATCTACCTATGGTGCGGTCCTGACAGTCCTCTCTTCGACAAGAGCAAGATGGCTACCTTTGAGCGATACTTCATCACCGACAAAGAAACCCACAAGGAAGAAAAAGGCTATTACTTCCTCTTGCGTGACGACGAGCAAGTCATCGACCATATCATGGATGCCTTTGGAGTGACTGGTCCTAACCGCCATATCATCAACGGACACGTGCCCGTACGCACCACCAAGGGCGAGAATCCCATCAAAGCCAATGGCAAGCTGATGGTGATAGACGGAGGTTTCTCGAAAGCATACCATAACGAGACGGGTATTGCCGGCTACACCTTGGTTTATCACTCCCGCGGATTCCAGTTGGTACAGCACGAACCCTTCACCAGTACAGAGGATGCCATCCTGCGAGGCACCGACATCAAGAGCACCACACAAATTGTGGAAATGTCGAACCGACGCATGCTCGTGGCAGATACCGACATAGGCAGGGAGTTGCGCAAGCAAATTGCCGATCTGGAAGAACTGCTGTATGCCTATAGACATGGCTTCGTGAAAGAATCGGAAAGAAAGAAATAAAAAAGAAATCCGCTGCAAATCGATGATTTGCAGCGGACTTTCTTTTTTGTAGTCGATAGGGGAATCGAACCCCTATGCCAAGATTGAGAATCTTGTATCCTAACCATTAGATGAATCGACCTCAATAAAAAAGCCTGCACGGGTCTCACGACTGATGTAGGCGAATACCATGAAAAACACTGTAGTCGATAGGGGAATCGAACCCCTATGCCAAGATTGAGAATCTTGTATCCTAACCATTAGATGAATCGACCAACGATGCAATCTTGAACCCCGCTTGCGGAAGGTGGGGGATTCGAACCCCCGGTACGGTAATCCCGCACGTCAGTTTAGCAAACTGGTGGTTTCAGCCACTCACCCAACCTTCCTTGTCGGACTCGTTAACCGAACTCAAGCATCATTTCTCAAATGCGAGTGCAAAGGTAACGCTTTTATTTCATTCCACCAAATTTTTCGGCAATTATTTTTCAAATATTCTAATTTTCGCCTGTAAACTGGCCTATGAAGTAGATAGAGCCACTGCGAACATCGGTTATCATATAGACGAAAGGATGGTCAGCATGGAACACTACCCTACGTGGTTCGGGCTGCAAGGAAGTCATCATGACGGTGGCAGCAGTTACGGCTGCAGCCTTGGTTCCCTCTTCGCTCACCTCAATCTTTGCCTTCTGGAGCATCTTGGAAACAAAGACATTGCCCTCTGCAAGCTTACTGAAGTTGGCCTTACCAGAATCAAACATGCTTGGAGCACCCAACTTGCTGACGATCTCATTGAGCGGGAGTTCCAGTTCGGTGGTGAAACGTGGCAACTTAAGGTCTACCACACACTCTTCCATCTGTCCGCTGACAGCAGCCAGTTTCTCTGCATCAAGCGATTTCATCATCTCGTCGATAGACTTGCCCTCATGTGGCAGCAAGACGGTCATCGCATAGGCACCATTGCCATAAGGAAGGTTGATGGCCGAGAACAGTTGATTGTCGGCAAAGAAATACTTGCCCGAACGGTGCATCATGTTCACGCGCTTGATGTCGCGAGTATAGCCCCTGAAGTTCTCCAGCTTGGTTTCGCTCTTCTTGAACTTCTTCTCCCAGCTGCCATTAAAGTAGATGGCGTTCATGATGTACGAGATGGCATTGGCGTCCACCTGATCGATAATAGTAGGAATCATGCCGTCGGTATGCTTCTTACACCAGTCGTTGATATGGGCTGTAGTCTTGCTACTACTGAAGTCAAGCGCCTCTATGCCAGCCTGATAGTTGGCAGACACCGCCTTGGCGAACTCATTCTTCAAATCATAATGCTTGTTGAGCGCGATATAGTTGGCAATATTGACTGTGGTAGAAGGGTCAGCCTTAGCAGCATACTGCATCATGCTGCGACTGAAAGCGTTCAACTCGTCGAGAGTCATATCACCCTCACATCCCAAAGCCTTCAGTATCTCCTGCTGTGTCTGTCCGTCGGCACCATTGGCAAGCATGCCCATGAGGTAGGTGAGACTCAGCGGCGAGATGACCTTGGAGTCGAAACCAGCCACCTGCGAGAAGAAATTGAGTGCAAACTGATTATTCTTCTTGACGAATGCCTCCTGAGCATCAGAAAGAACGAGATATTCCGGATCCATATTCTCCGCGTTACCTTTAGAAGCTTCCAAACTGGTGGTGCCTTCATGCACCTGGTTTTGTGCTTTCTTGCTTGTACTGCAAGATGTGGTCAGCGCCATTGCCATAGCTGCGAGAGCCACTGTTGTCATTTTCTTGTTCATCATTATAATCTCTTATTTGTTGTTTTTACCTGATTAAACACCACTATGACACAATCATTGCACGCCACCCGTGGCTTTTAACCGACATTAACAAAAAAGAGTAGAAGAATGAGCACCACCCTCCTACTCTTTTTTACTTTTTTACCTTTTTACTTTTTTACCTTTCAACAAACTTATCTCCAGTCTGCTTGATAAGCTCCTTGGCATATTTCTCTGGATAGCCAGGGCGTACAGGACGAGCACCCAGTCCCTCCTTGGTACGTACGAAGTTACCGTCCTTGTCGGTAGGCTTGATGATCATGTCGTTGTATTTCACCACCATGAATTGGAAGAGCTGCTTCCAACGTGTCAGCATCTGTTGAGCCTTCTCGATGCCATAATCGTTGAGATACTTGACTGCCTGCTGAGGATTCTGCGCATAGAGTTCCTGTGCCTTTGCCTCCACCTCTTTCTGGGCGGCAAAATAACTATTGTCGAGACTGTCGCGCACCTCCTTCAATGAAGGGAACAGCTGGCTGTAACGAGGATACACCATATTGCTTGTCATATTGCAAACCCAATAGGCGTTCTTGTCACTGAAGGTAACAGCGTCGGCACCAGGTGTATTGTAGCACTCTGGCTGAATGGTAGAGCTGCAGTAAACAGGTGTGAAAGCCACCATGTTGGCGTCATCGTTGCCAAACCAGAGCACACCGCCAATCTCGCGAGGCAACCAAGAGCGCATCTGACTTACATAGACGAAGCCACTCTGCTGTGTGCTTGTAGGACGCTCGTTGAAGCACTGCTTGCCATCCACCTTGAATGAAAGTGGTGTAGGACGATAAGGCATCTGCCAGATACCGCCACCCAAGTCGTCACCATCGGCTACCGAAAGCGGAGTGCCCTCATAATGATCGCGCATGCAAGCCTCCATATCCTGTACACTCACCTTGCGGTCGGGTACTATCCAGAGAGGCATGTCCACTGCCTGAGGATCCTTGCCAAGCGCCCAAGGCAGGTAACGGCTCATGTCCTTGAAATGATTGAAGAAAGCCCAGGCACGCGCATCACAGAAGCGACGACCCGAGAAATCGGGCTTGGCATAAGCCATCTTCCAAGAGAAGTCGGCATCCTTGCCTTTATACCAGCCCTTGCTGCGTGCAAAAGCCACCACATCCTTGGCATACATCACATTGTGCTTATCCTTCATGTTGAACTTACCGATACGACTCTGGTTGGCATGAGCACAGATGGCATCATCAGGAATACGCTGAGCCACCCATACTACTCCCTTACTGCCGGCTCCCTTGCCCATCATCTCCATGATCCAAGCTTCGTTGGGATCGCAGATAGTGAAGGTCTCACCCTCTGAGTTGTAACCATAGGTATTGGCCAATGTAGTCATCACCTTGATAGCCTCGCGGGCTGTCCTGGAACGCTGCAAGGCAATATAGATAAGCGATCCATAATCGAGAACACCTGTAGAGTCGACCATCTCCTCGCGACCGCCATAGGTAGTCTCGCCAATGGTAACCTGCCACTCATTGATATTACCTATTACATTATAGGTCTCTGGCGCCTCTGGTATTTCGCCATGATACTTGTTGGTATCCCAGTCGAAAACCTTGCGCATGGTTCCCTTGGCATGCTTGGCAGCTGGATAATGACAAAGGTTCTGGAACATACCATAATCGTCAGCACTGTAAGAACAGAGCACAGAACCATCTGCAGATGCCTTCTTGCCCACAATGAAATTGGTGCAGGCATCTGCCTCTGAGACACCGCCCACCAAAGCTGCAGCCATCAAGGCCGAAGCAAAAATTTTATTCATAAAATTACACCTTATTATATATATAAGGAGTTAGGAAAAACTCCCAACTCCTCAAGAATATTGTAATGTAGAACAAAAAGAAAAGCATAAAGAATCCTCCCTCTTCGTTCTTCTTCACTCTAAATCTTCAATTACTTACTCGCAGGCCTTGAAACTCATGTCCAATCCCTTTACGCTATGGGTAAGCGCACCCACAGAGATAAAGTCAACTCCCTGCTCGGCATAGTCGCGGATGGTGTCGTAAGTAATACCGCCTGATGACTCCGTCTCATACTTGCCGGCGATGATGTCCACAGCCTTCTTGGTATCAGGCACAGAGAAATTGTCGAGCATGATACGGTTGACGCCACCATGCTTCAACACCTGGTCGAGTTCGTCGAAGCCGCGAACCTCAATCTCTATCTTCAGGTTGAGCCCCTTCTCCTTCAGGTAAGCATGACAACGGTCGATGGCGTTGTCGATACCACCAGCGAAGTCGATATGATTATCCTTGAGAAGTATCATATCGAAGAGACCGATACGATGATTCATTCCTCCACCTATCTTCACAGCCTGCTTCTCAAGCATACGCAAACCTGGTGTGGTCTTACGGGTATCGAGAACATGTGTCTTTGTTCCCTCCAGACGCTTCACATACTTGGCTGTCATAGTAGCAATACCACTCATGCGCTGCATGATGTTGAGCATCAGTCGCTCTGTCTGAAGCAAAGAACGGACCTTTCCCTCTACCACCATGGCGATATCACCCTTCTTGACAGGAGTACCGTCCTGCATGAGCACCTCCACCTTCATGGTTGGGTCGAAACGTGCAAACACTTTCTTGGCTACTTCCACACCTGCCAAGATGCCATCTTCCTTGATGAGCAGATGGCTCTTACCCATAGCATCCTCTGGAATACAGCAGAGAGTGGTATGGTCACCGTCACCAATATCCTCAGCGAAAGCCAAGTCTATCAATTTGTCTTCTAACTGATCTACGCTTAACATAATCTATCGTTTTAGTTTTATTGATTACTCTTTGTTTATAATTGAACTACCGGATAAGAGGAGTGAAGGAGTGAAATCTCTATACTCCCAACCGATGTCCATGATGATAAGCTCTGAGGCGTCCGGCTTCGTCAGCCTTGACTTCTATCACGCCTCCAAGCCATTCTGTCATGGGCTGTTCGTGCCAAAAGGGAAAAATCCTTGCCACAATACCCCCGTCGGACAACTCAACAATTCCTTGTTCTATAGCCGTTCCATCTTCCAGGACGATCTGATGAGCTGCATATCTCTTCATTCTCTCACTTCCGTTTGATTGGCTGACATTTGAACGGCTACCTATTTGATAGCCTTGACATCCACCTTCTCTATTTTCTTTAGTTCTCGAGGAGCGATAAGCTTTCTGTTGACAGCAGGAGTTGGCTTCAGAGGCATGTCGGCCTTGCGGGAAACTGTCTTTGGAGAAACCGACTCATCAGCCGGTTTCACAGCTTCTGCCGGTGTATTGACGCCGGGCTTACCCATACTGTCCTTGTCAAACCTGTCGGCATCACCCGATGATACATTAACGGGCTGTACTGGCTTCTTGTGCATCTTGATCATGCGGATATGATCCAGAAACATCAGTTTGAGCGTTGTTGCCGAACTGAAGTCGTTGGAGAAGTCACCACTGTTGAGCAAGAAGAATCCCTTGACACTCTTGATACCAAGCGTATCACGGTCCTCCACCTGCATGGAGTAATGCTGAGAACTCTGTACATGAACTACCTGCGAGGCGATACTGTCGTTACTGAACTGAACCGCCAAAACAGCCAGTCCGTCACGTATACCATCCTGATAAATGAAATGCGACTCAAAATCGAGCATGATACAGTCACCCTTATGGAAAGACGTGTCTGCCTTCACCTCGAAATTATAATAGTTGAGTGGCTTGGCTGTCATGAACACCAATGATTGCGCACCACGCCAGATGTTGGTAGTGTCGCCCGAAGAAGCCAAATCGCCAAAGCGGCTCTGGTCGCTGGCATCTGCACCCAACGACACAGCCTCATCGTTGAGCCGGTCACTAAGGTTCTTGTAGATGGTGTACATCTTGTCGGTATGGCGCATGTAGTAAACCATAGAAGAGTCGAACTCTGCCGATGTCACATCATGCTTTCGCAGCACGGCATCCTTGTAGATAAAGCGTTGCGTCTCATCGCCACCCTCATTCTGAACCATGGCCAAGGCGAGATGATAGTCATAAAGAATATCCTCCATCTTGCCCTGCGACAATACGTCATCGGGCAGGCTGGGCTTACACCCCGTAAGCGACATACAGCATGCCGACATCAAGAGAGCCAATACCCACAGAGTCTGCTTCATTTTCATCATGCCTTTTCCTCCTCATTCTTCGTGTCTAAATTCTCCTTATTCTTATCCGAAGTTTCTTCCTTCTTGTCCGTAACACCATCTTTCTTACCTAAAGCCTCCAACTCCTTACGACAGAAGAGCAAGAGAGAGACGATACCTACCGTGACACAAGAGTCGGCAAAGTTGAATACCGGATCGAAGAACGTAAACTCGCTTCCTCCCCAAAACGGAAACCACGAAGGCCATGTAAAGGTGAAGAAAGGAAAACGGAACATATCGACCACCTTACCCATCATAAATGCTGAGTAACCTTGACCAAAAGGTACAAATTTGGCTACATAGAAAGGTTCGGAAGGAGTGAATATGAGACCATAGAACATAGAGTCTATCATATTGCCAATGGCACCCGTGGTAACCAGCGCCACCATATAGATATACAGCAGGCGATGGGTTCCGGCCTTGATGATGCTGCGCAGATAGCACAGCAGGACAATGATGGCAACAGTACGAACCAAACTCAGCGTGAGCTTGTTGATAAACGACATGCCCCATGCCATACCATTGTTCTCCACGAAATCTATAAAGAACCAGTCTGTAACACGAACAGACTCACCAAGGTAAAAGTGGGTTTTGATATATAGCTTGATTATCTGGTCAATAACCAGCAATATCACCACCATTGCCGTGACGAGCCATCCTGTGTGAATTTTACATTGCTTCATTTATTAATAATTGAACTTTGGCAAGTTCAGAAGTTATAAAAGTTAAAGAAGTTATCACTCCCTTCAATCGTTAGAAGTTATAGCCAATAGCCTTGATGTTTTATTTCAAGTGCTCTAAAGCATTTGTCTAACTCCTTTAACTTTTTTACTTCCCTGTTTGCGAAAGTTGAGTTAATGCTTTCTGGCTTGCTTAGAAGCGACACTCAACGTAGCATGCGGAACAGCCCGGAGACGCTCTTTAGGAATCAACTCTCCTGTCTCACGGTCGATACCGTAAGTTTTGTTCTTGATGCGAATGAGAGCGGCCTCCAACCCCAAGATGAATTTCTGCTGGCGCTGTGCCATCTGGATAATCTCCTCTTTGCTCTGAGCCTCACTACCCTCCTCCAAAGCCTTGTAGGTGGGTGATGTATCAATGATGTCATTACTGTTTGAATGATTGAGCTGTGCCATCATTTCCTCATAATTGGCTCGTGCCACTTTCAGTTTCTCGTTTATGATGTCGCGGAACTCCTCGAGCTCCTCATCACTGTATCTTTTCTTTTCGCTTGCCATAGATATTAAGTATTAAGTTAATAAAAATGTATGATTAATTTTTCTCTACCAGAATATTGAGCTTGAACTCGTCGAACTCAGTTTCTGATCCATTGTTTTCTGCTATCAGGATAGAGTCAGCCAACACCTGTGTCTTGATGTAGTCGCCGAAAGCCTCTATGGCAGCATTGGTCTCCTCGTTAGGAGCCACAGTCACCTTGATGCGGTCGGTAATCTCAAGACCTGTCTCCTTGCGGAGGTTCTGGATACGGTTGATCAGCTCACGGGCCATACCCTCCTTCTTCAATTCAGGGGTCAACTCTACCTCAAGCGCTACGGTCAGATTGCCCTCGTTAGATACGAGCCATC
>ERZ779851.1954-NODE-1954-length-16841-cov-159.230966_pt1 | contig 16841 bp, 22 predicted proteins | sample MGYA00511094_ERZ779851 | MGnify/ENA primary metagenome ERZ779851 (study PRJEB29588, sample SAMEA2155512) | human gut metagenome | biome: human gut; feature: human-associated habitat; material: faeces | place: Denmark | collected 2008/2010 ...
CTTCTTGTACTACTTGTCTGTTTATGTAAAATCTTTCAAAGAACTCTTTCTTTATTTGCTTAGAGTAATACTTGATTTCTCAAAAGCGAGTGCAAAAGTACTAACTATTTTCCATTCCACCAAATTTTCCGAGAAGAAAGTTACATTTTTCTTCTGAATTTAACATTCGTAAACACAACAAAGCTCTAAAACAGATCTTTCTCCTTATTATATATAGGCACATAAAATGCATTTGTGTTCGGACACACATACACATTTCAATGCCAGCAAGACTAAAACCTTTACTATGTTTCAGCAAATTCCAACAACAAAAGAAGATATATCCTGATACTTTCCACAAAAAAGAGGCATATAATTTGGATATTACAGTATTTCTTCGTATTTTTGCCTTGTCTATTCAAGAGTTTTTAATTATATAAAAGGAGAAAACTATCATGAAGATAATCGTTTCACAAGAAATAGAATCCGTATGTCCTACTTTTGTAGGTGCATGCGTAGAAGCTTATGTTGAGAACTCACCTTACTGCAAGGAACTTTGGGATGAGATAAATGCGCTCGGAGAAAAGTTTAAAAGTTCTCTCACAACAGAATCGCTCAAGGAGATAAGCGGTATTGCTGCAACAAGAAAGGTATATCGTGCCTGCGGCAAGGACCCTTCACGCTATCGCCCGGCATCTGAAGCCCTTATCCGCAGAATACTGCAGGGCAAGGAACTCTATCAGAGAGATACCTTAGTTGATCTGGTAAACCTGGCAAGCATAGCCTATGGCTATAGCATAGGTGGTTTTGATGCCGACAAGTTCGAAGGCGACACGCTTACTTTAGGAGTTGGCAAAGAAGGCGAGCCTTACGAAGGTATAGGAAGAGGAATGATCAATATAGAAGGCTTACCAGTATATAGAGATAGAATGGGAGGTGTAGGAACTCCTACCAGCGACCACGAACGTACAAAAATGACACTCGGCACCACTCACCTCGTGGTCCTCATCAACGGATATGATGGTGACGAACAACACGTACGTGAGAATGCCGAGTTCATTCTGCAACTCTTAAGCAAATATTGCAAGAGCAGCGGGGGAAGTTATTTTATCTATCAATGACTTGCCTTCAACTCCTTGTCCCATTTCAGGAGTCGCTGATACTCTTTCTTGGTAATTCGCATAAAGCTACCATGCTGAGGACCCGTTACGCCCTTGATATCAACAGGATCTGAGAAATTGCGGAGATACTTATCTGCCTTGCAGATACGATAGTGCTTAGGATGATCGCTATACTGGATATAAGCTACACGCCAGGTATCATCGCCCATCAACTGGAAGGCAGAGCTACCTTCGCAATTCTTCTTTCCTTCGAAACTTACGTAGTCATCCTCTACCGGTTCGCCCCATCCGTGGTTCAAATGCTTGCTGGTAGCAGTATAGATACCAGGTTTTCCACCTTCCTTCTTGATAAGCATGTGGTAAAGACCATCGCTCTTCAAGAAGTTGATGTCAGCATCAATGGTAGCATATCCCCAATCGAAGAGAAGCTTTGGGGTAGTAATCTTGGTGAAAGACTTGTCTGCATAGCTATAATACATCCGATCATATTTTTCCTCCGCACGATTAAGCATAGAATAATAGATCATGTATCCACCCTTCTCACCATTTTCCCAACGATAGTCAGGATCCCAGAAAATCTGAGGAGCCCAGACACGGTTGATGGTACTCCAATCCTTGTAAGGAGACTGAGCGGTAGCTGCATCGCAGAAATTCTGCATACCCTTACGATAATCGAAAGTTACACTGGTCCAGTGAATGAGATCATCACTCTTCAAGAGATCGATACCATAGTTATCCCACTTATGGCTTTTTGCCACACACATATCCGTGGTCACCATTATATATCCCTTTCCATTATGGGTACGGGTGATATAGGCATCGCGGGTTCCCCCTTCGATACGCGCATGCTCAGCAGGATCGAAGATAGGCTTACCATCATTAATGTCCTGATAGTTGTAGCCATCACGAGATACTGCATACGCGGTCCACTCTCCCTTATCACTCATGTGACAATAGAGATAACCATAATCACCCTTTACTAAATTCTGTGCTGTCATTGGCATAAAAGTAGCCAAAGCCAGGAATACTGTTGATAATTTCTTCTTCATTATTTTTTTATTTGTTAGTTGACAATTATAAGATGATGCTGCAAAATTACAACATTTTCCAGAAATTACCAAACCCTAAAGCCCATATAGCTATCAAAATGATGAAAAGTACTCCTTTTTGAACGATTTAGTACCTTTTATACCTTGTCACTACAATTCTATGGTCCTGCTGTAACCATCGTTACCTTTTACTTCAACCGCATGTTCATTCCACCCGTATATGTATTTATATTCCGGAGGCAGGATGATATTACCCCTCCTGTCCAATAGTCCATACAAACATTTCTGTATGCCTATCCTGCATTGGGCATAATCACCTCGGAAGTTAGAGATATGCGCGTAAATGGGTTTCACGATGATGTCGTTCATCACCCTCAGTCCCCATCTTCCATCCTGCTGGAAAGGTTCTACATTCTTCAGATATTCCTTCAGTTGTTTGGCTGTCATTTTCTTCCTTGCCGTATTCGCCTTCTTCACCGTTACCATCTCATCATTCACGGCAATGATGTTCTGTATCTTCTTCACATAGGTTGGAATGATACCCTTGCCTGCCCTCAAGCCAGCAAACATACTCTCCCAGTTACGAGGCTTGTCAGGCAAGCCGAACTTGCGGTAGTTACCTACGTTGTCGATGATCATGCACACCTTATCCTTGTTCTCATGGTTGATGCGCAATCCACGCCCCACCATCTGCAGATACTTGGCTAGCGACAACGTAGGACGGGCCATCTGGATAAACTCTACGTCAGGACAGTCAAAACCCTCGTCGAAGAGGTTCACGTTCACCAGACAGTCTATCTCGCTGCGTCTGAAAGCCTCCACCATTTCCTGGCGTTTCTTGGCAGGCGTCTTGCTGTCCAGTGCCACGCTTTTCAGTCCGAGGGCATTGTAACAGGCGGCAATCGCCTGGGCATGGTCGATGTCAATGGCATATACGATACCCTTCTTGCCGTCAGCGTATTTCTTCACGCTGTCGTAGAGGCGTTGGATGGTCTGCGGAATATTCAGTTTCTCGTCCATCTCCTTGATGGCATAGTCGCCATCGCTGCCTCGTCCTTTCAGCAGGTTCACGGTCAACTGATCGTTGGAGTACTTGCCGATCACCACGTAGTCGTAAGGTGCCAGATACCCACGCAGGATGAAGTCGTTGGTACATGGAGATTTCAACAATATCTCGAACAGTTTGCTGAAGGATTTCTTGTTCATGCGGCATGGAGTGGCCGTCATACCGAGTTTCAGAGCCTTTCTGTTCCTGTCAAACAAGTCTTGATAAGATGTTGCTATGGCGTGATGAGCCTCATCCACAACGATGAGTCCTGGCGTACACTCCGCCCCTTCCAGTTCTTCGACATGTCTGTTCAACCATTGAATGGAGAGCACCCTTATTCTTACTTTCGCTTTCAGCTCCATTTCCTTCTCCCCATAGTTCAGGCAGAATCTGTCGAGCGTCTGCTGCATCTGCTCCACCAATTCACGGCGGTGCGCCACAATCCACACTTCGCCCGTGTCATGGTTATCAAGAAACCATTTCACCACAGCCGCCATCACATAGGTCTTTCCCGTACCTGTCGGCATCTGCACCATCACCGAACTGCCTACCTTCTCCTTCTTCCCATTCTCATTATAGAATGTACTGGTAGAAGCGGTGGTCAGCACGTTGATGATATCCTCCAGCATCCTCTGCTGATAATCAAACAGCTTGATTTTCTTCATCAAAAGAAATTATATGAGAAGCCAATAGCCAACAAGATGAGCCGAGCTTTTATTCAAAGCTCACCCCATCTTATCGTATATAATTAAAAATTAAGATCTAATCGTAAATCACCGTTAGAACGTAACTACTGATTTTCAGCAGTTAGCACATCCAACATTTTTCAAAAAAAGCATATTATTAATTGGTATTGCCAGAGCTGCCAATTAGGCAGCCTTGACATTCACCTTTTTGTTCGAGTTATAATTACATGGGATTAGGGACATGAAGTCTTGCTCCCCCTCCATCAGTCGGGTGAGTATATCTTCTATATAATCGCCAAAATTAATATCATTCAACTTGCAGCTCTCAAAAAGTGAGAACATAAAAGCTATGTTTTCCGCACCTAAATGGCTACCGGTATGAATCCAGTTTCGCCTACCCATAGCCAAGTGGCGGAACATTCGTTCGACCGCATTGTTATGCATCTCGACACGGCCATCCTGCAAGAACACCTTGAAGGCCTTCTCGTCATCAAGTACATAGTTGACTGCTCGCTGAACCATTGCACCATAAGAAGAATCAAGCTTGATCTTCTTCAACAACTTCATCAACTTGCCAACTATCGATGCACTGTACTTAAGTCTAAATCGGCGTCGCTGCTTAGCTGTATGCTTGCGTATCTTCGACTCTCGCTCTATCTGGAAGAGGTAGTTCATCATCAAGATGATTACACGCACACGATGGTCAGAGATATAAGCATCCACGAAGCGATGGCGGGCATGGAACCAGCAAGCTGTACGCACCAGTCCCATTTCCTCCAAATCCTTCTCAATAGTCTCATACAAGACTGCTCTGTCTGCAGTAAACACCCTTATACAAGAGTCCTTGAAGATGGCATCTTCCTGCACACTGTGACTACGGCTACCCTCCTTATATTCCATCACACAAAGCTTGGCTTCCATGGAGAGGGCAGCATGGATGTACTCCACATTGTACTTAAACTTGTCTTCCTTACTCTCACGACTGCGAACCACGATTCTTGACTCGTCATTCTGGGTATAGACACACTGACGGATACGCTCAAGCATCACAGGTCCCAGGCGTTCACGAAGATAAGTCATGATTTGCTGCATCCAACCGTTCAGGGTTGACTGAGCTACCTTCATACCCATCTGTGACAACATATCCAACAAGCGATTTTCGGAGAGATGATAGGCAAACTTCGACTCCAGATAGAACCTACAGAAGGATGGCATCAAAGGATTACCCTTGATGATACTCTGAGGATACTTGCTGCTCTGAGGATCTGAGCCTGGTACATTAAAACGTGCTATCTTGTATTCCTTACAATAAACCTCTTGTTTCTGATAGAAAAACAGACGGACTACCCACATGTCCTTCTTACCCTTACGTATGATAACCTTTGCATTCTCAGGAAGATCAGATTTATCTATGCCGAAGGACTTCAAGACTCTAGCTGTTGTTGTATAACGCTTGCGAGGGAGTTGACTATCTGATTCCTGCTTTTCTTTTTCTGTTTTCTTTGGCAGTTTTACTGCTGGTTGCTCTGGAGCTGAAGATGCCTTAGCCTCTTCATCCTTATGCTTTTCATCCAACGCCTCGTCAGCAGCATCACTGATTTTCTTTTTCAATCCATCAAGCCCCAACTCATTGACCTCAGCATCGGATGTATCCAATACACCATTCAAGAGCTTGGTCATATCTGAGTTATGAGCAAACTTCCTATGAAGGAGAACCTCGATGATAGTTTTATAATCAACCTGAGCCTTGTCTGCTATATCCAACAAGGCATTTGCCTTTTCATAATCATCTGCCTTGGAATGAAGTCGAGATACCTCTGCTCGTAATTCCGAGTTATCAGATTCCGCTTGGGTCAAAGCCACCTCCAACACATAGATACGAGCATTTGCATCTGATAAATCTTCGCTTAACATAGAGATACGCTCGTTTGCCTTGTCAAGTTCCTCCGACAACTCTGTATTACCTTGCTCAATCTGCTGTTTGAGCAAGCCAACAAGCTGTTTGGACTTGGCAAGGTCATTGCTAGCTTTAGTCAACATTGACTTATACGTAGCAAGCTACATCTCTATATTACTCTTGTTATTTATCATGTGTACAAAGGTACTAAATTTCTGCGACATATACAACTGTTCCTTGTTAAGAAAAGTTATATAACCACTTGTTTTTCAGAAGCTTACAAGATTCCAAGAACAACGTTTCCTCGTATTCCTTGTTTTTCTTTTCCAAAGCTTCTTTTGCTGTCTGAAGAGATTTGCGCTCTCTCAATAGAGCAAGCAGTGCTTCCTGCTTGCCCAAAATATACTCTTGTATCTCTACCATCGCATCCATGATTTCAACCTGACGCAGATTCATTCGAGAAATTTCCTCTCGAATCGCCTTTTCATCAGATGAACCTTGCTGCAATGATACTTGAAGCTCTGCAACACGAGATTGCATACGCTTCAGTTCTGCATGCATGGATGGTATCAAACTCTTAATATCAGTATTCATAATATGATTTCCGTTTGTACGGATGTTGATAGCAACAGTATCAATGTCTCACGGCTTATCTTATGACAGCGAGCTGCCTCCAAGAAGCGAGGCTTGAGAAACTTACCGTCATCAAACCACTTCTGGTATAAGACAAAACCATTGATATCATAATGTAATATTTTAACCTTGCGGTAATCCTTGGAATAGAAGATGAAGGCTTCATCATAACTATAAGGATCATGCTGCATTTTTTCACGGATGATTCCTGCCAAGCCCTCACGACCATTGCGCATATCAGTTGGCGTGGAACTCAAATAATAAGTTGTTCGAGAAGTGAAGTTCAGCATAGCTATGACATTTTACGCAGCAGTTCTGCAACTGCAAACAGGTTAGTACACTTGATTTCCATCTCATCACCTGTCGGAGACTTCAATATCAGTCTCTCAACTTGCCAACCTGCAGGAGTTTGTTGCTCGGGAACAAAATTCTCCTCAACTGTCAAAGCGATAAACTCACCTTCGCCTAGCTTCTTGTTTTCATTTGGTTGAAGCTGATTTGAACGATATGATTTCTTAAACTCAATGAGCCAGTCATAATCCACTGCCTCCTCCTTACAATACTTGCGCAAGCTACGACCTTTACGATTTTGGTTGTAATCCTGCATCACTTTTTCGAAATATTCCCTTGTTTCCATTATCAAACTGTTTTGATTACGGATGCAAAGGTAATATATTATATAGGTACCGCCATACGGGCTAATGGTGATTTACGATCTAATCCTTATGTGTTTCTCAGATATTAGGTATTAAAGCGTGAGAAGTGGAGCCTTCCTTAAGGGTAAGGAAGGTTTCTGTCCCCTACAAGGGGAACCGAAAGGGTCGTAAAGACTATTGAAGGTAGGTTTTCGAAAAAGCCTTTTTTAATGCTAAAGAAGGACAGGATGATTTTAGAGAGCATCAACTCCTCAGTAATCTCATTAAAGCAGGTCGATTGCCATAGTTATATTCTATTTCCTCCACAAAATCCAAGATGAGTTTCTTAGAAACCTCACAACAACGCAGGTAGTCCAGCCCACTTCTCACGGCATTCTCATAGTCCTTGGCATCCACCCAAGCCTTGAATTGTTTGTATTTTGGATAGAATTGTATCATTGATTTACTAAACAAGTTAATTCATACTAAATATTCACTTAAAAGTGAACAAACTATCAATAAAAGTATTATTTTTGTAACATCGAGAATGGCATCATTACCATTGAAAAGAATATGATAACAGACATAGAAAGTGCAACATTTGAAATTTAAGTGTTATGATACAGAACAAATTATTCCGTGACTGCCTCGCTGCGATACCTGCCGAGCAAAAGGCAGAGTTCGATTTGTCTTTTGGTATAGCCGAGCGCATTAGTGAGATTCTGAAAGCCAAGGGACTCACCCAAAAGGATTTCGCCCGCTTGCTCAACAAGCGAGACTCAGAAATCTCCAAATGGCTAACAGGCAGACATAACTTCACAACTCAAACCATTGCTCGTATAGAAACAGCTCTAGGAAGTAAACTCATCAGCATAGCCCATTGATTGGCTATGCTGATGAATATTCTGACACCTAATACTTACGCAGGTTTCGACCTCTATAGTTCTGGTTAAAGTCCTGCATCACCTTTTCGAAGTATTCCTTTGTTTCCATAATTCTGATTTTTAAGAATTCGGATGCAAAGGTAAATACTTTAAGTGTTAAAACCTTACGCTGTAATGGAGATATACTCTATCCCCCATTCATGTAAAGCTTCTTTCCATTCTGAAGGAGAACTTTGAAGTATTATATTTTTCATCAATTAAAATTTAGCATTCCACTTTTCTTCCCTAAAGATATAATTAAATGCAGTAAGCAACATTCTCTTATCCTCATCCAACTTTTTGAAATCATTCACTATAGCTGGAAACATTCGCATATAATCAACTAGGAAAACACTCAAAAATATAAGGAAAGTATGAGATGCAAACAATGCAAGATTAAGAAATTCAGGATTATCCTTGGCAAACGCATCCCTAAATTGCATTATAGAAGGATAAGATGGATGAGCATTCATGCAAAAATACGTATAAAGATTATCGACGCAATCTTTCTTCATACCAAACTTGTTTGCAAAATCCTTCCAACCAAGTTTTTGTATTTCTTCATCGCTTTTAAAGAATAATTGGTATTCTTTATCCTTTATCCATTTTCTTACCTTATCTTGACTTTTTTGATTCAGCTTATGAAACACAGAAGAAGATAAAATCCAGTTAATATCTTGATTAATTTCTATATTTTCAAATCTCATCTTTTTGATATTAGATTGCGATGTTGCTTGGTCCACAAATCTTTGTCGGTACTTCAATCCTGAAATCTGATGCATCAAGGAAAGAAAAATTTTCTTGTCGTCAGAATCTGGTATGACATTAATCAACTCAAAAAGACACAAGCATTCATATTGATTTCTCACAAGTGTAAAAAGTAAGGTTGGATCAACAATACGATTCATTTTAAATTGATTACCTTCATATTCTACCCCTTCTAGCATATGCTTAAAATGCAAAGCCTTAGAGAAAAACATTTGGAAAATAATACGAGCGTCTGCTTCTCGCTGAGATGACACGACATCATAATGATGCTTGTATATGACATCTGCATAAAAATCAGCGAAGATTTCAATGTATTTCTTCGCAACATCAATATTCTCTACATTGACAAACTTATAAATATCATTTACACCCATAATAATTTTTATCTTTATCTATTTTTATACATCCTCTCATAATACTTCTGATACTCCCCAGAAGTAACATGATCCATCCATTTCTGGTTCTCAAGATACCATTTCACGGTCTCTTCGTTTCTTTCCTCAAACAAGAATTATGGCTCCCAACCGAGTTTCTTCTGCAACCTTCTAGAGTCGAGGCGTAACGCATATCGTATCCCTATCTGTCTGCGACATAAGTAATGAATCGGAAGGACACCTTAAAACTCTAGACAGAAAAAACTCTGGTTCTTGTCAAACTTCTGATAATACAAATGGCGCATAGTATTAATACATTTTTCAATTTGAAGTTAACTTCTTCAAATCGTAATACATGAGGCGCGTATGCAACGACTTGGTCATGTCATAACCAAGATTCTCAGCTTCTTGCTGTTCCGTCGAAAACAAAAACAAGAATTCATTCTTTTGATAAAAATCCAATGGAACCATACAGTTATAGGCATCAACTATCAAAAAACGACATCCAGTTTTATTTTCTTCATCAATAAACCAAGATTTTATGAAATCCAATAATTCTGACCCTATACCTTGATGACGAAAGTCAACATTAATTCCAAGCCTTCCTATAAGTACAGCAGGATACCTACGCATTCGTTTCTCTCTAGGAATATCATGAGACAGTTTACGACCACGACTATTAGGTATGACATCTACTCTAATACTATCATTAGACAAAGTAAACATACAAACAATGGTTTTAGGATCATCATCCAGCACAAAGCAATAAGTTTTACCAAGCAATTCTGCTTTATAACGCATTGCATCGTGTAGAAAGAAATCATCCAAATCCTCATCTCCACAAGTAAAAGGATGGCAAGTTGAAAGAATCTCGTCATCCATCTTTTTAAGTTTACACTTATCTAATAAAAATCCCATAATTACATTCCTGCTTTTTTTAATATAGCACGAGCTATAGCTATTTTCTCAGAAAAATCAACACGCTCTTTACTTTTCATAACCTCATCAGCATTGTTGATAAAGCGCATAGCTTCATCACCATGAAGAGTCGGAATAACCTTTATATCTATTGCCATAATCTTATCTCCTATTATTTAGTTTATATAACTTGCCGCCAAAATTACGCTTTTTTCTCGAAACCACCAAGAAAATCACAAGAAATCTGCAAGTTATCAGCAAATTAGCCTCAAGATCAGTAATCTATACCCCCATTATAGCACCCCCATACTGTCCCCACCTTTCCCCAGGCGGTCCCATCCCGCAAAACATGGCGTAGACCTTTGATGGTCCGACAACCTTATAGCGCAGCGGTTCCGAGCACCGGAGGGCGGTTACATCCTTCCCTTTTCGAGAAGGGAAGGCTTGGTTAGAATGTGGAGCTCTCCTTGCAGGAGAGACGGAGAGGTAGAAAAGTCATCTAAAGGGAGACGGAGGGATTCGAAAAACATTTTTTTTTCGAAGTATTCCTTTGTTTCTATAATTCTGATTTTTAAGAATTCGGATGCAAAGGTAAAGACTTTATGTATTAAAGTCTTATGCCGAAATGGGGATATGCTCATTTCCTCCTTTTCCACTCCCCCACATCGCTTATCACCGCCCCGAAATCGTAGCCCGCCACGGAGAGCATCTTGTCGCGGACGCTCTTCTCCATGCCACCGTCAAAGGGATGGAGGGTGACACCGGAATAACAGTCGCAGAAGCATTGCTCCAATATATCCAGTATGCGGCACATCTGAAGAATGCGGTCCCAGACAGAAGAGGTGTTGAGGAGAAGAATGCGGATGGCGGCGTACAGCTGCATCACTGACACCGACTCGTGGTGACGGAAATGACACTGCGCCCTGCTGCTGAGATGATTCTTCTCTAAATATCTTGCACTATACACTTGATGACCGAAGCCATCCACTGCCAACAGGCGATCACCAATCTTGATGATGAGCTGGACTGGAACATAATCTTTCTGGCTGCTCATGAATTCAAACGTTATTTATGTTAAAAACCCGTTCCCTAGCTAGGAAACAAATGCGATGATATGTCACCGACTTTTTATAATTTTGCCAGCGTTAGACAAAAACAACGATGAATTCGTGAAAACAACTAACAATGTTTTATATTAACTAAACAAAGGAAATGTAATTATGAACATCAACATTTTCAATGGCTACCAGTCCACCGTGCCTGCTGTCATCAAGTTCCAGCAAATGGTGGACATCATCAGGAGCGACAAGCAGCTCGCCGAACTGACGAAGCGTTACCGCATCACGCACCAGAGGGAGTACAAGAGCCAGTGCTACTGCTTCTCCGTGACCTGCGTCTTCCAGGGTGGCAAGGCGAAGAAGGACATCATCGAGGTAACGGGCGTCGGATTTTCTGACTTCGACCACGTGTCGAAGGAGAAGCTAGCCGAACTCTGCGCCAAGCTGAGAGAGGACAGTCACACTTTGTTCTTCCACATCACCGCTTCGGGCGAGGGACTGCGCGTGCTCTATCGCTACGAGATGAAAACGGGCATGACGCTGGAGGAGCAGATGAAGTTCTATCCCACAGCCTTCCGCCATGGCAACCAGTATTTCTCCGACCTGCTGGGCGTGGAGTACGACGAGCATTGCTGCAACCTGGGCAGACTGATGGGTGCCGCCTACGACCCTGAAGCCTTCTTCCGACCCGAAGCTGAACCTTTCAGCTACGACTGGCTGGTGGCACGACAGCAGGAGAAGACCTTGCAGGACAATGCCACGGCTCGTTTGCGACGGGAGGTGAAGAAGATTGACCGCCTCTACAACGACAAGCTTGCCAAGGAACTGGAGCATGAGAAGAAAGCTTATGTGGCGGGCAGCATGAACGAGTATGTATCGTGCCTCGCCTACAAGCTCAATGCCTTCGGTTTCTCTGCCGATGCCGCCCTGGAGTTCATCTGCCAGGAGTTTCCCGACTACGAGCGCCCGAAGGCTGCCGTGGACAGTTGCTACCGTCAGACTGAGGAGCACGGCAAGCGCAAGTACGAGCTGCAAAACCGTCGCCATGAGGCGGGCAAGTCGGCTTCCGTGAACGACATCATCAAGTTTCTGGGCGAACACGTGGAACTGAGGTACAACCAGATTACCATGAGAGTGGAGTATCGCATGAAGGAAGAAGGCAACGGAGAGGATTCTTCTGCCCCCAGACTTTGGCAGATCATCAACGACCGTGCGGTCAACACCCTGTGGAGCGAGATGTCGAAGACAAACCGTGCTGCGGTGCAAGATTTCTTCCGTGTCATCGAGAGCAACTATGTGCAGCCGTTCAATCCGTTCATCGACTATCTGGGTAGCCTTCCCGAATGGCACGAGGGCGACACCGACTACATACAGCAGCTTGCCGACAGCGTGACCATCAAGGGTGGCGAGGAGCAACAGAAGCTATGGACCTGCTACCTGCGCAAGTGGCTCGTGGGGATGCTGGCTGGATGGACGCTCGACGACGTGGTAAACAATGTAATCATCGTATTGATAGGCGCACAGGGCTCCGGCAAGAGCACTTGGATAGCCATGGTGTTGCCACCCGAATTGCGCCAGTATTTCTACACCAAGACCAACGCCAGCCGCCTCTCCAAGGACGACCTGCTGGTGCTCGCCACCTACGGTCTGATGCTCTGCGAGGAACTGGACACGATGAAGCCCTCAGAGCTGAACCAGCTGAAGGCTGCCGTCACCATGCTCACCATCGACGAGCGTGCTGCCTACGCCCATTACGCAGAGCATCGCCCCCATATAGCCTCGTTTGCCGCCACAGGCAACAACGTTCAGTTCCTCTCCGATCCTACGGGCAATCGTCGCTGGCTGCCCTTCGAGGTGGAGAGCATCCAGTCGCCCCGTGAGCATCCCTTCGACTATCCCCATATCTATGCCCAGGCGTTGCATCTGCTGCGCTCAGGCTTCAGATATTGGTTTACGCAGCAAGAGATCATCGAGCTCAACCTTCACAATCACAAGTTTGAGGCACCCCGTCTGGAGCGGGAACTCGTTGCGCTCTACTTCGCCCATCCCACCGAGGAACAGCATGGTATATTCATGACCGCCAGCCGTGCCCTTCAGATTATCGGAGCGGGCATCAGCCAGAAGCTCAGTGCCGTATATGTGGGCAGGGCTTTCTGCGAGCTGGGATTCCGCAAGGTGAGGGTGAACCACTGCTGGGGCTATCTCGTGATAGAGCGTGACGGCGACATGATCAAGGCACAGCAAGTACACCTGGCGATGGAGGCAGAGGGCGACTATTCCCAGCAGGATACCGCCCCCGACCTGCCCTTCTAGGGGTGGGGAGGGTAAGTAAGGGGAGGGTACTTTCTAAGACTTTCCTTATGTAAAGGTTCGTTTACTATAGGAAAGATACAGTATATATAGACTCCTAGAAAAAGCGATTTCCTACTCACCCTAGTTACCCCCTGGCGTAAACAAGATAGTTACGATAGCTAAGTATCATGGTTACGATGGCTAAGTATCATAGTTATGAAGCATAACCCTAATAGATATTCTCTGCATGTGAATTACTTATTGGTTTTTCTGAACACGAATTGCACGAATTAAACGAATAAGTTGCTTGAGAACGAAAGATTCGTGAGATTCGAGAGATTCGTGTTCAAAATTCAACATTCAACATTAATAATAAAGTCTATGGATTTACGAAGTTACACCAAGCAGGAGTTAGCCCTGCTCTATTTTCCGGATTCCGACCCGGACGTGGCAAGAGCCCATCTGATGAGATGGATAGTAAGATGCACCCAGCTCTATGAGCAGTTGCTGAAGAGTGGATACACCAAGAGCAGCAAGGAGTTCAATCCCCTGCAAGTATCCTATATTTTCTTCCATTTGGGAGAACCCTGATATTTATCAGTGATAATCGTTGAGTATCATGGAGCAACATTGAGCATCGGTGAGTTGGGAATGAGAAATGTTGTATCTTTGCATTGTGATTCAGAAAGAACCACGGGCAATGCGCAGCGCCGATTAACTTTAATAATTTAACCATTTAAACGTTATGATCAGAATTGTCTTATACCAGAACACGAACCAGAAGATTGCCGAAGCTTACGGCAAATGGTTTCCACGAGTAGTATCCGATGAGACCATCGGACTCGAAGAGCTCGCCGCTCACATGGCTAGCCACAACACCCCTTACAGCAAGGGCGCCATCCTCGGTATGCTGACCGATGCAGCAGCCTGCACCAAGGAGCTGCTCCTTTTGGGCAAAAATGTGAAATTTGCCGACATAGCCATTTTCTCCCTCGGACTGAAGGTGAAAGGCGGTGCACTGACCAAGGAAGACTTCAACGTGGCGAAGTACATCTCGGGATTGAAGTTGAGAGCCAGAGCCACTGGCGAGCTCAAGACCGAGAATCTTGACACCTCTATCAAGCTCATCAATCTGGCAGCTCCTGCAACGGAGAATCCGGGTAATCCGGATGATACCGGCAAGGACAACCCTTCAGGAGGTGGCAGCCAGGCCACAGGTGGTGGTAGCCAGACTGGTGGCAGCGGAACCACGGATAGCGGTTCTACAGATGAAGGCGGCGGCGACAACGTAAATTTTTAGCCGATAATCGTATCATCCGATAGAAGGGAGCCGTATGGTGTCAGGGGCATTCCGAGAGCATCAAGAGGCAGGAATCATCTGCAACAATCATCAAAAGCAAGCTCTGCACGGGTGCCTGGGTTATATAGCTTCCTTCTTAGGATATTTCCCTAGTTATGAACATTTCAGTAGAATCAAGTTTTAGTAAATCATCAGCCTATGAGAAAAGAAAACATCAAGAAGATCATCAATCTTATCATCACGGTACTTACAGCCATCGCCTCTGCCGTCTGTGTGCAGAGCTGCAAGGGATAGTAAGTTAACATTTAACATTAAAAATCAAACACTAAGCGCAATGAGAAAGATCAATTTAATCGTCATCCACTGCAGTGCCACCCGAGTTACCCAGGACTTCACGGTAGGCGAGTTGGAGGCATGTCATTTAGCCCGTGGTTTCCGTGACATCGGTTATCACTATTACATCACGAAGGACGGAGTGATTTATCCGTGCCGTCCGGAGTCGGAGCCTGGAGCTCATGCCCGTCATTACAATGCCCACAGCATCGGCATCTGTTACGAGGGTGGTCTGGATGCCGATGCCCGTCCTGCCGACACCCGCACGCCAGCGCAGAAGGCAGCGATGCGAGAGCTTCTGAAGAGTCTCTGTACCGACTATCCTGAAGCCGAGATTCTGGGTCATAGAGATCTCCCTGGTGTTCACAAGGAGTGTCCATCTTTCAATGTCAAGAAGTGGCTCACCTCCATCCATTTCCACATATAATTCTCCATACTCTTCTCATACTTTCATTTTCACTCCCCAATCTTATGTCCCGCATAAGGTTGGGGATATAATCATTTATCCTGACTAATATTTATCTTATATATCCCAACAGATCAAGATACATCATCCTTGACTCCAAGTGCTCATCTTCTGGAATATGATTGCCCATCATAGAGACAAGCCTCTTGATGAAAGAAATCATCAAGATCTTCATCACCACAGCTAAAAGATTCAAGCTCTTCTTTTGTCGTAACACGATAAAGCGAGCAATTACTTTGCAAAAGGACTCTTTCCTCCATGTGCTTTCAAATTAGCAGTTGAACGAACCAATATTTTTTCCACATCAGCAAATGACATTCGCAAAGTCTTTCTTTGCGGATTACGTTCATTCTCCTCAGCCTCACGAATAAATCGTTCAGCAGTCTCACCTGTAAGAACAGGAATACTTCTTATCTCTAATGCCATAACCTTTCATTTTAAATGATTAATATTATGTTGCAAACATTATGCATTTTCTGCGAAACCACCAAGGAAAATGCCAAAAATCTGCAAGTTATCAGCCAATTACCCAAAAATCAACTGTAAACTATTAACAATTAACTCTAAACTCCCTTCCCAGGCGGTCCCAGCCCGCATAACATGGCGTAGACCTTTGATGGTCCGCCAACCTTAGAGCGAAGCGGTTCCGAGCACCGGAGGGCGGTTACATCCTCTCGTCCCTGAGGGAAGAGAGGCTTGGTGAGAAAGGTGGAGCCTTCCTTAAGGGTAAGGAAGGACGGGTAGGTTTTCGAAAAACACCTATTCTTTCACAATCACTTCAAATGTCTTGAAGATAAGCTTGATGTCATACCAGAAACTGGCATTCTTCACATACTCCAGATAGAGCTTGATCTTCTCCTGCATGATTACATGTATGTAATAATCCTCAGGATCAGCAGCCTTCTCCATCAACTCATTCTCGTTTCTAAACTTAATGCTGGCAGGATCAGTGATTCCTGGCCTTACATCCAGCACATGCATTTGCTCAGGAGTCCAATAGTTTACATAGTGACGAACCTCGGGTCTTGGACCCACCAGACTCATATCACCAATAAAGACATTGATCAGCTGAGGAAGCTCATCAAACTTGTACTTTCTGATGTAATACCCCGAGCGGGTTACTCTTGGATCCCTGCCACCGATGGTAACCAGCGAACCCTTATCAGCCCCTACTCTCATCGAGCGGAACTTGAAAATGCGGAAATCCCTGTTATGTCTTCCCACTCTCACCTGACGGTAGAACACCGGTCCCTTACTATCCAACTTAATCCAAATAGCCAAAATCAAAAGAAGCGGACCCAAAACAATGAACTATAATAAAAAAAACGAATACAGTTAACGAAATTTAGCATAAATATGCT
>ERZ779851.1956-NODE-1956-length-16837-cov-4.739900_pt1 | contig 16837 bp, 17 predicted proteins | sample MGYA00511094_ERZ779851 | MGnify/ENA primary metagenome ERZ779851 (study PRJEB29588, sample SAMEA2155512) | human gut metagenome | biome: human gut; feature: human-associated habitat; material: faeces | place: Denmark | collected 2008/2010 ...
AGCAAAATACGATTTCTATTGACGCAAACCTTCTTAAAACTTCCTTTCGAAGCCAATGAAATTATATCACCTTTTGCAACTGTTTACAATATGATTGTAAATATTTTTCATTTCTATGAAAGCATAAGCATATAAAATATTACACAAGATATCACGCTTACCAAAACAACACCAATTACAGGTAACTTTTTTAAAGCTGCGATAACTGCTACAACACTTGCTATAATGCCAATCCATATATTCTTATCTACATATAATATAGCTGGAAAAATCAAGGACGCCATGGCCGTATAAGGAATCAATTGCAAGAATATATTAACCTTTCCCGATACTTGAATCTTCTCCATAAACAAGGCTGGCAACATTCTAGGTATATATGTTGATAAACAAAGAAATAAAATCAATATTGCAAATTTCATTGTAGATCCTCCTTGGAAATAAAACACATTCCAATGAGCGCACAACCAAGCGTAGATATCAAAATAGATAATGAACTCGATAAGAATTGATTTAATACCCAATTCACAACCATCGTCATAATCACTACACACAATAAGCGGATCGACTTCTTAGTATTCGGCACTAATAATCCAATAAACATCGCATATAAAGATACACCCAAGCTCTTAGATACGATACTCGGTAGTATACTTGAAAACAATATGCCTAGAGCTGAGCCTACATTCCATGACAGATAACTAAACAAGGAAAGTCCTGCAAAAAATGCAGGTGTTAACTTATTAATTTTCTTATCTGTCATTGACATCGCAAACACTTCGTCTGTAATCCCAAAAGATAAAAGTAAACGAATAGGCAAGCTTGTTTTCTCCATCTTTTCCATAATACACGTACTCATAATAATATGACGCAAATTTAATATAAAGACTGTAAATACAATTGTTACATAAGCAGCATTCTGAGCTAACATTGTGACAGCAGCCATTTGTCCAGCTCCTGTATACACAAACAAGGAAAAGCTCAACGCTTTAAAAAATGTTAATCCTGTTGCTTTAGCCATCATCCCATATGCTATTCCAACAGGAATATATCCTAAAATAATTGGGGTTGCTGCCTTGGCCCCTTCTTTAAAATCTTTCTTCATAATCATTTCCTAAAAAAAAGAAACAGTATAAAACTATTTCTCTTCTTCCTTCTTCTTAAACATTTCACTAAATACGCCTAACGCATAGAATAGCACACTAAAGCAGATGCTTTCATAACACGTTGTAATCATGTACAAAACCAAATTCACTACACTTAAGTTTGTACTGTAATATGAAGTAAACGTATTGTATGCTTGAATTGCCGCATAACACGTATAAGCTAATGATAAAACGGCAAAAACATATAATAGAATTGTTAATGCATTCTTATTTTTCATTTGAAATACCCCCTTTAAATAATGTACTAATTAAACCACTATTTTCATATTTATACAAACAAAATTTCTTTCAGTTTATTTTAAGCAAACGCATCATACGTATCATCATCCTCACAAACAATTTGAATGACGCGCTTTCCATCCACTACAGTCGATACAATCTTATCTGGATATTCCATGGCATCCGAACGAATCGTTAATTCAATACCCTGAGATAACTGGAATTTTTTTGTACGTTTATTATTCAAGCTTTCGGGAACCACTTTAAATTCTGTATCAAAATTTTTACGTTCAGGAAGCGCTAGTAAACAATCTTTAATAACATCTTTCTCAATTTCTTCTTCACTAAAAGAATACGAATCAATTAAATTATCAATACACTGATTGTAGTTTAACTGCTGTGGTGTATTCATCACATTCTGTAATTCACTCGATAACTTTACATAATCCTTTTTAGAAACAGGTTCTACAGCGCTCTTCAATTCATTATCCACGGCCTTAAAAGCTGAATATGTATTCTTTGCATCATCCCTAGCCTCATCCAATTCTAAGAATGAAACTGTCCAATATTTTGCCATAGTATCTGAATATGCCTTAACATCTTTAAATACAATGTGCGAATTAATTTCATACATTGAAAATACAGCTGATTTCCACAATGATTTCTTATCTCCTGAAAATCCATACTTCTTTGATAAATCACTTCCATCATACCATTTTGAATGTTCCACTTTGGCAACCACAAATAAAAGTTCATCACTACTATTTTGTACCAAAGCCTGAATTAGACTTCCCTTTTTCACATTAGAACCCATGCGATAGATTTTTGCCTGTGCAAGTTTTTCACTCATCAAAAGCTTATCTGCAATACTATCTGTAAGAACTTCACATTTTTCTTGGTTCAATGCCATTTGACGAATACACGAAACAACTTGTGTTTGTTCATCATGAATGGTATACATTTTATTTTTCTCATTTGAATTCGCATACTCAATATATTCTTTCACAAAACCTTGGAATTCTTCAGGCATCTCTTTTCTTTGTACTGTATCATTGTCTAAATCCAATATATGGAAGGATGTATATAAAATTGTCATAAAAAATTTACTCCTTTTTATCGCAAATATTATACAATAAGTGAAGGAGGTTTTAAAAATGAAAAGAAAATCGATACCTATTTTATTATTAACTGGCTATTTAGGAGCTGGCAAAACCACTTTATTAAATCACATTCTAAAAAATCAAGAAGGCTATAAAGTTGCGATCATTGTCAATGATATTGGTGAAATCAATGTGGATCAAAAACTAATTGATAAAAATGCACAAATTCAAAAAGAAGACACAGACGTTGTAGGTCTTACCAATGGATGTATTTGTTGCACACTAAAACTAGATCTTTTACAACAACTCTCAGCCTTAGCCTCATCCAATAAGTTTGATTACATCATCATTGAAGCTAGTGGTATTTGCGAACCCATCCCCATTGCACAAACCATTACTTACGCCAATGAAACACTATATTCTAGAGGATTACCAGAACTATTCCACTTAGACAACATCATCTGCGTTGCCGATGCTGCAAGATTGTCAAATGAATTCAATTGTGGTAAACACTTATTAGAACCTTGTGAAGATGAAGATTCGCTAGACTCTTTATTGATGCAACAACTCGAATTCTGTAATACCGTTATCTTAAACAAAGCAGAAACAGTCAACGAAGATGAAAAAAATGAAATCAAGGCAGTCATTCATAAACTATGTAAAGATGCCGGAATCATTGAGGCTAGCTTTGGCCAAGTTAATTTAGAAGAGCTTTTAAACACACATAACTTTGATTATGAAAAAGCACAAAACAACATTGGCTGGATTCACGAAATCGAAGAACACGAACACCATCATCACGAACACGAAGGTGAAGCTTTAGAATATGGAATCTCTACTTTTGTGTGGCAAACAAGAAAACCATTGGATTTAAAGAAATTCACAAATCTATTAAATAACTATCCGAATGTGATTCGTACCAAAGGCTATGTATGGTTTGATAACCAGCCTGATTCTGCTTATTTGTTTGAACAAGCCGGTAAGTTAACATCCCTTCAGGAAGACTCATTATGGATCGCATCCGCTCCAAAACAAGATCAAATGGATTTATTAAAAGCCAATCCTCAACTAGCTCAAAGCTGGGATGAAGAGTATGGAGATCGAATCAATCAATTAGTCTTTATTGGAAAGAATATGAATGAAGAACAAATAAAAAGACAGTTCAATGACTGTCTTGCATAGGAGAAGAAATTCTCCTATTTTTTTATTAACTTTGAAAAGTTTTGATCCAAAATTCTTTCAACTTCAGAATACGATTGATTCTTTAACGAAGCCACCATAGTAATTTCATTTTTTAAAGCAGCAATATAATCATCACTATCAATAGCCCATTTCACAGCTTCAATACCATCGGATTCCATAAGTAATTTATCAATAGAGACTTGTTTTACCAAATGAGTTACTTCCTCTTCTTTTCCAATTGAAGGACCAATCGTGAAATAAGATACCACTTCATCATATTCTTTGACATAATCCATACATCCATACCAATGTACAACATATGTATTTGGATATTTACGAATCAATTCAAGTATCGTTTTTTCCTGCCCCTTCGTATGAAGAATGACCGGTTTATTTAAAGCATGTGCAAGCTGAAGCTGTTTTTCAAACACTTCTTTTTGAATATTTAAATCCAAATCACACCATACACTATCCATGCCGATTTCGCCAATGATAGGTGCCTTTTTTAACAAAGGAAGCATAGATTCAAACGTATCTAAACTTGCATTCCAAGGATGTAATCCACAAGAATAGAACAACTGCTTTTGATGGACAAGTTCAAATTCTTTTTCATTTGCGACGTTACAAATACCAGAAATTCCATATTCATTCTGTAGCGCATTTATTTCTTTTGAATAATGATAATGTGCATCATGCATGATTTTCACCCTTCAACAATTCATAAACTTGTTTCTTCAAATCACTTTGTGAAAATAACCAATCTCTCGATTTCTTTTCTTTAGATAAGTCTATTTCCTGCAAGATATGACTTGGCTTATTCGATAAAATCAAAATACGATCCGATAAATATAAAGCTTCATCAATATCATGTGTAACTAATAAAGTAGTACGATTATAATTCTTTCTTAATTGTAACAACCAATCTTGCATATCGTTTCGAGTAATAACGTCCAACGCTCCAAATGGTTCATCTAATAAAAGAATATCCGCTTTACACAAAGAAGTTCTCAAAAAGGCAGCTCTTTGACGCATTCCCCCTGAAAGACTCGATGGATATGCGTTTTCATAACCAGAAAGACCAAATGTTTCAAATTCTTTTAAAGCTCTTTGTCTGATTGATTTATCATGATTGATTTCGCCATACAAACAAACATTATCTAAAATCGTTCTCCATTCAAGTAATAAATCACTTTGTGGCATATACGCAAAATGAGAGCTGACACCTTTAATACGTTCATCATCCACAAAAAGCTGTCCTGAACAATCTTCAATTGATCCGGCTAATACATTTAGAATAGTAGATTTACCGCAACCACTCGGACCTAGAATAGAAACAAATTCTCCTTCTTGAATAGAAAAAGAAATATCGTTTAATATTTCTTTTCCTGAAAATTCAAGATTTAGCTTTTCAACATATAGCTTCATTATTTCACAAACTCGTTAGTATATTGGTCTTTCGCATCAATCTTTTGACTGATCAATCCTGTTTCATACATAAAATCTGTATAATTATCCCATACAGAATCTTTCATAACACCCCATGAATCTGCATCTTTGGCATATTGACTACTTAAATATTTTTGACTTTCTTTAAGGAATTTCAAATCTGTATCTGACAATGCATCCTCATGTAAGATTTCAGCTGCTTTACTTGGATGATCAATCGCATATTCATATCCTTTTTTAGTAGCTTCCATAAATTTTTTAACTGTATCTGAATTCTTTTTAATCATCTTTTTGTTGGTGATAATAACCGGAGTATAGTAATCCAAACGATTATCTAAATCAGCTAATGGCATATAGTTTAAATCATATCCATCTTGTAGTGCTTTAATAATAGCCCAACCATAGAATTCCCATCCAAGATTCACTTTATTCTTTCCTACTTCATCACTAAGTCCTGCAATACCAGATCCGTCTGATCCTACAATGTTTAATTTACTAAAATCAGCACCCGCTTCATTCATAACCGCTTTAATGACAGCTTCTTCACTTGGTGCTCCCCATCCTGCATATGTTTTTCCTTCAAAATCCTTTACAGAATTGATGTTTGCACTCTTTAAAGAAACAAATCCTGAAGTGTTGTGTTGGATAATTGTCGCAATTGTTTTAATTGGAAGTGGATCTTCACTAGTTAAGGCATATGTAACATCTTCCTGGTAAGAAACGCCAAAATCAGCTTTTCCGGCTGCAACCATAGAAGTTGTCGCATTATCACCTGGTTCAATAATATCTACATCTAAACCAGCCTCTTTATAATATCCTTTGTTTTTAGCTACATAGAAACCAGTATGGTTTGTATTTGGCGTATAATCCAACATCAATGTAACCTTTGTTAATTCTTTATCAGAATTCGATGTTTGAGCACAGCCAACTAAACTTAACGCAACAGCAGCTGCACACATAGCCTTTAAAATTTTCATTTTCTTTCTCCTTTTCGTAAATGTGGAAATAATATTTTTTCCAATAGAGTCACTCCTAAATTCAATAGAATGCTCCAAAATATAATCATCAATACACACGCAAAGACTTTATCTAGCATATATCCGTTTTTTACACGAAGCATATAGTAACCAAGTCCTGCTCTACTTGAAAGCCATTCACCTACAATAGCTCCGCCAACACAATAGGTAGCCGCTACCTTTAATCCTGAAAATAAGCCAATGGCACCCGATGGAATCTTAACAATTTTATAGATTTGAAATAGATTGGCACCAAAACTTTTTAATAAATTGATTTCTTTTTCACTCACTTGCGACAACGCATCCGTAAAGGATATCGCAATCGGAAAAAAACACATAAATATGACAATTAACACTTTGGGCAACAAATCAAATCCAAACCAAATTGAAAACAACGGACCTAAAACCATAATAGGAACGGTTTGTGTCACAATCAAATATGGATAAATACTTGTCTTAAATGTTTTGGATAGATCCATACCAATGGAAATCACTATCGCAAAGAAAGTACTTATCAACAGTCCTAAAACAGATTCTTCCAATGTAACAAGTGAATGTTGCATCAAAATATCCATATTCTCAATAAGAGTACTGATGATTTTTGATGGGCTAGGCAAAATATAAAGTGAAATATCAAATGCACGAACATATAATTCCCAGCTACCAATCACTAGAATAAACACAAGCAACGGCATGACAATTCTACGATTTTTCTTCATTATTGCCTCCTTTCCAAAATAAAAAAGGCACCCTAGAGTGCCACTATCAATCGATATGACTCCCTACGCTAGAATTAACCAGATCAGGTAATAAGGGTTTTTCTCAGCATTTGCACCCCTGTCATGTATGTTTTTACTTGCCCATTGATTATATCACAATCTTATACTAATTTATATTTCTTGCATATCTTCTCTACAATTCCATCTAAACTTTTACCATCCATTGAAATCGAATCCATTTTTGATGCATATAAAGTATGGAAATAATCAAAATCCGCCTGTATTTCTCGCATATAATATGCCTTATGCTTATTTAGATACGATTGAGGAATGTGCAAAAGATTGTCATTATCATCCGTAAATTCCAAGCGTTTAAAAATATTTTCAGCTCGATCTGTTAAGTCGAAACAAATAATATCTGAATCTTCAAAGAAATCTTCATATGCATCCAAATACGCAATAGGACTTAAGGCAATCACTACATTTTCATTTTCTTGAATCCAAGAAGAAATCATTTCTGCACGCAATTCATCACGTTCATATTGATCATTATATTCATCTTGAAAGCCAAGCATTGTACCATACTTTTCTTTGATTTTCGTATCCATATCGATAAAATCGTAACCTATCTTTTTTGCCAATAACTCACCAACGGTACTCTTTCCAATGTTACCCATCCCAAATATTAACATTTTCATTTTACACCTCTATATACGCTTACTTATCTTATTTTCTACTTCTGCAATTCTTGCCGCAACTTTTTTCACTTCCAACATTTTCCATGCTTCTAAGTAAGGTAGAAATTCCTCTGTTCCCTCTTTCTCTATTTTATCAAGCACACGCATGACAACCTGTCTATTTACTTCTTTCATTTCAAAAATGACACGAGCCTTTTTTTCTTCTACATCTAAACAGATTTTCTGATAAAGTTCTTGGGCAAAGGTTTCTTTTTCGATTTGCCATCCTTTATCTGAAAACACCAATAAAGGTAGACGATAATCATATTCAATTCTAAGATAATCTTTCTTAATCATCCAATCAATGCATTTACTGATATCATCTAACTTCATATCATGATAATACCCATAAGCAGGACATTCATTTAATTTATACTCGAATATCTTTTTATCTTTTGAACCCTTTAATATTTTCGCCAGCATACTTCTTCCACCAGTCGAAATCAATTCATCTGCCCCTCTTAAAATCATTTGTATATCCTCTTGTGGTAAATCTTTAATTTCTCCTGCATCCAGAATAACTGGCACTCTACGTACTTTTTTACTCATCCATTTCTTACCTCTACATCATTACACGAATCAATCCACACAAAACTAAATGTCCCACATAGAACCAATAGAAGAACCATTTCATAAATGTACTCTTTCCTCTTGTTCCATCATATAAAGACATAATTGGATAGACTAAAATAATTCCAAACTGCAACAAACCATAAACTACATCAATACATAAGCAATAGACTATTACATACATAGAAATATACAAAGCCATACCTAATACTTGTTTTTTTAAATTACCTTGATTTTTGTAAATATGGTTTGTACAAAGAACTGGAAAGCATGACCAATCACTTGGAAATGCCAACAAACAAAGAATTAGAATACAACCTATTTTCTTTACATCTTTCCAATCTTGATCTTCTACCCATAAACCAATCACCGATAAGAATAGTGGCCAAATAATACTTGTTTGATTTAAGAAGGATTCTTTAAATGGAATCAAAGATATGCCAAAACAGAAGTTATACGCAAAGTGAGCGATAATTGAAAAAATCAATAATCTTTCTAAATATTTCTTTAAACTATGCGTATGCGTATAGCCTTCAACCACCATAAACCACATAATAGGTGCTGCCACTCGTCCAATTAAATGTATCAATAAAAGCCACCAGAATTTTTCATAATTCGGATAAAATGTAGTTGCGAAATGATCCATAAACATCGCAATGATCGCAATCATCTTGATTTGATTTCCATTTAACTTTTTCATCATCTTGTCACACCCTCTCCTACATTAGGTTCAAAGTGCGAATAAACAACATCTGCACCAAATAAAAGAAGTAAAACTAAACAGGCAGTAGATAATCTTTTATTTAAATGTTCTTTAACCCAGTTATCAATTAGTGGTGCAATCACATAGACAAAGGCCATACCACCAACACCAAATACTAATAATCCTTCTGCACAAATTCTTCCATCAAGATTTAAAAAGTAGCCTGTATAATCCCACCATTTTTGACCATTATGCGTAAGCTCTAAAAAGAAACCAGTAAAGTATTCAATACATCCGCAAAGAAGTACGGCCATACTAAATTCAACTTTGGGACGCATTCTAAATCGTTTTAATAAAAGTAAAATCAAAACACAGCCAAAACCATAAATAGGAATCCATGGACCATGTAAAACACCGCGATTCACAAATTTTCCATAGCTAATCATTGAAAGACTCACTTCCCAAATCCATCCAACAAAACACATAAAGAAGAAACAGACTAAAATAGATGTTACTGTATAATTTCGATTTGGATGTAAAACACGAAGATTTGACTTTTTATATTCCTCTTCAATTGGAGATAGCCTTACTGGATAACACAATAAATACACTTCAGTAATCATAGTTTCAGCTTCCATTTTATTATAGGTATATCTTTCATATTGTTTTTCTCTTGAACTCAAATGAAAGATGATTCCAAAATTATCACACAAGAATTTTTTTACGCCCGTATACGCATTTTCTATTGGATTTTTCGCATTCAATGCCGCAATTACATCCGAATACGTATTACGCATCAAAGCACTACTTGGTTTTTCAAATAAATACGTATCATTTAAGATGGCACTTTGAAATTCTTTTCTTCTTAAAGTATAAAATTCACTCATCACAGCCATACGATACATATTCGAATAGAATATAGCACTAATCCCAAATGTACAAACATCTAGAATGTACCATCCAGCCATAGATAATTGCCATTTAAAACATTCAAATTTATGCCCCTTCATCATATTACGAGATAAAGAAAGTGCATCTTTTAAAGATATCGTCGGATTTTCGGCTAAGATATAATCCACTAAATAATATGTGTAGTAAAAATATATTCCTCCAACAACTGTAAAATTCATAACTGTCAAAATAATAGATTTCACTAACTTCACAAACGCAACATGCATCTGTTTTCGTATTCGCATTAAATAAACCAATCGATCAAGTGGAAGTTTTGCGTAAACTCTTCCTTCCAAAAATAGTCTGCGATTAATGACTGGCAATACATTCACAATATACACTTTATAGAACACAGATATGCATAAACCCATCACGACAAAACAAATACTCGCTATATCTTTTGAATGAACAATGGTTGATAATCCTAAAAACAGTGTCTTCACAAAGGATCCTGAAGTAATTCCATTTATGACATGCGCAAAAACACCGTTAGTTGTACCAAAGACGTCTTCAGGAAGTAAAAATGTCATCGACTTCACAAAAGAAGAGTGCATTAATAGGCCTGAAACACTCTTGGCATTATCTTGTTTTAAAAGGGATAAAGTCGAACTAAATTCACTTCCCATAAGTACTGCCGCAAGACATAACACTAAATAGGTCGCGTAGTGTGTTTTTACATTTTTATGTGCATTTTTCTTAATTTCACTTAGTTTCATACTTAAATAATAGCATATCTGTAGTAAAATATTTCCAAAAAGAAAGGGGATTTATGATGAATCCAATCATTCAAAGTTTATATGACCGTAAGTCTTGTCGTATTTTTGAAGATAAAGAAATATCCCAAAAAGAAAGACAATTAATACTAGAAGCTTGCATGCAAGCACCGAGTGCTGGAAACCAACAAATGTATACTATTATTGATGTACAAGATCAAAAGCTTCAAGAAACACTATCTAAAACGTGTGACAATCAACCTTTTATTAATCAAGCTAAAATGGTTTTAATTTTCTGTGCTGATTTTCAGAAATGGTATGATTTATTTCATTATGAAAATTGCAGTCCTAGAAAACCAGGCGTAGGTGATTTATTATTAGCCACAACGGATGCGACCATTGCCGCACAAAATGCGGTTGTAGCTGCCGAAAGTCTTGGGATTGGATCATGTTACATTGGTGACATTCTAGAACAGCATGATTTACATAGAGAATTATTAAATCTAAGTGAATATGTCGTCCCTGTATGCATGTTAGTACTTGGATATCCTGCAAGTGATCATTTTAAAAGACAAAAGCCAAAGCGTTGTAAATTAGAAGATATTGTTTGTGTTGATCAATATCATAGAAAAGACAAACAGGAATTAAAAAATATGTTTGAATATAAAGCTGGAAATAAAACATTAAACGAATGGGCAACGGCTTTTTGTGAACGAAAATACAATTCGGATTTTTCAAAAGAAATGACAGATTCAGTACAAAAATATATTGACCAATTGAAAACCTTAGGATACGCTGAAGAGGCATCGGCTTCAGAAAGCGTTTCGACAGGCGTTTTGCTAAGAAAAGATGAAACATGGATAAGCATTGCATACTCAGAGGGAGGATTTGGAATCCGGATTTCAGTAGAAAAATCCTGAATAAAAGAGATGCTGGGGAATCCCGGTTATCCCTATGATGCAGTGGAAAGAAAATGGATTGCTCAATATTGGAGGCTCCAACCACAGCTTCTTTGTTGAAATGTTAATCAGTTAGATACCGCCAGACGGTTTATTTAGAACGAGGTTACAAGAGCAAAGAAGTCTGTGGCCCTAAGCAGCATTGAATAATATAACGGAGGTATAAAATGGTCTGTGTCGGAATTGATGTTGCCAAAGATAAGCATGACTGTTGCATTCTCGATTCGGAAGGAACGACCCTTGTCGATTGCTTTACCATTCCCAACAACATGGATGGTTTCAAAAGTCTGCTACAAACAATCCAAGACTGTTCTCAAAAATCAGACAAAATAAAAGTAGGGCTTGAGGCTACCGGACATTATAGCTACAACATCCTTGGGTTTCTTCTTGACAATGATCTGCCCGTCTATGTCATGAATCCCTTGCATACCAACCTGTATCGAAAGAGCCTCAGTCTTCGCAAAACTAAAACCGATCGTGTGGATGCAAAAACGATTGCAACTATGCTGTTGTCCGATGTAGACCTCAAGTCCTACACAGATACAGCATATCACAACGAAGAACTAAAGTCACTCACGAGATACCGATTTGATAAAGTTCAGGAACGCGCTAAACTAAAGCAGTCGGTGTCCAGATTGGTTACAATCCTGTTTCCGGAATTGGAACAGCTTGTTTCGTCTATCCACGGCACTTCAATCTACGCACTTCTCAGTGAGTATCCCGGTGCAAAGCAGATTTCAGAAGCTCATCTGACCAGATTAGCTAATATTCTCGTGAAAACATCCAGAGGCCATTACCGAAAAGATAAAGCTACTCATATCCGAGATGCAGCCAGAACATCCATTGGTTCTGTTATGCCTGCTAAGTCTTTGGAATTAAAGCACACCATTAAGCTCATTCAAGAACTTACCTCCGAAATCAATGAAATTGAAGATGCCATTCGGAAAATCATGGATGAATTGAAACCGCCGATCCTTTCGATTCCCGGAATGGGATTTCATTCTGCTGCGATGATTCTTGCAGAGGTAGGGGATTTTTCGAATTTTAACTCTCCTGACAAAGTTTTGGCTTATGCTGGATGTTCTCCCTCCACATACCAGTCAGGAAAACTCACAAACTGCTATGCACACATGGAAAAGCGTGGCTCTCGTTATCTTCGATACGCTCTTTACACTGCAACCAAATACGTCTGTTACTGGAATCCTGTTTTTACTGAATACCTTACCAAAAAGCAAGCTGAAGGCAAGCACTACAATGTTGCCCTATCTCATGCCACAAAGAAACTCGTACGACTGATTTACGCTTTGCAGAAGTCCGGTAAAGCATATCTTGCCGTCACTTGATTTTCTCCAGAGCCTGAGTTAAACCTAAGAACAACTTAGCTGGCGCAGCGAACCCTTGACAAACCGAAGCATTCAAATGCTATCCTGTTTTTGCGAGGGTTAGCTGGGCTTGCTTTGCTATTCTCTCCGTCGCCCTCGCTGTCCCAAGACCAGCATTTGAATGCTGTTTGTCATGGGCAGCGAATGGTTGACGGATTTTAGGGGATTTTTTCATTTTGGGGCTTGACTTTTAATAGTTAGTCTCCTTTCACCTACCAAAAGCCCACGGCAAGGGCGCAGTTAAGGCGTAAAAAAATAAATCTGCATAAATTTTTTAAGCCATTGTAGCAGCGGCCTTTTTATGGTATGATGCAGATAATGAATCTTATAAAAAGGAGTGTTGCCCTGTGCTAAAGACTTATATCACCACCGTACCTTTGCAGGGAAAGCTGGACCCTATGCTGTACCAGCGGGAGCGGGCAGAGGCCCCCACGGCCACCTGCTTTCCCATCGTGCAGGTAATGCGGGATACCCTTGAACCCGGGGACACGGTGCGGCTGCTGGCCATCCGACAGGAAAACGTCGATACCGCCCGCAACTATCAGCGCCTGCTGGAAGAGCTGGCGCAGCTGGGCATTGCAGAAGCGCAGGTGGAACTGGTGCCCCTGCCCGAGGATCAGCGCCCGGAAACGCTGATCGGCCTGTGCCGGGATCTGGTGGATGCCCTGCCGCAGGTCACCCGGGTGTATGCCTGCATCACCTACGGCTCCAAGAGCATCCCGGTGGTCACGCTGACCGCGCTTAGCTGCGCCGAAGCCACCCACACCGAGCTGGAGGTGGGCGGCGTCTATTATGGCGAGGTCAAGCGGGAGAACGGAAAGGTGGTGGGTGCGCGGCTTTACGAAATGTCGGCACTGTACCAGCTGGCCGGGCTGGTGGGCACCATGCGGGACAGCAAGACCGCAGAAGAGGTGTTCCGTCAGCTGATCTGGATGAGCCAGCACCGGGAGGACTGAACTGCCATGAAGAATGATAAAGTATGGGATAAGATCGATGCTTCGCCCCTGCTGCAGCTGCCGCCGGAGCAGCGCAAAGCGCTGCACGAGGCGGGGGATGAACAGTTCCGCACCCTTTGGGGCGATTGCTTTGCCGCTGCGCTGACCCTTGGGCAGCCGGTGGACGGCGGGGACTTTTGCCGCATCTTCCTGAATGCGTTTGATTTCTGGGTGCCGAAGCCCGGGCAGACCTTCAGCGCCTATCTGCGCAGCGCCCTGAAGCACCAGAACGCCCATGACGCGCAGCAGGAACAAATGGCGGTGACCGGCTTTGGCCGGGAGACCAACCGCAAGATCAAAAATGCCTTGGCTTATATGGCGAAGAACCAGATCACCGAGGAAAAGCTCTGCCACGACCCGGAAAAGGAGCAGCTGGTGGCCGATATTGCCGGGGTCGGGGTCAAGACCCTGCGGGAGGCGCTGCGCAACAAGCGGTCAATCCTCAGCTTGGACGGCACCGATGGCGAGGAGACGGCACTGGAAACGCGGGTCGCCGACCCGGCGCAAAGCGTGGAGGAGCAGGCCGAGCAGACCGGTGAGCTGCTGGCATGGCTGCACCGCGGCATAGGGCTGATGAACCTGCAGCAGAAGGAAAAATACGGCAAGACAGCTGGCCCGTTGTGGAGCAGCGTGCTGATGGGCTTTCTGCGCAACAATGACGCGCTGCCTCCGGCAGAGGATGCGCCCGCGCGGCTGGCAAACTGCGATGATCTGCGTCCGCTGGAACAGGACAACTGTCTGTGGGACATCCTGCTGCTGCATAAGTATGTGGCGTTTACCGTTCAGCCGCCCTATGCGCCCAAAGCGCTGGAATGCGCCGCGCTCCACGCCCTGCTGGACCCGGAGCGCAACCCGGCGCAGGATAAGACCGTGGCAGAATTTCTTGGTGTGAGCCGGGCGGCGGTGTCGCAGCGGCGCAAAACATGGCAGCAAAAACTGGTGCAGATGAAAACGGAACAGGAGGATGGATAAGATGGGACGCGATGTTTTACTTTTATATATGAGCCCGAAAAACCCGAAGTACACGACCCAGACCAACGAGGGCGCGGTGCGGTACCTGATAAAGGAAAAGGAGACCCCGGACTGCATTCTGGCACTGTGCAGCGAGACGGTGCGCAAAAAAGCGGTGGTGGAAATGCCGGACGGCAGCACCTGCACCACGCTGGAATATTTCCGCGATGCGTTGCGCAGGGTGGGCATCCCGGCAGAGCGGCTGGTGGTGATCGAAGTGCCGGACAGCATGGATGACGAAAAAAAGCAGTTTCAGGCCATCTCGCAGCTGCTGGAAAAGATCAACGAAGGGGACACCCTTTCCATCGACCTTTCCGGCGGTATGCGGGACACTGCCATGCTGCTGGTGACCGCTGCCCGCTGCATGCGGGACCTGCGCGGTGTGCAGACCCGCCGGGTGATCTATGCAGAGCTGCGCGGGGAAGAGCCTGTCGCGCACGACCGCACCCAGCTGTATGATCTGTTCGACTTTGTTACCGCCATGGACGCGTTCTTCTCCACCGGCACCGCGCAAAAGCTGAAGAGCTATCTGTGGAGCGAGGGCGAAAAAGACCCGGTGCTGCACACGCTGCTGACCCGCATCAACCAGTTCTCGGAAGATCTGGCGCTGTGTCGGGTGCAGAAATTGAACGACGATCTGAACCAGATCGCTCAGGCGCTGAAAGAAACGCCCGAGAAGAGCCAGAACCTGACCGACCTATTCTTCCAGATGCTGAAAGACCGTTTCAGCACCGAGTTTGCAGAGCTGCTTTCCTCCGGTGAAAAGGCGCTGCCTGCACTGGTGAGCTGGTGCGCCGACCACGGGATGTACCAGCAGGCGCTGACCCTGCTGTGCGAGCAGATGCCGGAATATGTCTGCCAGCATCTCTTTGTGCAGCCCACCCCCAAAGGCTGGGACTATCTGGCAGATCAGAAGCAGAACGAGGGCAAGCCGTGGGTGTACCCGCTGTTCCACTTCCACTTCTGCCGTCTGACTTTGATGCAAAAGGAGTATCCCTATACAACGGATTTGCGCCTGACCCACAGCAAGGACGATGCAGATGGCAATATGCTGTTCGGCGTAGCAAATAATGCAGAAATGCACGATTATCTGGATATGGTACTTGCCTCTGAGCAGCTGGTCATCGACCCTGCCATCCGCCCGCAGCTGGAGCAGGCTGCCCTGCACTACCAATGCGTGATGCAGTACCGCAACCAGATCAATCACGCCAGCGCCAACGACCTAGGCTTACAGAGCGAGCGCGTTCGGCCGCTGGATACCGAGCACATTAAAGAGACCCTGCAAAAGATCACCGCCTATCTGAATGAGATCCGCCCCTTGAAGCGGAACGTCCCGCAGGACATCGAGGAAATTCCTGTTGACGCGGCCATCCCCGCCGGAACGCCCGCCCGCTGACCCTAAAACAGAAGAATCCTGAAAAGCAAAGCCCCTCCGCACTGGTTCATACCAGCGCGGAGGGGCTTTTTTGTCCCCTTGCGGGGATAAATTGTAATCTGACCAGTTCACCAACGACACGCCCGACAAGGTGTTTCCGTCCCCTTACGGGGATAAGTTGTAATGGTATGCCTGTTTGTGTGGTTCTGTCCCTTCTGAGTTTCCGTCCCCTTACGGGGATAAGTTGTAATCGCTTTTGATAAGGTTTATCATGCCGGCAGGGACGGTTTCCGTCCCCTTACGGGGATAAGTTGTAATTGTACATCAAATCTTCATATTTTAGCTGTTTCCCCGTTTCCGTCCCCTTACGGGGATAAGTTGTAATAGCAAACTTCACTGGAAAAGCGCGAAAAATACGCGCAAAACAGGGAAGAACGCATAATACAAAACTATTATACCTCTTTTTGCCGCAAAAGAAAAGGACGTTTTCAGGAAAAAGGCCGTATTACGGGGTGCGAAGCGGAAAGCCCAGCGGGCGCAAAATGCCCGCAGCGCACAAAACCCGCCCGGCGGGGCAGAAGGTGCTCCGGCAGGGC
>ERZ779851.1958-NODE-1958-length-16823-cov-4.324726_pt1 | contig 16823 bp, 11 predicted proteins | sample MGYA00511094_ERZ779851 | MGnify/ENA primary metagenome ERZ779851 (study PRJEB29588, sample SAMEA2155512) | human gut metagenome | biome: human gut; feature: human-associated habitat; material: faeces | place: Denmark | collected 2008/2010 ...
CTTAAGAGCACCAACACCAACAGGAGCAGCAGAAATGGCGGTACCAAACATAAACGACATTGTAAGTTTACTAAATCAATTAGAAATAAGACTTATAAATTCAGTCAATAATACATTAAAATTAAGAAAAGAAAAGTTAGAAAAAATCAAAGAAAGTTTTATTCTAAAAAATCCAATTTCAATGTATGAAGTAAAAGAAGAAAAATTTGATAAAGCAAATAATAACTTAACAAATCAACAATTATTTAACCAAAAAGTATTTGCAGTAATGCAACCAATGATGTATATAATCATGTATATGGTAATACTATCAATTTATTATGTTGGAGCATATCTAATAAAAGATGCAGGAATGGCAGATAAAATATCATTATTTGGAGATATGGTAGTATTTAGTTCTTATGCAATGCAAGTAATAATGTCATTCTTAATGTTAGCAATGATATTTATGATGTTACCAAGAGCACAAGTATCTGCAAATCGTATTAATGAAGTATTAGATAGTGATATTCATATTAAAGATGGTAACTTTGATGGTAAAACGGCCGAAGTTGGTTGTGTTGAGTTTAAGAATGTATCATTTAAATATCCGGATGCTAAAGAATATATTCTAGAAAATATTTCTTTTAAGGCAAATAAGGGTGAAACTGTTGCATTTATAGGATCTACTGGTTCTGGTAAATCTACTTTAATAAATCTTGTTCCAAGATTTTATGATGTTACTGAAGGGGAAGTATTAGTTGATGGAAAGAATGTTAAGGATTATAAACTTGAAAAGTTATATAATAAATTAGGATATGTTTCACAAAAGGCGGTTATATTTAATGGTAGTGTTAAATATAATGTTGCTTTTGGTGAAAATGGTAAGAAAAAAGATGTAAAAAATGCTATTAAGATCGCGAAAGCTGAAGATTTTGTTTTGAATATGGATGATAAATACGATAGTCTTTTATCACAAGGTGGAACAAATATATCTGGTGGTCAAAAGCAAAGAATCTCAATAGCTCGTGCGATTGCTAGAGATCCGGAAATCTATATATTTGATGATTCTTTTTCAGCTCTTGATTATAAAACTGATTTAGAATTAAGAAAAGCTTTAAAGAAAAATGTTAAAGATGCAACTTGTTTAATAGTAGCTCAAAGAATTGGTACTATTATGCATGCTGATAAGATTGTTGTTTTAGATGAAGGAAAGTGTGTTGGTATTGGAACACATGAGGAATTATTAAAGAATTGTCCTGTTTATAAAGAAATTGCACTTTCACAAATAAGTGAGGAGGAGTTGGAAAATGCCTAGACCTAATCAAAATGTTGAAAAGGCTAAAAACTTTAAAAATGCTATAACTAGATTATTTAAAGAATTGAAGCCTTTTAAAGTAAGTATTATTGTTGCAGTTCTTTTGACAACGATAAGTTCCTTACTTGCTATATTTACACCTAATGTTTTATCGGATTTAACTAATAAGATATCTGAGGGATTAGTTATAAATAAAGATAATCTCGAAACAATTTATAAGGGTGTAAGTAATGATATAACTGAGGATAGTATTAAAAGTATTATTAAAATTGATTTGAAATCTTTATCAAAAGATGAAAAAGAATTATTTTTAAGAAATGGTTTTAATAATATAGATGATGAATTATTAAATAAAGTTATAGTAGATAATAATATAAATGGGGTAATAATTACTAAAGATGAACAAATTAATTTAATTAAAAATAGAGTTATTTATTTTATGTTAGAAGAAAAATATAGTGATGATTTAATTCTTTTAAATGATAAACATGTTAATATTATAAATAATCTTATTTATTCTTCAAGACCAAATAGTTATGTATATTTACCTAATAATGTTAAGGTTGTAAGAAGTTATAATGATTTAATAATTAAGGAAGTAACTGAAGAAGTAGATAGTTATGAATTAGAAATAGGGGAAAAAAATAGTAAAGTTGTTTTACCTAATGGTAAAGTAATCGAAGTGGTTGAAGAAAGTGAAATTAATGATAATAATTATGCAAGATTGAATAAAGAAGATTTGGTTTTTCCTTTACATATAAGGACAAGAAAAGTTGGAGATAAAATGTATGTTAAGGGAATGAATAAACAAAAAAAGGTTAAAGATATATTTATAAATAGTAAAATACCTTTATCAAAAAGAGATATCTGGCCTATTGTTGTGGATTCAAAAGATAAAGTAGTATGGATACCTGGAATAAAAAAATCTAAATTTGATATTCCAAAAAATAAAAAATGTGATATAATATTAAGGTATTATTAACAAGGAGGTTTTTTAATGAATAAAAAAGATATTAAAAGAAGTATATTTTCATATGTTTTTGCATTGGCAGTTCTAATATGTTTATATTATGCATTTGTATCATTTAGAAATGTTAACAATCAATTATCATATGATGAATTTATGTCTAATTTAAATAAGGGTACTATTGAAAAATTAGAAATAACACCAAGTATGAGTGGTCAAGTTTATATTTTACAAGGTAAATTAAAAGATTATAAAGATAATGAAATGTTTACTTTAAAAGCACCATTGTCAGAAAAAGTTATAAGTGATATTTTAAGTGCAAGTGAAAGTGATAATTTTAAGCTTAAAGTAAATAAAGATCCTGAGGGTAGTTCATTTTTACTTATGTTACTTAATTTTTTACCTTATGCTTTAATTATTGGAGTAACATTGTTTTTCTTGAATAAACAAGTTGGAGGAGCTAATAAATCATTTGATTTTGGAAAAAGTAAAGCAAAACTTCAAACTGATAAAAATAAAGTTACATTTGATAATGTTGCAGGTTTAGTTGAAGAAAAACAAGAGGTTAAAGAACTTATTGATTTTTTAAAAAATCCAAGAAAATTTCAAAAATTAGGAGCTAGAATACCAAAAGGAGTACTTCTTGTAGGGCCTCCAGGAACTGGTAAAACTTTGCTTGCTAAAGCTGTAGCAGGAGAAGCAAATGTACCATTTTATTACATAAGTGGTTCTGATTTTGTTGAATTATTCGTTGGGGTTGGAGCAAGTCGTGTTCGTGATATGTTTAAACAAGCAAAACAAACAGCACCATGTTTAATATTTATTGATGAAATAGATGCTGTTGGTCGTCAAAGAGGTACAGGTTTAGGTGGAGGACATGATGAAAGGGAACAAACTTTAAACCAATTATTAACTGAAATGGATGGATTTGGTGCTAATGAAGGAATTATTATAATCGCAGCAACAAATAGACCAGATGTTTTAGACCCAGCTCTTCTTCGTCCAGGAAGATTTGATAGACAAGTAACTGTATCTTTACCAGATGTTAGAGAAAGGGAAGCAATATTAAAAGTACATGCTAAAAATAAAATATTAGGGAAAGACGTTAATTTAAAATTCCTTGCTAAAAGAACTTCAGGTTTTTCAGGAGCAGATCTAGAAAACTTACTTAATGAAGCAGCACTTCTTGCTGTTAGAAAAAATAAAAGTGAAATTAATATGAGTGATGTTGATGAAGCACATGATCGTGTTTTAATGGGACCGGCTAAAACAACAAGACAACCTAGTGAAAAAGATAAAAAAATTACAGCTTATCATGAAGCAGGTCATGTTGTCGCAGGATTAAAACAAGAAAATTCTAATATAGTTCAAAAAGTTACAATTATACCTCGTGGTATGGCGGGAGGATATACAAATATTCAAAATGAAGAAGAAAAATTCCATGTAACCAAAAAAGAACTTTTGGAAACAATAACAACCCTTTTAGCAGGTCGTGGAAGTGAAGAATTAATGTTCAAAGATATTACAACAGGAGCATCAAATGATATTGAAAGAGCTACTAAAATAGCAAGAGCAATGGTTACTGAATATGGTATGAGTGATCTTGGACCTATTCAACTAGAACAAAATGAGTCAAGTGTATTTTTAGGTAGAGATTATAATAAATCAAGGAATTCATCAGATCAAGTTGCATATGAAATAGATCAAGAAATAAGAAAAATTATTGATTCATGTTATGAAAAAACAAAAAAGATTCTTTTAGAAAATAAAGAACTTTTGGATTTAGTAGCAGAAAACTTAATGAAATATGAAACTTTAACTCAAGAACAAATAGAGTATTTAGTAGAACATAAAAAAATGCCTCAAGATGAATATGATTTAGAAGAATTAAAAACTTTAGCAAAAGAACAAGGTATTAAAGGTTATACTAAAATGACAAAAGAAGAATTAGTTTCAAAATTAAATAAATAAAAGTATGAATTTCATACTTTTTTTGATAAAATAATTGTATAGAAAAGAGTGGTTTTATGGTAAAAATAGGAAATATTGAAATTAATAGTAAAGTTGTTTTAGCACCAATGGCAGGCATTTCTAACAGTGCTTTTAGAAGAATATGTAAAAGTATGGGGGCTGATCTTGTCTATGCAGAAATGGTTAGTGATAAAGCAATTTATTATAATAATAAAAAAACAATTGATATGCTTTATATGACAGATGAAGAAAGACCTATAGCACAACAAATATTTGGAAGTGATATTACTAGCTTTGTTGTGGCAGCAAAATATATTGAAGAAACTATGCACCCTGATATTATTGATATAAATATGGGATGTCCCGTTCCTAAAGTTGCTTTAAAAGCTCAAGCAGGGAGTGCTTTGTTAAAAAGTCCTGAAAAAATAAAAGAAATAGTAAAAGCTGTTGTTAATTCTGTTAGTTGTCCTGTAACTGTTAAAATAAGAAGTGGTTGGGACGAAAAAAGTATTAATGCAGTTGAAGTTGCAAAAATTGTTGAAGAAGCTGGTGCTAGTGCTATTGCTATCCACGCAAGAACAAGAAGTCAAGGTTATTCAGGTAAAGCTGATTATAATATAATAAAACAAGTAAAACAAGCAGTAAGTATTCCTGTAATAGGAAATGGTGATGTTAAAACTTGTTTTGATGCTAAAAGAATGTTAGATGAAACAAATTGTGACTTTGTAATGATAGGACGTGGTCTTCTTGGTAATCCGTGGTTAATTAAAGAAATAAATGAGTATTTAGAAAATGGTGTTGTAATAGATAAACCAACAGATATCGAAAAGATTGATATGTGTTTAAAACATTTAAGTTTACTTGAAGAATTTGAATGTGAGAAACAAGCAGTTCTTGAAATAAGAAGTCATGTTGGCTGGTATTTAAAAGGAATAAGAAATGCTAATTTAGTTAAACAAAATATTTTTAAAACAAAAAATATAAATGAAATAAAAAGAATGTTAAATGAACTAAAGGATAGTTTAAAATAATGTTAAAATTTATTGTTTAGTAATAAATTAAAAAAAATATAGATTTAATAAGAAAGTTGTGTTAAAATATGTGTATCAAAAGAGGTGTGATTATATGAGAGAATTTACAGAACAAGAATTAGTTAGAAGAGAAAAGGCAGAAAAAATTAAATCTATGGGTCTTGATCCATTTGGAGAAAGATTTGATAGAACAGGTTATGCTAAAGAAATAAACGAAAAATATAAGGATATTCCACATGATGATTTTGAAAATATTAATGATATTTATACTGTAGCAGGAAGAATAATGTTTATAAGGAAAATGGGAAAAGCATCTTTCTTTACTATTCAAGATAAAACAGGAAAACTTCAAATATATATTTCGGTAAACGATATTGGGGAAGACAAGTATGATTTATTTAAATCAGCTGATATTGGAGATATTGTTGGAGTAACAGGACGTGTTATGAAAACAAGAACTGGGGAAGTAACATTAAAATGTTTAGAATATACACATCTTGTAAAGGCTCTAAAACCATTACCAGAAAAGTTCCATGGTCTTACTGATATTGAAGAAAGATATCGAAGAAGATATGTTGATTTAATAATGAATGAAGAAAGTAAAAATATTGCTTTTATGCGTCCAAGAATAATAAGATGTATTCAAAATTTTATGGATAGTCGTGGCTTTGTTGAAGTTGAAACGCCTGTTTTAAGTAATTTACTTACAGGAGCAAGTGCTAGACCATTTATTACCCATCATAATGCACAAGATATAGATATGTATTTAAGAATAGCTCTTGAACTTCCTTTAAAAAGACTTTTAGTTGGTGGTATGGAAGCTGTTTATGAAATAGGTAGAGTATTTAGAAATGAGGGAATGGATCCAAAACATGATCCACAATTTACTTTAATGGAAGCATATCTTGCTTATTCTGATCTTGAAGGAATGATGGATTTAACAGAAAATATGTTTAAAACTATTGCTAAGGATGTATGTTGTAAAGATGTATTTAATTGGTGCGGTAATGAAATAAATATTGCAGGTAATTGGCAAAGAATTAGTATGACTGATGCAATTAAAAATATTACAGGAATTGATTTTAAAAAAGATATGACTTTGGAAGAAGCACTTGATTTAGCTAAACAACATCATATAGAAGTACAAAATCATGAAATGACTGTTGGTCATATTATTAATTTATTCTTTGAAAAATATGTTGAGGAAACATTAATTCAGCCAACTTTCTTATACGGACATCCTGTTGAAATTTCACCACTTACAAAAAGAAATAAAGAAGATTCAAGATTTGTTGATAGATTTGAATTATTTATCGGAGGTAAAGAGTTTGCTAATGCTTATACTGAACTTAATGATCCAATTGATCAACTAGAAAGATTTGAAGAACAATTAAAAGAAAAAGATTTAGGAAATGAAGAAGCAAATGATATCGATATGGATTTTGTTGAAGCTTTAGAATATGGTATGCCACCAGCAGGAGGTATTGGATACGGAATTGATAGATTATGTATGTTATTTACAGAACAAGAATCTATTCGTGATGTAATATTATTTCCTACAATGAAAAACAGATAATGTTTAAAGAATTGTAATTTTAACAATTCTTTTTCTTTTTTTTATTTACCCTTTAAAATAATATGATACACTAGACCTATACTTAAGTATTAATAAAAATAGGGAGGAATTTATGAAACAAATAGTTTTTGCTAGTAATAATAGGGGGAAAATTAATGAGGTAAAAGCCATATTAAAAGATTATGATATTTTATCAATAAGTGATATGGAAAAAATGCTTAATAAAAAAATTATTGTAACTGAAAATGGAAAAACTTTTAAAGCAAATGCTTTGGAAAAAACAATATCTTTATATAATCAAATAGGAGATAATTACTTATGTATTGGGGATGATTCTGGTATTTCAATAGATTATTTAAATGGGTTTCCTGGCGTTTATACTGCTAGATGGTTAGATAAAGATGATCATTTTAAGAATTTAGAATTATTAAAAAAACTTAAGGGGGTTTTAAAAGAAAAAAGGACTTGTCATTATACAACAGTTATTGCATTAAAAGGAAAAAATATTATTAAAACATTTGAATATACTTTGGATGGTGTAATTAGTGATAGTCCTAGAGGAGAAAATGGTTTTGGTTTTGATGAAATATTTGAACTTTCAAATGGATTAACTTTAAGTGAAATAAAAATGGAAGAAAAAGTAAAAATTAGTCCAAGAAAAAAGGCTCTTATGATGATTAAAATGTATTTAGATGAAAAAAATTAATGTTTTTTTCATTTTTTTTGCAAAAAATTTAGGTGAAATGAAAAAATTTCAATATAACATATATAGAGGGTAAAAATAAAACCTTCTAAAAATATAAAAAGAAAGGAGGATATTATGGGCTATTTAAAGACAATCAAAAAATATCTTGATGATTATACGATAGAAGAAAAACAAAGATATTATAATAAAATGCTTGATGATATTAAAGTTAAGTATAATATTGGAAAAGTTATTGTGGACGCTCAAGGGTGGAAATATAATAGTAATTATGGAAATAGGCTAATTAAAGAGTGGAGCAAAGATTTGGTTAAACAATATGGTTCATATTTTTCAATTGAAAATTTAAAGAATATGCGTACTATTTATTTAAAACTAGATGAAGATTATAATAATTCTAATTATTTAAATTTTGATTTTTTTCTTCTTGAAACTATAATTATTCCAGAAATGAAAGAAAATATGGAATAAAATAAGGGTTTTGTGTGAAAATTATGTAAAAATACTTCCTTTTTTTCTTTCTTAGTGTCATAATTAATATAAGGAGGAAAAATATGAAAAAACACACATTATTTAAAATACTTGGAATTATGATTCTAGCATATTGTATTTTAACTTGGGTACTACCTGCTAAATATTATTATGGTGGTGGTTTACAAGATCTAGGAAGATATCAAATTGGACTTTTTAGTATATTTAATATACCGGTAACAACATTTGGATATTTTGCTAGTGTATTTGTTTTCATTTTAGTAGTAGGAGGATTTTATGCTCTTTTAGAAGAAACTGGTTTTTATAAAAAAGCATTAGATACTTTAGCTAAGAAAATGAATAATAAAAAATTATGGTTAGCTATTATAACTGTAGTTATTGCTATTGTATCTTCAGTAGCAGGATTAGAAGTGGCAACATTTGCTTTCTTTCCATTCTTAATATCTTTATTATTAGTAATGGGATTTAGTAAAATGACTGCACTTACATCTGTTTTAGGTGCTACTATTGTAGGTATGTTTGGTTCTACTTATTCTTATACAATGTATGGAGTAGTTAATAGTATTTTAGGACTAACTTTAAAAGATGGAATAATTGTAAAATTAATTCTATTTGTTCTAGCTTTAACTTTATTATTATTATTAATTTTACTTCCATTGCAAATAAAAGAAAGTAAAACTAAGGATAAGAAAAAAGATATAAAAGCTAAAAAAGAACAAATTAAAGGAAAAGTAAAAGATGAAGTAAAAGAAGTAGATGCTTTAATTTCTAGTATTTCTAGCGAAATAAAGTATAAAGGATGTAAAAAAGTATGGCCTATTTATTTAATCTTAGGTTTAGTTTTATTAGTATTTATACTTGGAACATTAAACTTCAAAGAAGCTTTTGGTGTTGTTGTATTTGATAATATTAATACTTGGATAAATAATTTTACAATTTTTAATTTTCCAATATTAAAGAAATTGTTTGGAGGATTTACTGTATTTGGTACATGGTTTGGTCCAGAAAAGTATATTCATTATTCAACAACATTAATTATTTTTGCATTAATACTTTGTCTAATTTATAAGGTTAAGGTAAATGCTATTGTTGAAAAAACTATTGTTGGGGTAAAAAAATATTTACCAATTGGAGTTTTAGTAGTTATGAGTTATGCTTTACTTGTAATTGTAAGTTCATATCCAATTTATTTAACAGTAGGAGAAAAACTTATTGGAATAACTCCAACATTTAATACTCTTACTTATGGAACTTTCACAGTTTTAGGAAGTCCACTTTATGTAGATATTTATTATTATCCACAATATGTGTTACAATTCTTACAAGGAAGTATCGGACAAGTTAGTTTCAAACAAGCTTTAAGTATTTTATTTGTAAGTTTATATAGTGCAGTTATGCTAGTTGCACCTACAAGTGTTTTATTACTTTCTACATTACAATTAACTGAAACAAGTTATAAAGAATGGTTAAAAACTATTTGGAAGTTGTTTGTAGGATTAGTAATTATTTCATTAATTGTAATTACAATATTTACAATAATTTAAATATAAAAGTTCACTAATTTATGTGAACTTTTACTTTGTTTCAATAATTTTATCAATAATACCATATTCTAAAGCATCGTTACTAGTTAAAAAGTAATCTCTTTCTGTATCATTTTGAATTTTTTCTAATGGTCTATTAGTATTTTTAGCTAATATGGTATTTAATTTATCTTTTAATTTTAAAATATGTTCTGCCGCTATTTTTATTTCAGTTGCTTGACCTTGTGCTCCACCTAGTGGTTGATGAATCATAACTTCAGCGTTAGGAAGAGCATATCTTTTGCCTTTTTTTCCACTTGATAAAATAAATGCAGCCATGGAAGCAGCTATTCCTATACAAATTGTAGAAACATCACTTTTAATAAAATTCATCGTATCATATATAGCCATACCACTTGTTATAACACCACCTGGTGAATTAATATAAAGACTAATATCTTCATGGTTTTCACTGTCTAAAAATAATAACTGTGCCACAATACTATTGGCTAAGTTATCATTTATTTCTCCGTTTAAAATAATAATTCTATCTTTTAAAAGTCTTGAATATATGTCATAACATCTTTCGTTTTGTCCTTCTTTTTCAATTACTGTAGGTATTATATTAATAAAAATCGCCTCCATTAATAAAATAAGCAAAAAGTTTAAAAATATTCGTACTAAATTCTTACAATATGTGATAAAATAAAATAGAAAGGATAAAAGGTGATAATATGGATTTTGTAAATGTTAAGATTAATGATAAAACTTACGTATATAAAAAAGGTACAATAATTGAAGAAGTTAGTAGACAATTTAGTATTAATTATAAATATCCAATACTTATTTCTTATGTTGATAATAGACTTGTTGAATTAAATAAAGTCCTTGAAAAAGATTGTAGTTTATCCTTTATTGACTGTAGTTCAAGAACAGGTTCAAGAATATATGTTAAAGGTTTAATATTTTTACTTATGTGTGCTATTAAAGAACTTTATGGGTACAATTATTCTTTTAAAGTATGTCATTCGATTGATAAAGGAGTAAGAATTAGATGTTTATTTGATTTAACTGAAGAAAAATTAGAAGAAATAAAGAATAAAATGATAGAACTTGTTAATTTGAATTTACCAATTAAAAAATGTATAGTAAAAAGAAAAGAAGCAATTAATTATTTTAAACAAACAACTAATACTTCTGTTGCCAATAATTATTATTATACAACTTCTAATTATGTAACATTATATAAGTTAAATAATATGTATGGTTATTTTTATTCACAAATGCCTATCAATACAAGAGTTTTTAAATCTTTTACTTTAAAATATTTAGGAAATAATGAGTTTGTATTACAATATCCAACTTTAAATGGTGAAATACCATCTTATGTTGAACATAAAAAAATAACTGAAGCATTTAATAAGAATTATAAAAGTGCTAAAAAGTTAAATATATTTACATCTAGTGATATTAATAGAATAATAGCAGAAGGTAAAATTAATGATATTATTACATTAAATGAAGTTATTGCTAATAATGAACTTCTTGATTTGGCAAGACAAATTGCAGAACAAAGTTCACGTGTTAAAGTTGTTTTAATCGCTGGACCTTCTTCATCGGGAAAAACAACAACTTCAAGAAAGTTATCAATGTTTTTAAATACTTTTGGTTTAAATCCTAAACCTATATCATTAGATGATTATTTTTTACCAAGAGAAGAAACACCAAAGTTACCAAATGGTGATTATGATTTTGAATCTCTTAGAGCAATAGATATAGATTTATTTAATAATCAATTAAAAAAATTATTAAATAACGAAGAAGTAATAATTCCTACGTTTAATTTTAAAACTGGTATCCCAGAGTTTAACAAAAGTTTAAAGTTAAATGATAATGATATAATAATAATCGAAGGACTTCATTGTTTAAATGAAGAACTTACAAAATCTATTCCAAAGGAAAATAAATATAAAGTTTATGTTTCTCCTTTAACAGATTTAAATGTGGATAATTATAATATGGTATCTACAAGTGATAATAGATTGCTTAGAAGAATGGTAAGAGATAACAGAACAAGAGGTTATTCTGCAGAATATACAATAAAAACATGGAGTAGAGTAAGAGATGGTGAAGAAAAATATGTTTTTCCATATCAAGAAGAAGCAGATTTTGTTGTTAACAGTGCTTTAATATATGAAATTGGAGCATTAAGGCAATATGCTGAACCACTACTTTATAATATAGATATTAATTCACCATATTATGAAGAAGCAAGAAGATTACTTAGATTTTTAAATATGTTTTTAGTGGTTCCTACAGAAAATATACCAAAAGAATCAATATTAAGAGAATTTATCGGGGGAAGTTATTTTGAATAAAGAAAGGAAATATAATTATGAAAGTAGCAATTAATGGATTTGGAAGAATAGGAAGGATAGTATTTAGTTTACTTGAAGAAGTAGATAATGTTGAAGTTGTAGCAATAAATGACCTAACTAGTGCAAAAGAGTTGGCTTATTTATTAAAATATGATTCAGTACATAGAAAAAATAATTATGTTATAAGTTATGATGAAGATTATTTATTGATAAATAATAAAAAGGTAAAAGTTTTTAAGGAACTTGATCCTGCGATGTTACCATGGAAAGAATTAGAAGTTGATTATGTTTTGGAATGTACTGGTAAATTTACTAAAGAAGAACTTGCTTTGAAGCATATTGAAGCAGGAGCAAGAAAAGTAATAGTAAGTGCCCCATGCAAAGGCAATGTTAAAACTATTGTATATAATGTAAATGAAAATATTTTAAATAAAGATGATTTAATAATTAGTGCTGCTAGTTGTACCACTAACTGTTTGGCACCAGTATTAAAGGTTTTAGATGATGAATTTAAAGTTGTGATGGGTTTTATGACTACTATTCATGCATATACAAACGATCAAGTAATACTTGATGTTTCACATAAAAAAGGAATTGAATCAAGAAGAGGAAGGGCAGCTGCTTTAAATATTATTCCAACAGAAACAGGTGCTGCTAGTGCAATTGGTAAAGTAATTCCTTCGCTTGAAGGTAGATTAAGTGGTTCAGCAATGAGAGTTCCTGTAGGAGATGGATCTGTTATTGATTTAACATTAGAATTTTCTAAAAAAGTAACAAAAGAAGAAATTAATCGTATTTTTAAAGAAAAGGTAAATGAAACGCTTAACTATACGGAAGATCCAATTGTATCAAGTGATGTTATTGGATGTCCTTGTGGAGCTTTAGTGGATGGCTTATTAACAGATATATTGGAAAAAGATGATAAAACGCTTGTTAAAGTAGTGGCATGGTATGATAATGAACTTGGATATTCTAGTCAAATGGTAAGACTAATTTCTTATATGAGTGATAATAATATGTAATATAATAGTAGGAAATATAGAAAAAAGAATTTATTATAAAAAAGAAGATATCTAGAAAATAATTTATTTATTTTTTAATATTTTCTTTTCTTTTTGTAATAATTTGTTGTTTAAAAAATCAAATTTATTTTCATTATATACATAGAATATTAATGGGAGGCGTAAATATGTTTTCAAAATATGAAGAACAAGCTAAAAAAGTATTGGTTAATATGAAGCAAGAGATGATTGGTCTTAAACACCCTTATATAGGAAGTGAACATTTATTATTATCACTTTTAAAATATGGAGAAAAAAGTATTAAAGATAAATTAAAAAATCATGGAATTACTTATGATATATTTAAAAATGAGCTTATTAAAATAGTAGGTATTGGAAAAGAAAGTAATGATTTTTATTTATATACACCACTTTTAAGAAATATTCTTGAAACGGTTAATTATAATGTAGAAGAAAACAATAAAGAATATGCAACATGTGAGGATTTACTTCTTGGAATTTTAGAAGAAGGAGAAGGTGTTGCTATTAGAATAATGCTTGGAATGAACATAAATATAGATGAGTTATATGAAGATTTTTATGTTAGTCCTTTAAAAAAGAGTTCTAAAGAAAAATTGCTTGTTGAAAGTTATGGTGTTGATTTAACCTTGCGTGCTAAAGAAGGAGAATTAGACCCTGTTGTAGATCGGGATGATGAAATAAAACGTCTTATTGAGATATTATCAAGAAGAACAAAAAATAATCCAATTTTAATTGGAGAAGCAGGAGTTGGTAAAACAGCAGTTGTGGAAGGTCTTGCTAAGTTAATTGTAGAAAATAAAGTGCCTACTTTAAAAAATAAAAAAATAATAAGTGTTTCTATGGCTAATTTAGTCGCAGGTACAAAATATCGTGGAGAGTTTGAAGAACGTCTTGGGAAGATAATAAACGAACTTGAAAATACAAATGAAATAATCTTATTTATTGATGAAATCCATACTTTAGTGGGAGCAGGTGGTGCAGAAGGAGCGATTGATGCTTCAAATATTTTAAAACCTGCTTTAGCAAGAGGTAAAATAAAAATAATCGGTGCTACAACAACTGATGAGTATAAAGAATTTATTGAAAAAGATAAAGCTTTAGATAGAAGATTTCAAAAAATAGAAATAAAAGAACCTAGTATTAAAACGACAATTAATATTTTAAATAAATTAACATCAATTTACGAAAAATATCATAATGTAAAAATTTCTAATGATATTGTAGAAAAAATAGTATATTATTCTGAAAAATATATTTATGATAGGAAATTCCCTGATAAAGCTATTGATATATTAGATGAAGTATGCTCTAAAGTATCTACAAGTAATACTAAAAAATATAAAGAGTATGAAAATATAAATAATGAACTTAATATAACTAAAAATTTAAAAAATACATCTATTGTAAACAATAAATTTAGTGATGCTTTTTTATATAAACAAAAAGAAATGATGCTTGAATCAAAACTTAATGAATTGGAACTTAAAAATATCAATAAATCTTATTTGAAAACTGTTACTCTTAAAGATGTAAAAGAAGTTGTTGAACAAAAAACTAAAATACCTATTTATGAAGGTAATAAAACTTCTTCAATAAAAAATATAATTACACTTTTAAATAAGAAAATAATAGGGCAAGATGATGCGATTAATAGTTTATATGAAATAACTAAAAAAATAAGATATGGTTATAAAAATAATAATCTTCCTTATTCTATTCTTTTTGTAGGTAAAAGTGGCGTAGGAAAAACATATCTTGCTAAAGAATATGCTAATCTTTTATATGGTAAAGATAATTTTATTAGATTAGATATGAGTGAATATAAAGAAGCTCATTCAATAAGTAAATTAATTGGTAGTCCAGCAGGATATGTTGGATATAATGATAATAAAAATATTTTCGAAGAAATTAGAAATAAACCATATTCAGTTATTTTACTTGATGAAATAGAAAAATGTAGTTCTAATATTCTTGATTTATTTTTACAAATATTAGATGAAGGAAAAGTTAAAGATTCTAAAGGAAATATAATAAGATTTGATAATACCATTATAATAATGACATCAAATGTTGGAAGCGATCAAAAACATGTTGGTTTTAACCATAAAGAAAATGATTATTCTTTTTCTTTGAAATCTTATTTTGGTATACCTTTTTTAAATAGAATTAATAAAACAATATATTTTAATTCAATTACTGAAGAAGTTATTGATAAGATTATAAACAAAGAACTTAATAATATAAGAGAGTTTTATAAAGAAAAAAACGTAAAGTTTACTTTAAGTAAAAAAGCGTTTGATGATATTAAAAATTTATGTGAATATGAAATATATGGTGCTAGAAAGGTAAAAAAAGTAATAAATGATTATTTGGAAAGTAAACTTATAGATAAAATAATCGAAGGAAATAATAATATAAAAATAATGTCCTTAAAAACAGAGGTAAGATAAATTTTATCATGTCTTTTATGGACATGTTTTTTTTGTTGTGATATAATAATGCCATATAAAAAGAGTTTATTCAATAAAATTAAATGGAGGTGTTTTATGAGAATATATAATACATTAACTAAAAAAGTTGAAGAATTTATTCCACATAATGATAAGAATGTTACAATGTATACATGTGGGCCAACTGTTTATAATTATGCTCATATAGGAAATTTAAGAACTTATTTATTTGAAGATTTTTTAGAAAGAGGTCTTAATTATCTTGGATATAATGTAAAAAGAGTGATGAATATAACAGATGTTGGTCATATTGTGCATGATGCTGATATTGGTGAAGACAAAATGAGTAATAGTGCTAAAAAAGAAGGAAAAACAGCGCAAGAAATAGCAGAATTTTATACTAAAAAGTTTCTAGAAGATTTAGCTAAATTAAATGTTAAAAAACCGGAAATAATTGAAAAAGCAACTTCTCATATAAATGATTATATAAAAGTAATTGAAACGTTACTAGAAAAAGGGTATGCTTATCAAGCTGGTGGAAACATATATTTTGATATATCTAAAATGCCTAATTATTATCAACTATCAGGAAGAACTGAAGAAAATCAAAAAATTGCAGTAAGAGATGATGTAACTCATGATTTATATAAGAAAAATCCTTATGATTTTGTTTTATGGTTTACAAAAAGTAAGTTTGAAGATCAAGAACAAAAATGGGATAGTCCATGGGGAGTTGGTTATCCTGGTTGGCATATTGAATGTTCAACACTTGCAAATCTTTATTTAGGAGAATATTTAGATTTACATTGTGGAGGAGTAGATTTAATTTTTCCACATCACACTAATGAAATAGCCCAAAGTGAAGCTTACTTCGGTCATAAATGGTGTAATTATTGGGTTCATGGAGAATATTTAAATGATGAAACTGGTAAAATGAGTAAAAGTAAGGGAGATTTTTTAACTTTATCTTTTCTTGAAAGTAAAAAATATTTACCGCTTGCATATAGATATTTCTGTTTAGGAAGTCATTATAGAAAACAATTAACTTTTTCATATGATGCTTTAAATCAAGCACAAAATACATATATGAAATTAAAAAACAAAGTTTTATCATTAAAAGAAGATGGAAATATTATAGATAATCAAGTAAAGGTTTATGAAGAAAAATTTAAAGATGCGATTAATAATGATTTAAATACATCTTTAATGTTAACATTAGTATATGAAGTGTTAAAAGATAAAAACTTAAATGATAAGACAAAAAAAGAAATAATAAAGTCATTTGATAAAGTTTTAGGACTTGATTTATTAAAAAAGGAAGAAATAAAACTTGAGATTGATGAAAAATATATTTTAGATAAAATTGAAGAAAGAAAAAAACAGCTTGAGCAT
>ERZ779851.1966-NODE-1966-length-16770-cov-2.837332_pt1 | contig 16770 bp, 15 predicted proteins | sample MGYA00511094_ERZ779851 | MGnify/ENA primary metagenome ERZ779851 (study PRJEB29588, sample SAMEA2155512) | human gut metagenome | biome: human gut; feature: human-associated habitat; material: faeces | place: Denmark | collected 2008/2010 ...
TTGCCGTTCTTTAAGGATACCTGCATGCAGTTAGCTCCTGCGGGCTCTACGCCGATGACCTTGATCTTCGGATTCAGCAGTTTTGCCAGTGTGGAAACACCGGTTGCCAGTCCGCCGCCACCGATAGGAACCAGAATGTAATCTACCAGCGGAAGCTCTTTGAAGATCTCCATGGCAATGGTACCCTGACCGGTCGCCACAGTCAGATCATCAAACGGATGAATGAAGGTATATCCGTGCTCTTCTGCCAGCTCATATGCCTTTGCGCAGGCCTCATCATAGACATCGCCATGCAGTACTACCTCTGCTCCATAGCCTCTGGTACGGTTTACCTTGATCAGAGGTGTCGTGGTGGGCATTACGATGGTTGCCTTGCTTCCATAGCATTTTGCCGCATAAGCCACGCCCTGGGCATGGTTGCCTGCCGAACAGGCTATAACGCCTCGGCTGCGTTCCTCTTCGTTAAGCTGAGAAATTTTGTAGTAGGCTCCACGCAGTTTAAAGGAGCCGGTGCGCTGCAGATTCTCCGGCTTCAGATAAATCTCCGCATTTTTGTTAAGGTTTGTCGGACCGATAAGTTTAGGATGACGGGCAACGTCTTTGAGCACTTCAGCTGCCTTGTAAACTTCATTTATTGTGATTTCTTCCATGATTGGTAAAGATTTTAATGATTGTGGCAAAATTACAAAATTATGTTTTTCGATACAATAAAAATCATAACTTTGCAAACTAAAATAAGCAGATAATTTTAATCTGCACTTTTTGAAGTTGAAACAGATTCTTTATTTGACTGACTAATCACTTTTCAAAATGTGGAAATTAGCGCTTTGTGTTTTTCTCGGAAGTGGAATCGGTGGTGTCTGCCGTTATCTGGCATCACGATATATTGAAAAATTCATAGGTTCAATCTCTGTCGTGGGAGCTGTGAAGGTTTTCCCTTGGCCTACTCTGATGGTCAATATTCTCGGATGTTTCCTCATAGGTCTCATCTATGGTGTTGTGGACGGGAACACTTTTCATCTTTCCGAACAGGCCAAAGCTTTTCTGACAGCCGGTTTCTGCGGCGGTCTGACAACTTTTTCAACGTTTTCCAATGAGAATTATCTTCTGTTCCAATCGTCGGAATTTTCCATCCTCCTTATTTATGTGGCAGTATCGATTCTGCTTGGCTTCCTTGCTGCTTATGGGGGGCACGCGCTGATGCGTGCGGTCTGATTTTAAGACGTTCAAAAGTTGCATGTCACGCTTTTTGTGATTAAATTCGCGTTGGATTTCATATTGATAATAGTTTATGGTGCCTTTTTCTTCTTTTTCTCTCAATATCCACGGCCGTTTGTTCGATTGCAAGCGACCGCAGATAATGGGGATCGTTAATGTTACTCCCGATTCATTCTATTCAGCCTCGCGCACTTTTGAACCGGATCTTATCAGGAGACGTGTAGAATCCATGATTGAAGATGGGGCGGATATTATTGATATAGGCGCCTATTCGTCGCGCCCGGGAGCTGATGAAGTAGCGGTAAAAGAGGAATGCGACAGACTGCGTCAGGGATTGTCGGCCGTTCGGGCCGTAGCACCCGATATTCCCGTATCGGTCGATACTTTCCGCGCATCTGTGGCCAGAATGGCAATAGGCGAGGGGGCGGATATAATAAACGACATTTCGGGAGGCACGCTTGATCCGCTGATGTTCGATACTGTTGCGGAACTGAAAGTTCCTTATATTCTCATGCACATGCGTGGGACACCCGCCACAATGCAGACAATGTGTGATTATGAGAATGTGACGCTTGACGTAGTAAAAGAATTGAGCATGAAGCTTAACCGTCTTCAGGAACTTGGAGTCAGTGATGTCATAGTGGATCCGGGATTCGGTTTCAGCAAGACGACTGAACAGAACTATGTGCTGATGAAAGATCTGCCTCACATAATTGATGTGCTCTGCCGGCCGGTACTTGTCGGCATATCTCGGAAATCAATGCTGACAAAACCTCTCCACATCACGCCGGGAGAGGCCTTGGAGGCGACAGTTGCCTGTAATACTGTCGCGCTGCTTTCCGGAGCATCGTTCCTGAGAGTCCATGATGTCAAGGCTGCCCGTCATGCTCTTTCCGTCGTAACCTTTGTTTCTCAACCCCAGATTGTCACATCCTGCCTATGATATCATTTTCGCTTCTGGACGCCCTTGACATAGTGCTTGCGGCCGTTCTTATATTCTACATATACCGACTGATGAAGGAATCGGGAACACTTAATGTGTTCTTCGGTCTGCTTTCTTTCATAATTGTTTGGGTAATAGCGTCGCAGATCCTCGAAATGAAACTTATCGGTACCATTCTCGATAAGTTCATGTCAATAGGTCTGATAATCATTGTAATTCTCTTCAAGGACCAGATAAAGCGTTTCCTTGTGGAACTCGGTGACCACAAACGCTGGCGCGCGTTGCGAAGACTTTTCCATCATTCTCGCGACGGAGCTTCTTCCGATGTGACCAAAACTTTTGTTTTCCCGATAGTATATGCGTGCATGAACATGTCGAAAACACGCACGGGAGCTCTTATCGTCATAGAGCAGTCGGTCTCGCTCGAGGCTTACGAGCGTTCCGGAGACAGAATAGACGCGGTCATAAATTCACGCTTGATTGAAAACATTTTTTTCAAAAATTCTCCACTTCATGATGGTGCCATGATTATAGCTCATGACCGTATTCAGTCGGCAGGGTGCATTCTTCCTGTCAGCCATGACACGAACATACCCCGTTCTCTCGGTCTCCGTCACCGTTCGGCTCTCGGAATATCCCAGGCTACTGATGCTCTTGCCATTGTAGTTTCAGAAGAAACCGGCTATATATCTGTAGCCCACCGTGGAGAGTTGACAACGCGTTTGTCAACAAGCGAACTTGAACATCGTCTTGCGCAGCTCGTTCCCGCCGACTGACGCTTTTTATCCGTTTCCCTGCGAAGGAAAAACACTGAAAAAATGGCATAACCTTTTGTAAAGCCAAATAAAATTCCTAACTTTGCACTGCTAAACAGCTAAGGAGTGGTGCTCGAGTGGCTGAAGAGGCACGCCTGGAAAGCGTGTAGTCGCCAAAAGCGGCTCCCGAGTTCGAATCTCGGTCACTCCGCTAAAAGAGGATGAGTCAACCGATTCATCCTCTTTTGTTGTGTTTACTTCCAATCAATTTTCGCCCGGTTTGATTAACCCTTTATGTATCAATAACGATCGGATTATATTTTCATATCTGTTGGCGGCAACAAATGGTTTCCCTTCAAAAAGATTCTCCATCTGAGGATTCACGGCATTGATGATCTCCTTTATCTGTTTCGGGTCAGTCTGTCTATCCAAATATTTTATTGCTGCGTCCCAGTACGCTCTGCTTCGTTTAGCCGTTTTCAGCAGCCCTATCATAAGTTTATAAGTGGGGAATAATGTGGTCCCGCCAATTAGTATGAGTAACTTTTGAGAGGTCTCCTCACTCAGAGTCGTATTTTCAGGAATTGAATCGATAATTTCTTCAAGAAAATCATTTTCTATTCCATCACACTTGCATATATCCAATATCGTAGAAACATCGGTCCTCTGATGACGGATAGAGTTCAAAAAGGCTGTCTTATTGGCCATAAGATACCGGTTCACCATTGCGGGCATGAAATCCAGAAGAATTCTCATATTTGAGGGCATATAACGAATAAGTCCATGATCTATAAACCATTCGGTCTTTTTAAATGAATCAGACGGCTGAATGTTGACAGTGAACGTAGCAATACCGAGTTTCGAATGGATAACTTCGAGAATTCTTATATCTTCGCAATATTTATACAGATTGAAATATATAGTTCTTATGGTGCCTTTGGAAAGTTCTATAGGAGAGGGTAGGGGCAGGTTCTCAGCATTGCGGATAATATAATTGGCGAAAGATTCATTAGGCTCGTTGACGAAATGATGAGAAATTTTCTGTATGGATTTCCAATCCGCAGGTATAAGATTAGAATCAAGCAGAAAACCGCATATCTCTTTATCGGTAAGAGCACGTTCAAAAACCGGTTCGATTCCTAAAACAGCTACTGCAACCTTAATATTTTCAGACGTTGGCTTGAAATGTCCATCGCTGAATACTTTTCCGGTGAATTCTTTTTCTTCAACTGTAGCGCCTGATAAGAATTCATAGTTCATCCCTAAGACGGAATTTTTCTTTGTTTCAGGCAGTTTGTCGAATACCGCGGCAACTTCCTGAAAGTGCGATTCAAGCCATGAAGTCTGTTCGGGATCAAGCTCATTGATGGTTCCTAATAATAGCCAATATCTTAGAAGATTGAATGACTGATGTTTGTCATCATAATCTCTCCAGTCCGTCCATAGTCTGACGATTTCGTCCGCCGGCTGAAAGTAGATGTTTGCAAAATGAGTTTTTCTTTTTTCGTCAGCATGGTCGTTGATATATTTATCAACAAATTCCAATGATGAAGACCCTATTTCCCAAAGCGTCCGGATGAACCTGAAAAAGCTTTTATTGTTCTGCTGGCTGACAGATACGTCCGACAAATAGTCGGCAATCTGGTATTTTTGAATGCTTTTCAGGTGAAAATCCTCGATGTCAAGTTCTTCAACTATGGCCGCGACATTGTCCGGCTGGATCTCAAACGTGTCGCGCATCGCATCGTTCTGGATGCTTCGAAGAATGGCATAGTCGTTTCTTGTCAGAAGTCCCTCGCGGAAATATGAAACGTAATTGGCATAATCAATATCGAAATATCCTAACCGTATAAGCCTGATTGCCATATAATCGAGATCAAGACCTTTAATCTCTTCTTGAAGGTATGTCGATTCAGTTCCGAAAAGTCGTTTCAGATCGTATTTTCTTATGGATGCGGCATACTCGTTAAGTTTATTCTCCGTATAAGTGATATAGGTCTCGCTTGCACCAACAACATCCAGATAAGAATAACCGCCGTAAGCCTTCTGAAAAATCTTATCATTATCTATATCCAGTGTGAGGCGGTTGCCGCTCATATCCTCGTAATGAATTACACTTTGTTCAAGAAGTTTTCTGAACAGATATTCATCATGAGTGAAATTATAGATTATTTCTTTACGGACATCCCCAAAACTTATTTTATTTAATTCTATTTTGTAAATATATTGAAGGGCAGTAAAATATCTTTTGCGAAGATTTTCTTCGGACTCTTCTCCAAATTTCCCGTGAATCTTTTTGGCTTTTTCAAGCTGAGATTTTTGATGGCTGTACTTTATATCGACAAGCTTTCCGCATAATGTTTCTCTATACTCTTTTGTGAGAGTATCAGCCAAAATCCCTTTTTGCATGGAAAGCAATGCGTATTTATCGGGATGCATATTCTTATAGGCGATAAATGTCAGAAGGTTGTCGGGTTTCAGATCTTTTCGCTCGTCGAAAGAAAAGTCGTGGTATATCTGGTCGAATTCGTTGGCTGTGTTGAGGACCGTTCTCATATCTTCCAGGTAAGTCGCGACATGTCGCAGGACTTTATCTGAAATGACATTTTCATACCCCATTTCGTTGAGGGTTACGCGAAGAAAATCTTTGGAATTTCTCGGAGAGGCTACGGGAGGAATGTGTCGGATATAGTCGAAGACTTTTACGCGGAAATTATCGTTGAATATATCGTCCTTGACGGCGTAAACGAAAACGATTCTTCTGTTAACGAATTTGGAAGAGTTGATTATCTTGTTTATTTCCCGGAGCTTCAGATAAAGCTGGGGATAGTTGAACCGGTCGAGGTCCTCGAAGACGACTACATTATAGTCCGTTCGCTGAAAAAACAGAAGAATATTGTCGAGTTGCTGATTGAAGAGAGAGACCGGCGCGCTCTCCGACTCGAGTTCAGCTTTCCCGATCCCGCTGTTGATGCTCAATTGTTTTATGCGGAACTGTTTTACTACATAATATATTCCAATAATTGAGGTTACGGTGAAAGTGGCAAGCCCGATGATTCCGATGGCTGTTGATAAGGCTTTTGGAACAGTCAGATCTTCGAAAACTTTGAGATGGCCGATAAGGTCGGGAAAGAAGGTGAGTAGCAGCGACAGGATGAAAAATACCGTCCAGAGGGTTTTGTTGATAATCCCGTCTTCAGAGATATGACATTTATGGCTGAACAAAGAGTCAAGAAGGGAGTCCTCGAGGTAAATGATCTGTTGCAGGATGGAATATTCCAACGACAGGATTTCATTTTGATTCATCGCTCCTGATTCTCTTTCTTCCTTGGATGCATGTGTGGCAAGCGAGATTTGAAGAAATCTCTGTTTGGGATGGGCTCTTTTTATGAGAGTTTCGATAACGCTGCTTTTTCCGCTTCCATATACTCCTGACAGTGCTATGTTAAGGATTCGGTCATCCTTGAGCGCGCACTCTATATCTTTTACCGCTCCAAATGCTAAGTCGCCGGTAGTGAGAATTTTAGGATATAGTCTGTTATGCCTGTGTTTAAGATCATTCATAATTCAACGTATTTGACAGTGCCGCTATAAAATAACGAAACGCCGACAACATTTATTGCCGGCGCTCCAGTTATTACTGATGTAGAGTTTATATATAGGAATTTTTCTTTCGCTTAGGCTTCGATTGCGTTTTTGATTGAATCGACGATGTATCGTACATCCTCGTCGGTGACGTATGGGCCTGCGGGAAGACAGAGTCCGACTGCGAAAAGACTTTCGCTGACACCGTTTACGTATGCGGGAGCGTCCTTATAGACGGGCTGCTTGTGCATAGGTTTCCACAAAGGTCGGGCTTCGATGTTGGCCGCGTCCAGAGCGACACGCATAGCCTCGACGTTGGAGTTGGGCTGACAGTCAGTTGTGGCCGATGCCGCAGCGTGAGTGACACCTGCCGCGCCGCCGACAGCTCCGGTGATCACCTTCTTGTAGGCGTTCTCCTGTCCCTTGACTTTCAAAGCGGGGTCGAAAGTGACGGCGCAGAGCCAGAAATTCGAATCAAAGCGTGGCGAAGGATTTTCATGGAGCGTAACTCCTTTAACGTCGGCAAGCAGTTCCCGGTAGAGTGCCTGAACATGTTTGTGGTGTGCGATATGTTCGTCTATTACCGTCATCTGACCGCGTCCTATACCGGCGCAGATGTTGGACATGCGGTAATTGTAGCCGATATGCTCATGCTGATAGTAGGGGTAAGATTCGCGAGCCTGAGTAGCATAGAAAAGAATCTCTTTTTTGGCGTCTTCATTGCGACATATCAGAGCACCGCCGCCGGAGGTTGTGATCATCTTGTTGCCGTTGAAGGAAAGGACACCGTAGTCACCGAACGTGCCGAGCACCTGACCGTCGAACCTTGAACCGAGCCCCTCAGCGGCATCCTCGATGACGGGAATTTCATAACGGTCGGCTATCTCAAGGATTCGGTCGATCTGATAAGGCATACCGTAAAGAGCCACGGGAATGATGGTTTTCGGCTTGCGCCCGGTCTTGGCTATGCGGTCCTTTATAGCCTCTTCAAGCAAGTCCGGATCCATGTTCCAGGTCTCGCGCTCGGAATCGACAAACACAGGCGTAGCACCGAGATACGTGATGGGATGACTCGAAGCGCAGAAAGTAAAAGACTGAACCAATACTTCATCTCCCGGGCCGACGCCACAAGCGAGAAGGGCCAAGTGCACGGCCGCTGTTCCTGCCGACAGACAGCACACCTTGCGGTCAAGTTCATTGATCTGGCCGTTATTGTCAACCTTGTTGACAAACTCTTCGAGATCCTTCTCGAAACCGTTGACATTCGGTCCCATAGGCACGACCCAGTTCGAGTCGAAAGCTTCCTTTATAAAATCCTGTTCCCGGCCACTCATGTGCGCCAGACACAGATAAATCCTCTCTCTCATATTATTTTAGCTATTAGAAAAGTATCTTGATTAATTAGATGGTTCTTTTAATTTTACAGGGATTTCCGAATGCAATGGTGCCATCAGGGATATCCTTAATCACTACTGAACCGGCTCCTATAGTACACCATTTGCCTATTTTTACTCCTGGAATCACTGTCGCACCAGCTCCAATCCAAGACCCTTTGCCGACACTTACATTTCCACATAAAGTTGCATGAGGAGAAATATGTACGAAATCGTCTATACGACATTCGTGATCTATTGAAGCTCCGGAGTTGATGATGCAATGTCTGCCAATAATAGCATCAGCTTGTATTATCGCCCCTTGCATCACTACAGTACCAGAATCGATTGTAGCAGATGGTGATATAATGGCATTCGGATGAACAGCCTTGGCATATTCCAAGGGATAACGATCCGAAATTATCTGACGGATACGGTTGGATCCGATACTTATTATTAATGGACCGACGACTTCCGTTTCACTTGCTTTAGAAACCGGAACTTCATGGATTTCAGCGTAATGAGGTGCATCGTCATATAGGCAATCGACCTTGTCACCTTGCGCCATAATAATATCCATAATGACTTTGGCGTGGCCACTTGCTCCGAAGAGATTAATTGTTGCCATTAAAAAATTCCATTGTGGCGGATGTTGCCGAGTTTATGTCCTCGCGACCGAGGACTTTTTTTAGCGTTGTCAGTATAACTTTACAATCTGTGACGAATGAGATGTGATCAACATACCACACGTCCAGTTCGAATTTCTTTTTCCATGAAATAGCGTTGCGACCGTGGCACTGGGCCCAGCCTGTGATTCCGGGACGAACCTCATGGCGACGTGCCTGTTCCGGTGAATATAGCGGTAGGTACTGAACGAGCAAGGGACGCGGACCGATCAACGACATGTCACCTTTGAACACGTTCCAGAGCTGAGGCAGTTCGTCAATAGAGGTTGAGCGGACAAAACGCCCAACCTTTGTCAGTCGGTCTGCATCCGGCAACAACTTACCTTCTGTATCGCGTTCATCTGTCATTGTCTTGAATTTGACCACGCGGAAAATCTTGCCGTTTTTGCCTGGACGTTCTTGAAAGAAGAATGCTCCGGCACCTTTATTGGCGAAATGCAGCCAGACAGTTACAGCTGCAAGCGGAACAGACAGCACGAGCAAAGCAGTTCCACTCACTGCAATATCCAGCCCCCGCTTAAAAAAATCACGATACAGTTTCATTTATCTAATATTTCTTTATAGTAATCTTTAAGACATTGACGCACAAAACTCTGCTCGAATCGTGATGCGATCATCGGACGGGCATTTGCCGCAATTGCCCTTATATCCTCAGGAGTTTCAGCGAGATGTTTCATCGCCTCATAGAGAGCATCGGCATTTTTCGATGGGACTATCAATCCGTTTTCACCATTATGGATAATCTCCCGAGAACCGTTTATATCAGTGACTATCGACGGTAACCCCATTGCTCCCGCCTCAATGACAACATTGGGGAATCCTTCACGATGTGAAGGTAAAATGAAAATGTCGGAGGCCAAAAGCCATGGGCGAATATCACTTTTCTGCCCTATAGCTTCAATCGCCGGATTGTCAGATAATTCTTTAAGAGTGTTGCTATCCAATGGATCCAATTGCGGTTCCTCCCGTCCGACAAGGAGTAATCGTGTATCAGGCAGTTCTTTATTAAGCCGAGAGAAGGCTTTGACAAGTTCCGGTATGCCTTTGTCTCCGACGAGACGCCCTATGAAAATGAATGTCAAAACTTCTTCGCGCCTGATCTCCTCGGTGGCTTTGATAACCTCAGGATTTTCAGGGTCGAAGCGATTCAGATCGATTCCGCGCACATTGCCATAACCGAGAACCCGCAAAGGTTTTCGCGTAATCCTGTTAGTGACAAGATCGTTTTTCACACCTTCTCCTTCAGGAATCACATGGGTGGCACACGCGCAGGTCAACCAATCAGTAGCCATAAGAATTTTACGTTTCAGTCCGATTGAAGTCGGGAAAACAAGGCCGGTGAAAGTATGGATGCGTACAGGTACACGACATATCCACGCAGCCATCATGCACAATAATCCGGCTTTAGGCGTCATCGAATGAACCATATCCGGCTTTTCCCTACGGAAGGCCCGGATCAGTTTCCATAGACTTCTCAGGTCGTTGACCGGAGAAATATGACGCTGCATGGCGACAGCTATCGTGCGGACTTTCTCGCGTTCACGGATTTCTTCAAGAGCCTCACCGGATGAGCTGAGGGCCACGACCTCATAGCCTTCCCTCTCCTGCAATTCGCTCAGCAGACCGCGACAGAAGTTGTTAAGCGACCCCGGAACCGTGGTCGCCCTTATGATTTTCATTTATGTGAGTAGATTATCGGACATATTCGATTAGATATGTCGCATAATTTGTATATAATAAGATTAGTCAGTAAACTCCACAGGTTCTGCAATCTGTGCCATATATGCGGCAATTGCAATAAAGCCTGGGGTATATGTATCTCCTAAACCTTTGCAGAGATGCTCTCCGATGAAAACGTGTATTCCTGCGTGAGACGGTATCTTTTTGCTCGGATATTGTTTTACCAATGCGAAGGTGTTTAATTGTCTGTAGGTATGGATTGCGCCAACATTTATTCTGGCATATCCATGCTTTTTGGTTTCGTTTTCCCTGATATAATCCGTGTTTGCACGTGTTGGCTCCAGAAGGATCAGTCGATTGACCGAAATATAATCTTCCGGCGGTCTGAGATCTCGAAGTGTGAAGGCGGTCGGAAGCACTTTCCGTTTATCTTCCGATACATGTGGCTCGAAAATAATCCGGGCAACATATTCTTCGTCAGGAACAAGCTCTTTTTTATATTCTGACAGGTCCATTTGAAAGTTTCTCTGCAATTTGAGAAAGAATATCCGCTGTTTTTTCGGAATCAAATTTCTCCTGGCCTTGTGTAATTACTGAGCCGTTATTGTCGATCGCCACGTATGACGTCTCTCTGTCGCCGATATTTACGGCTCCGATAGCCCGGTTTTTCAGCGACAGCATCAATGTGCCGTTAGCCGCCGGGGAAATGTCCCATTTGCTCAGAATAGCAGTGGAGAGCCGATCGAAAATAACTTTTGAATTATTGAATGAAATCGGTTGGAGGGGAGCGGCATTAGCTCCGTCCCAGTCCGTTTTAAGATTCAGAAACGATTCGAGGCGCCTGTAGTAAGTCTGGCGAAGGATTTTTTCAAAATCGATGATATGATCACATACACGTGAGGCGCCGACAGGTATTGGAGCATAAACGGCGACAGGATTTTCCCATCTTCGAATTTCGGATGCTGTAAGCATTGCCGGAAATCCCGAAATCTCATATTCCAGAATCTTTGAGCCTTTTGGGCCAGAGGCAACTTTAGCTGGTTCATCGAATCGAAACGCGCTCATAGAATCATTCCTCCTTTTCCATTAATTCCAAAACGTTATCCGACATCATGTCGATAAATACCCAATAAAGGAAATTATTGAGGTCAAATGACATCCGTGGGAAACTTTTTATATCCACTTCCTTGTTGGAAGAGGCCTTCGTAATGAGATTATATTCAATATAATTATCCTCGGCAGAACATACCTCTAACACGAGCTTCAACTTATACTCAATATCCGGAATTATAGGGTTTGAGACGATGGAGACCTTCTTGGGCCCTTCGTCATTAACTGGAAATTCAATCTTTGGCATTTCAGCAATGCGTCCCTTTCGAAAGATAAATTCAAGGCCTTCCTGAATAAACTGAGAAGGATTATCCGCTCGTAATTTCCAAGAATTGACCTTGGTTACTGAAACGGATGAAAGTCGATCGGTGTTGGCTACCATTCTGGCATATTCGGCCAACGGTCTGGAAAACTTTAAGATTGATTCTTTAAAAGAACGGTAGTCTTTTCCCGAGGTGGAGACTTCTGCCAGATTCCTTTCAAATTTAAATCTGAGATCGTTGTTTTTGGTAGTGATCTCCACTCCGTCTTCAACGGATTCCTTTACGGTTGTGGGATCAACCTTGAATGCAAAATTGAGAAAGTCCCTGACATTGGCATTCATTTGCTCTGCATCTATTTCAGGAAATGTAGTATGAATTTCGGCCTCTTTTAGAAAAGAGCGCTTGAAAACATAATGTTCTTTCAGTAGTTTTTCTCGGTCAAGGGTCATCTCAAATTCATTCTTTCACTGACAAAAATAGCTATTTGTAATCATATATGCAAATCCTGACAGTGCATTTAAGCGAAATAATACTATTGATAAAACATTTAGACTTAACAATAGAATAACAAGATATATCGGTTTCGTTGTTTGACCTTATCACTTATATACAAACCTGTAGAGAGAATTGACCAGTTTTTTAACCACCGGGTAAGGAATAGCCTTTAATGCCATTGCGATAAGACTTTTTTGCCGACAGTTTATTTGGAATGTAACCTATTATAAATGAATTTTGGCAATAGCCCGACTATTATCGGCCGATATTTAAAGAATCGTTTGTACCATGGTATCCCGAGCATTTTATATCCTATGCCTCTGACATACATTTCATTGAGTCGGTTTTGCCATGTACGTCGTGCGACGGCATTACGATCATCGCGCATCATATAGAGTGGCTCTGCCATAACATATCCTCTGTATCCTTTGGCATACATTTTAAACCATAAATGATAATCTTCAACTCTGAGAAGGCGATTATCTACGGAATAACCTCCTACTGCATTGTAAGCTTTTTTTCTGACCATGCATGTGGCATGACAGAATGGAGTGCCATGTATAAAATCATTTTTATCCGGATAATAGTCTTTCACGCCTCCACGTTTGAACTCGCCTTCCTCATCAAAATATATCATGGGTGAACTGACAAGGGCTATGTCAGGGTTATTATCGAGAAATTCTATCTCTTTTTTGAAACGATCAGGAAGTGAGATGTCGTCTCCATCCATTCTTGCCACATATTCTGTATCAGCGTATTCAAGACATCGATTAAGTGTATAATTTAGGCCCATGTTCATAGTATTCTCAATAACTATGAATTTTTCAGGGTATTTTCCCTTATATTTAAGAGCTATTTTTAACGAACTGTCTTTTGATCCATCATCACAAAGTATGACTTTGAAATCTTGGAATGTTTGATTAATTAGAGAATCAAGGGCTTCGGCTAATGTGTTTTCACAATTATATATGCCCATGATAACAGAGATACGGAACATTATTTCGCAAATTAAATTTAGATCCTTAGACCTAAGAATTTTAAATATAGATATATAAATAATGAACTAAAAGCGATTATTTGTAAAGGCATTAGGAATCCAAATCTACTATACGGGATTGAATAACCAACAAAAATCAAAAGAAGTAGGGTATAATATACAGAATTTTTTATATTTAATATAGTATGAGTTTCGATATTATGGAAGAGGTAACCAATCATAAATAGGCCAATAATGATTCCAATAACGCCATAGCTTAAATAAAGATCGCCATTTAAACTTGTCCCATTGCCATAAGTGTAATTTTCACCTTGTTTTATATAAGTGATGAAATAATCACTTGATTGGTATTTCCAATGAGAATTATTGAATGAAATAAATCTTGAACTAAATGGAATGATAGTTAAAAGATTTTTTAAATGGAAAGTTGCATATAAATAGTCATGTTGTGTAGGAACGTACTCAACTGCAGTCGTGAACGTGTTAAGACTGCCAGCTAATTCTTTAGTCAGAGGCATAAACGAATCACCTTGGGTATTTTTCATATTTGAATAATATTCCAATCTACTGTTAATACTTGCATTGGATCCAAAAGATCTTGTCATTCCTATGAAGTTGATCAATAACGCCCCTAATATTACTGCTGGAATAATATACAACATTTTAATTTTTGTCTCTTTTATATAAAATAGAGCAAATGTTAGAGCAAAAATTACAATTATTACACGAGACCTGCTCCCTCCTAATAAAAGAAAAATGATGAATATAAATACGGATATGACTCCAAGAGGTGTAAATGTCAAGTAAAAATCCTTATAATTCTTTTTTTGTCCTAATTTGCAATTATATACGCAAATTGCCAGATATGAAAAGAAAACAGAAATATATAGAGTCATACTGAAGTTAGACATAGAACCCGCCATTTGTTCAAGTTGTTCCTGTGAACGTGTACCATTCAATAATTCTGGTACAGTAAATATAATATAAAGGACCGACGCAAAGTAGAATGCAATTCTCATCCCTCTTATTGGAATCTTTCGGTTCTTGTTATGGCTTTTATTCACTGTTGGAATCGTTGGTGTTATGTAATATCCCAGAAGATAGGATGATAAACCTAAAATTGAATAGCATAAGGATTTATTAATGATTCCGGGCTTTAGGAATACAGGATGGTATTCATTTATAAGCCCAAATTCGAGATCGTAATATCTTTGGAAAAAAACGATAAAGTATCCAATCAGAAAAAGGAAGAACGGTCTAAAATAATAATGATTTAACCTAGAATTAATATTAGTAAGAAACGGAAGAACAAAGCAAAACGAAGCCATTATAATAAGGATCGGAAATATATTCTCATCCCATTGATTAAAATCAACAAACAATGCTATGATGATATCAATCACAGCTATTATTAAAATAGAAACTATTGCGGTTCCCCTATTTATCATGGCGCGTTAATAGTCTTGTTAATTTTGAAGTCAATTCATAAATATCTAATTTACAAATATGGCCGTTAATACCGTCTGTTATTTGATCTTTGGCTGTTGGATAGTCAGTTACAAGAATAGTTTTACCAAGCGCTAACGCTTCGTCAAGAGCCACAGATTTCCCTTCAAAACGTGAAAAATGGACAATTATATCAGCCTGCATCATATAGGGATATGGATTTGATGTAAAGCCGAGAAGGATGAATTCTTGTTCAACATCATATTTTGCAATCAACGATTCAAGAGTTTTTTTATAGCCAAGGGGGTCATTGCCGAGAATATACCACCGAAATTTAATTCCACTGGCTTTAAGTTTCGAGCACACTTGAACAGCGATGTCCAATCCCTTATTGGGATCTATGCGGGTGACATCCAGCAGACGAATCCCGGTAAAACCGTCATCGAAACCTTTTCCTGAAGCAGCCATTTGGTTGATCAGTTTAATATCGATCCTATTTAATTCAACATGGGTTTTATGAGCAAGTGTAGGGAAAAGTTCATCAAAAATTTCCTTACATGTTTTGGAAACGCATAAAATGCCTTCATATTGACTTAATATAGATTCTTCTATTCTGTTGTTGAACCCCATTACTCGGAAATCTGAGTGAATCCAGGTGTATTTATGACGAGCCTCAATGTGTTCAATTATATAGCGTCGGAAACTCCCGGAAAAATCGAGCGCATAGTCATAATCGCCTTTTACCTTGGGTAAAGAATATGAGGCTGCCTTCCACATAAGCTGGCGAGACATGGTCATTTTCTTTGTCAAGATGCCTTGAAGAAGGTTTTTGAGATATATACACAAGAGCCGAGGTCGTTTAAGCAGTTGACGTACAGAAGATATTATACACCCTTTTTGTATGTTTACCCATTGAAATTCAGCAGGAGTCGAGAGAATGTTGACATTAGAATTGATCTGATCAATAAGTTCTCCTTCCGGAATCATGAGCAACAAATCAACTTGACATTTTTCATAGTCAAGGGAATTTAATAGTCCAAGAAGTGCTTTTTCAACGCCGCCTATTCCGAGGGAATAGGAAGCGATGAATATTTTGATTTTGTTGGAATTTATATTGGCTTTGTTCATTATATCCGGTTCGAAAAGGATGAATTAGTCCAGAAATTCAACTTTTGAATAGTGAGGATGAATAGATGTTATATCTGGCAAACGCATATAATCACCATATATTCCGGTCAGATAGGAATCCGTATTACCGGGAGCAGAAACCATAGTATTCTCAAAAGGTATTTTTTTCAATGGAAAGATATCGTGAACATTACGGGGCATGAAAAAGCAGATGCCCAATTCATGACGCAGTTTGTTACGATTGATAAAGGGTTTTTCTATTAATCGCAGCGCAGGATACAATATCGATTTAAGCAGAAAATGATTCACATCATGGAACAGCTTTTTTTTACGGTTATAAGACTTTCCTGCTGGTAACACCATTTGGGAGTAGGGATATACCAGATGCGCATATAAATGACCTGCAAGATGTCGGCTGAACTTCGTTCCGTAGTCCATTATAAATATGTCTATGAAAAGTCCTTGGAATATAGTTGATTTGTTTGCATCCTCATGCGTGATTGATTTTAAGTCTCTTAGTTTTGCGAATGGAAAGTCAAAATCGGGATCGTTGCCTCCATATTGGACTTTGAAGTCATCGTTACGGGAGTTGACTATTCTGATAAAGCGTTTATAATCGGCCCGGGGCATTTCAATATCGACGTCGTCGTCCCAGGGGATGAAACCTCCGTGTCTCACTGCTCCAAGGCATGTCCCGGAGGAGAGCCAGTATTTTAAGCCGTTTTCACTGCATATTCTATCAATATATTTTAGCATTTCAAGCATTCGCAGCTGTGCGCGCCGTAAATCTGAACCATCCGGGTTAAATCGTTCGTGCAGTTCCGCTTGTAGTTTTGAGTCAATCATAATGCTATGTTAATTTGCTCTTATTTTTCTTAGAAGATTCAGGGATTCATTCAACGATTTGAAATGAAAAAGATAAGAGAAGCCTAAGAAAGAGATTAGATATACGATTATTAATAATGGCCAGGGGAGATGATTAAATAAGCTGTCGATAAGGAACAGAAATGACAGTATTCCTATTGAAAGCATTGCTATAGGCATAATAGAACGACAAACACCTCTTAGCGATATGCCAACAAATTTTCTTG
>ERZ779851.1975-NODE-1975-length-16737-cov-3.806978_pt1 | contig 16737 bp, 7 predicted proteins | sample MGYA00511094_ERZ779851 | MGnify/ENA primary metagenome ERZ779851 (study PRJEB29588, sample SAMEA2155512) | human gut metagenome | biome: human gut; feature: human-associated habitat; material: faeces | place: Denmark | collected 2008/2010 ...
CTGCCGTAACAGGCGCTGCCGTACTTTTGGCCGTAATTCCTCCGCTAGTGGACGGGCAATGGCTGCTCTGGCTTCACAGGGCATTGATCTTCCTGGTCATTTCCTGTCCTTGTGCGCTGGTCATCTCCATTCCTCTGACATTTTTTGCCGGAGTCGGAGGCGCATCCAGGCGCGGCATCCTCATAAAAGGCTCGAACTATCTTGAATCATTGGCCCGCCTCGGGACGGTGGTGTTCGACAAGACAGGAACATTGACAGAGGGCAAATTCAGCGTTACAGCTGTCTGTACGGCAGGAAATCACGATGAGAAAGAACTCTTGTCGATGGCTGCTGCGGCCGAGAAATACTCTGACCATCCGGTCGCCACGGCATTGAAAACGGCAGCAGAACCCGTCGTTTCCGATATTGTCAATGTGGAGAACTTTGCCGGTGAAGGGCTGAGGGCGGACGTTGGCGGCCATACGGTCTATGTGGGCAATGCCAAGCTGATGCTCCGCGCCGGTGTCCGTGCCTCTGAACCCGAGAAGCCAGGCACTGTAGTCCATGTGGCCGAGGACGGGGAGTATGCCGGATACATCATTATTTCTGACTCCGTGAAACCTCAGTCCGCTGCGGCCGTGGCTGCTCTCAAGGCCGAAGGCGTGATGAAAACTGTTATGCTGACAGGCGACAGAAAGGCTGTGGCAGAGGAAGTTGCCTCTGTGCTTGGACTCGATGAAGTGCATTCGGAACTTCTCCCTGCCGACAAAGTGGAATATGTAAAGTCAATGATGACCGCATTGCCGGAAAACAAGAGCCTTGCGTTTGTCGGGGACGGTATCAATGACGCTCCTGTCCTGAAAACCGCTGATGTGGGAATAGCGATGGGCGCTGCAGGAAGTGATGCAGCGATTGAGGCCGCTGATGTCGTGCTGATGGATGACAATCCAGGAAAAGTCGCGGCTGCAGTTACGCTTTCACGCAGAACAGTACGCATTGTACATCAGAACATTGCATTCGCTCTCGGAGTGAAACTGCTGTTTCTGATTCTGGCGGCTTTCGGTGTCGCCACCATGTGGGAGGCTGTTTTTGCTGACGTGGGAGTGACAGTAATCGCTGTGCTCAATGCCCTTCGTGCGATGAAGTAGATTTCATGCCGCGAAGAGGGTTTCCTCATATTCCAAAAAATCGCTATATTGTCGTGCAATGTATCGATGATTCCGGCATTTTATCCGATGTCCGGCGCGTGTCGGGCGTGAATCATTGAAAACCAATGTAACATTATGAAAAAGAACACATTGATTTTGGCCCTGACGGCAGTAACTATAACTTTAACCACATTGACAATGAGCGCTTTTTGGAATTCAAAGAAAAAATCGGCGGAAACTGACAGCGAGGGACATGTCCTGGTCGCTTTGTGGGCTGATTATGAGCAGGCGGTTTCGCTTGACCGTCCGGCAAAACAGGTCGAAATCCTGTCGAAAATCAAGTCGGAAGCGTCCGAAAAGCGTCTTGCGTGGGACTTTTATGACGCGGCGAAGAAATATGTCTCCGATGCTGCATCGCGTAACTGGAAACTTCAGGATTCATTGAAACTGAACCTTGGAGAGGAAATAGCGAAGTTCGATGAGCCGGTGATGTCGTTCGTCTGGAAATTGTCCAAAGGCGATGAAACTGCCGAAGCCATTTTCGAATATGTCCGTGCCAATGCGAAGAGACTGGAAGCCTCCTGCAATCAGCCGTTCTGGACTTCCTACGATGGCAGGTCCTCTGTTCCGGGTGTCCCGGGAAGCGGATTCGTGAAGGACTTCTATGCCAATGATTATCAATACGCATTGTGGACACTTCTTGCAAAAAACTTCTATACGGGCAAGTCGTTTGCCGATATTGCCGAGGCCTTGGCCGAATATCAGGGTGACAGTTACCCTCTCGGGGCGTTCCTCGAATATGTAAAACTGGAGAAGTCCTGGAGCAATGCGGACGGGAAGACTTCCGTATCCGTGAAAAAATCCTCTTTAGAGGCGTTTGCTGGCAAATATGCCGGCAAGGCCGTGTCAATGTTTGCCAAAGCTTCCCTGTTGGAGATGGCGTTTTCTTCACTGGGAGAGAAAAAGGCAGGCTCAGATGAGTATATGGCACTCTATGACGAGTGCGCGGCATTTGAAAAGGAGAGGACTGCATTTTCTGGTGTCGAAAGCAAAGTAGTCGGAGACCTGAACACTGTCGAAAACTTGTGCAGTCATTTGACTGCCAAGTCGGTAGATGTGAGAATTGAAGACGGGAAAATACTCGTTCTGCTTCAGAATCTCAAGTCGGCAAAGCTGTCTATGTCCCCTGATGAGGCAGGTTCGAAAACGGTGCTGTCAGAGAGTCTGGCCAATCCGAAATGCAGTTTCTATGTAAAGGATACGGTCTCGGTGGATTTGCCTGTGGTAGATGACGGGGATTATGTCATTGTCGCGAAAAACGGGATGAACGTCTCATCGAGGAGGTTCTGCTCTCACCGTATTTCCGTTGCATCAAGGACTGACAGCCGGGGGAAATGCATCTATGCGGCTGGATGGAAAAGCGGAAAGCCGTTGGAATGTGCTGATTTGCAGTTGTATAAGAACGGAAAGGCCATAGCGTCTTGTGCTGGTTTCAAGTTTGACGGATTCACTCCGCTGCCACAGGAGTTCGTGTCCGTGATGAAGGACAATGTCTATTATACATTGACCTGCTCCTATAAGGGCGAAGATGGTTTTCTGAGGAAATCCGAGCAGCTGTCACTTAACAGCTGGTATAGTACGGTGGATTCCGGAGATGACGCCAAAGTGCGTCTGTGTGGTGAGATCTTCACCGACAAGTCGGCCTACAATCCTGGCGAAACGCTTGAGTTCAAGGTGCTCCTATATAATATAGAAGGTAGAAACAATGCGCGTGTGGCACCTCAAGGCACGGAATGCAAAGTGGTTCTGAAGGACGCACAGGACAATGAAGTGTCGTCTCAGCTGTTGACTACCAATGAATTTGGTTCATTGGCCGGAAAATTCGCGCTCCCGAAGGGACTCAGGAACGGATACTGGTATGTCAATGTCCTGGCCGGCGGAAAAAAGCTGCTTATGGTCAAACCGGTACGTGTGGACGAGTTCGTCCTTCCGACTTTCGACCTGGAGTTCGACAAGACCGAAACACTGTTCTTCCCTGGTGACGAGGTAGCAGTTTCGGGCCGTGTGCGCAGTCTGTCCGGTCATCCTGTATCTTCTGCCAATGCTGTTTACGAGGTGACTTCATACGGAGACAAGATCGATTCGGGCAAACTGAAGATGTCCTCGGACGGCAGTTTTGTCGTCAGTTTCAAGGCTCTTCCCTCTCAGTGGAGCCGATACTATAATGTGGAAGTGAGAATTTCTGATGACACTGGAGAAACTCATGAATACAGTCGCGCAATATGGGTGGCGGATGAGTTGACTCTGGAACTGGATCTTGCGAATGGCGCTGAAGGTCAGGCATTTGCAACCGATGAAAAGTCAGAAATCACTCCTCGCAGATGGCGGAGAAGAGAAAGTGTGAGCATACTTCGCGGCAATGTCGCTTCTGTCCGGATGGATGTCCTGTCCGATGATGGGGAAGCCGTGCCTATAAGAGTGAAATACACTCTTCTGAATGAACGGGGAACAACTCTTCTGAGCGGCGAAGCGGCTTCCGGAGAGGCAGAAAACATTGACCTTAAATCTTGTCCGTCAGGACTTTATACTATCAAGGCCGATGCTCAGGCCCGAAGTCAGAGCGGAAAGGAATATACCGATTCGTCGAGTCTGAGGATTCTTCTGGTCAATGATTCCATGACGGTTCTGGACGCGCCTGTGAAGGATTTCATAATGCCGCTCGCTCAGCAGGTGACGGAGGGCGAAAATGCTTCCATCTTGTTCGGAATGGCCGATGACGCTCCGGTCTGGGCGATTGCCGAGATTTTTGGAGAAAAAGCCAATGTGCTGGATATCAAGTTTGTACAGCTGGGTGGAATGCGCGGCAAGGATGGCTCTCTTGTGAAACTGGAGTTCCCGTACAAGAAGGAATATCCTGATGCTGTACTGGCAAAAGTGTTCTATTTCAGGAACGGCGATTCCGTGTCTTATTCATATGAGTTCCATAAGGTCCGCAAGTCTGACATCCTGCCGCTGGAGTTCTCTGCATTTGAAGACAGGACATTGCCTGATACGGAATATACATTCTCGGTGAAGACCGCCCCTGAAACGGAATGTCTGGCCGCGGTGTTTGACAAGAGCTCGGAACTTATTGAGCCGAATCATTGGCCGGTCTATTCTCCTGTCGAGTACAATGTCTGCACTATTCGTTACAACACCTCACCGGGTTCAGTGGATGCGGAGGGCCGAGATGACGTAATCGCCTATGGCTCAGCGCGCAAGTCCAAGTCTCAGGTGTTCTATGCGATGAATGCGAGGGCTGGCGTGGAGATGGAATGTGCAGAAGACGCTGCTCCTGTCATGGAGTCCAAGTCATTGGAATGCGGATCCGGAGCAGAACCGGCCGTAAGAGACAATTTTGCCAGCACATTGACCTTCCAGCCTTTCCTGCGCCCTGACAAGAACGGCAACCTTTCGTTCTCTTTCCGCACGGGCGGCACGCTGTCCACTTTCATCGTATCTCTGTATGCCCACGACCGGAGCATGCGCAATTCCGCACTTCGTAGGGAAATGACGGTCTCGCTGCCTGTAAAGGTCAATGTCGTGGCTCCTGAATATCTCTATCGTTCTGATAATTATCGACTTGCGGTCGGGCTTTCTTCGGTTGCGGAAAACGACGTCGAAGGAACATTGACCCTTAATATATATAAGGGTGGAGATTACAAGGCTCTTGAGTCGTCGGGCGCGAAGCCTGTTTCTGTGCAGTCCCTGCGGGTGAAGGTCCCTGCGGGAGAATCGCTGCGCTCGCTTTTCGATGTCAATGTCAATGAACTGATTCCCGAGTGCGGCACTCTCGGATTCAAGGTTGTGTTCAAGGCGGAAAACGGCGGCAACGCATTCTCTGACGCGATGTTTGTGCCTGTTTCTGTATATCCTGATACTCAGCGTCTTACGGAGGCTTATTCGGCTGTGCTGCTTGCAGGTGCAGACCAGGATGCCCTGATTTTACGCCTGAGGAAGATGTTTGTCAATGCTGACGGGGACAATGCCGAGGTGAAGGTGCTCAGCATTCTGGATATGGTACGTGATGCCGTGCCGTCAAAGGTGGAACCTGCCGGCAATGATGTGCTCACACTTTCGGAGGCTTTGTACGTGAGACGGCTGGCCGATGCGCTAAGAGCTGCCGGCAGAATGCCTGCGAGGGACAGTGTGGTGCTTTCCGATGAGGAATTGATGAAGAAGATGCTGGCCTGCCACAATGCGGATGGCGGTTTCGGATGGTTCGAGGGGATGTCTTCGTCTCCTGTCATAACGGCTGTGCTGCTGGAGCGGTGCGCGAAGATGCTGAAGGCAGGGTTGCTTGACGGCTCAGAGGCAGTGACCGGCGATGCCGCGTCCGCGAAGAATGTGGAAGAGGTGCTCGCTTCTGCCGTGAAGTATATTGACAAGAGACAATTCGCTTATCTTCAGGCGATTCCGTTCTGGTGCGGCGGCCTTTCGGACAGCCAATATATGTATGTGCGGTCAATGTATGCTTCGGTGAAGTTTACTGAGTGGGATTCCGTTTCCGGTATCTTGGGCAGGCTGTTTGGCAAGAGGGCGAAACAGTTCCGCTCTGATGCTAAAGCGTACCTCGTTCCTTCCAAGGAGCGTGGGCTGAATGGCCGCATACTGGATAAGGCACGAAGACTATCGACATTGATCCGTCTGAGTTCTTCCTCCGACGGAATCGCCTTGGCGAAGTCGTGGGGCGTGAGGGTCAATGCTGGTGCACGTCTCGAAAGGTCGCTCGAGGCGGATGTGGCGTCGCTTCTCGAATATGCCGTGATACACAAAGATGGCGGGATGTATTATCCGAATGTCGTGATGCCGTTCCGCGGACTGCTTGAGAGTGAGGCTTATGCGCATTCTATGCTTTGCGATCTGCTTTCGGGCTATGCTTTCAGGATACAGAGTGCCGGCAAGGGCTCTGTCAATGCTTCTGAGGCCAAGCGTGTCGCTGACGGTATCCGTCTATGGCTTATGCTGCAGAGGGAGACGCAGCACTGGGAAGCGACTCCGGATTTCGTGGATGCGATAAATTCCGTTATGGAAGGGGATGCGGCTGTGAAATCCACGAAGGTGGTGGTGCTTTCAGCGGTTACGGATTTGCCTTTTGCGGAGGTGAAGGCTTCCGGAAACGGATTCACTGTCGAGAGGAAGTTCTACAAAATAGGAGCTGGCCCGAGTGCGTCCGGGGAGGATTCTGCCGGAATGTCTGAAGCGTCCTCTGTCAGCGTGTCTGCTGAAGCGTCTATGGGCTCGTCGGGAGTAGGATCCGGCACGACAGCTGATAAGGCAGGACGTCAGGAGATCAGGCCGGGGGACCGTGTCAATGTCGGTGACAAGATTGTGGCCGAATATGTTATCCACAATGATGAGAACCGTAGTTTCGTGAAGCTCAGTGCACCTCGCGAGGCTGCATTCAGGCCGGCAAACCAGTTTTCCGGAAGATACGGATGGTGGCTCTCGCCGCTGAGAATCACGGATTGGTATTCTTTCACGCCTCAAGGCTACCGCAATGTCAAGTCTGCTCTCACGGAATATTATTTCGATTCGTACCCGGAAGAGAATACGGTAATCAGTGAAGAGTTCTTCGTGACTCAGACAGGCACGTTCTCGGCTCCAGTCGTGACGATCGAATCCCTCTACGCCCCTCACTATCGCGCCAATGCCCCGGCACTTCCGCCTTTAGTAAGTCGCTGATTACTCGCAGATGTGATTTTGTCCGGAAATCAATAATTTGTCCGTAAAAAGGGCCGTTTTCCCGGACAAAACCTGATAAAAATATAATTATGAAACAGAACAAACAGGAATATTTCAAGAAAAACGCCGAGTGGCTTGAGGCCAAATCCAAGGAGGACGGTGTCAATGCCCTCGAAAAGGGAGTTCTCTACAAAGTCCTTCAGTCAGGCCCTGAGTCGGGGAGGCAGCCGGGGATGACGAACGTTGTCATCTGCCATTACCTGGGCAGGACGATAGACGGCAAGTGCTTTGACACCAGCCTGGGCGGCTGCCCGCTTGCGATACGTATGCGAGAGCTGATAGAAGGCTGGGTCATAGCATTGAAGCAGATGCGCATAGGCGACAAATGGGAAATATATATCCCGTCGGAACTCGGCTACGGTAAAATCTCCCAGCCCGGCATCCCGGCCGGCTCCACATTGATCTTCGAGGTCGAACTGATCGGTATCCAATAGGACAGTTTGAGGTTATTGGGTAGGACCCTCTGAGCTTACTTGACTTGTTGCTTCTCTCGACGAGGTGTCGCGGGGAGGGGTTTGTGTGCTTCTAAATGTGTTCATTTTTTATGGAATCCGGGAAAAAAGATATAATTTTGCAGTTTGTTCCGAAATCCCGTGGCGATGGCGGAACGGAGCGTGTCCCGTGAATGCGGAATGAGCCGCTGACATATGGACAACTGTAAAACGGAAAAAATAAAACAACGTCATATTATGATGACCTCTAACGAGATACGACAGAAATTTCTGGACTTTTTTGCATCAAAGGGCCACACCATTGTCCCTTCTGCACCGATGGTCGTAAAGAACGACCCTACACTTATGTTTACCAATGCCGGAATGAACCAGTTCAAGGACATTTTCCTCGGCAATGTTACACCTAAGACACACAGAGCCACCGACTCACAGAAATGCCTCCGCGTGAGCGGAAAGCACAATGACCTCGAGGAGGTAGGACACGATTCCTATCACCATACGATGTTCGAGATGCTCGGAAACTGGAGCTTCGGCGACTATTTCAAGACTGAGGCCATCTCCTGGGCTTGGGAACTTCTCACGGAAGTTTACAAGATAGACAAGACAAAACTTTATGCCACCGTGTTCGAGGGTTCCAAGGAAGATGGGACATCCCTCGACGAGGAGGCCCGACAGACATGGCTGAAATATCTCCCGGAAGACCACGTTCTTCTAGGAGATAAACACGACAACTTCTGGGAAATGGGTGACACAGGCCCATGCGGCCCATGCAGTGAAATTCACATTGACCTTAGAAGCGATGAGGAAATCGCAGCTGTTCCGGGACGTGAGCTTGTCAACAAGAGCAATCCTCTCGTCATTGAAATCTGGAACCTCGTGTTCATGCAGTACAACAGGAAGGCAAACGGCGAGCTTGAACTCCTGCCGAACCACAACATTGATACGGGTATGGGCTTCGAGAGGCTCTGCATGGTACTTCAGGGCAAGAAGAGCAACTACGATACGGACGTGTTCACGGGAATGATCAGCAAGATCGAGGAACTTTCCGGTCACGGTTATCACGAGTCTGAGGATACTGAGGTGGCAATGAGGGTGATTGCCGACCATATCAGGGCCATCAGTTTCTCAATCGCTGACGGTCAGCTTCCTTCAAACGTGAAGGCCGGCTATGTGATCCGCCGAATCCTCAGAAGGGCAGTCCGTTACGGTTATACGTTCCTCGGATTCAACGAGCCGTTCCTTTGCCGTCTCGTGCAGCAGCTTGCCGATGACATGGGCGGTGCGTATCCGGAACTCAGAACTCAGCAGAAACTCATTGAAAGCGTAATAAGAGAAGAGGAGTTCGCATTCCTCAGGACATTGGACCGCGGCATCAGACTCATGGATGACTATCTTGCGAAAGCAGCTGAGACCAAGGTGATTGACGGTAAGGATGCATTCGTGCTCTACGATACATACGGTTTCCCGATAGACCTTACTGAGCTGATCGCTTCCGAGAAGGGCTATAAGGTGGACCTTGAGGCATTCAATGTGGAACTTCAGAAACAGAAGGATCGTGCGCGTCAGGCCACGTCCAACGAATTCGGTGACTGGATCCAGTATCACAACGGCGAGGAGGAAGAGTTCCTCGGCTACGATTACACCGACATTGACGGGGCAAGCCTCATCAAGCAGCGCACCGTAAAGCAGAAGAACAAGGTCATGTTCCAGCTTGTCTTCGACCGCACTCCGTTCTATGCGGAAATGGGCGGCCAGGTAGGCGACACCGGATATATAGAGTCCGAAAGCGGTGAGAGGATCAAGATTCTGGACACCGTGAAGGAGAACAACCTCACGATCCATATCGCAGAGCGTATTCCTTCAGACTGCTCAGAGTCATTCTCGCTTCATGTCGATGCCGCGAGAAGGCTGAAAATCACGAACAACCATACTGCAACCCATCTTCTCGACAGGGCGTTGAGAGAGGTGCTCGGCACACACGTTGAGCAGAAAGGTTCGTATGTATGCCCTGACTATCTCCGTTTCGACTTCTCGCATTTCTCCAAAATGACCGACGAGGAGCTCGAAAAAGTGGAGAAGAGGGTCAATGAACTGATACGCGCCAATTATCCTCTCGTGGAAAAGAGGGACGCGACAATGGAAGAAGCCAATGCAATGGGCGCAATCGCATTGTTCGGTGAAAAATACGGAGACAAGGTCAGAGTCGTGAAATTCGGTGACGCTGTGGAGCTTTGCGGCGGAACACATGCACAGGCGACCGGACAGATCGGTACATTCATCATCCTGTCTGAAGGCGCTGTGGCTGCTGGCGTAAGACGTATTGAGGCAGTTACAGGCGAGGCGGCATGGATGCATACCCGTGCTCTCTTGGAGACATTGAAAAATGCAAAAGCGTTCTTCAACAATACCCCGGACCTCGGTGAGGCTATCCGTAAGGTCCTCGACGAGAATACCGGATACAAGAAGGAGATTGAAGGATTCGTTCAGGAAAAGACCGCGCGTCTTGCTGAGAAGCTTTCCAAGGAGGCTTCCGAAATCAATGGACTGAAAGTGGTCAAGTTCACCAACAGCGTGGACCCTGCATTGATAAAAGGCGTGGCAGGACTTCTCCAGAAGCAGTCTGAGAACTTCGTCTTCGCCGCTGCATTTGAATATGCTCAGAAGCCGAACCTCGTGCTCATGTACTCTCCGGACCTCGTTGCCAAAGGAAAGAACGCAGGCAAGGATATCCGCGAGGCTGCCAAATTCATCCTCGGCGGCGGTGGCGGACAGCCTGGACTCGCAACCGCGGGCGGCAAGAATGTTGCAGGGCTGAAGGACGCTCTCGACAAGCTTGTAGAAATAGCGACAGCTTAGAATCAGCCGTAACACAGACAAAGGAGTAAGGAATGAAGAAACTCGACCAGTTCATCATCAAATCATTTTTGGGACCGTTCTTCGGTATCCTGATGGTGGTCGTGTTCATTCTCATGCTCCAATTCCTGTGGCTATATATAGATGAGCTCGTAGGTAAAGGCTTGGGACTCAGGATTATACTTGAGTTCCTCGGATGGGGAAGCGCCACTATGCTGCCGCTTTCACTTCCGCTTGCCACACTTCTCGCTTCAGTGATGACAGTGGGGCAGATGGCCGAGAACAACGAGCTTATCGCCATGAAATCCGCAGGCATATCATTGACAAGAGTCCTTACACCTCTTATAATATGTGCCGGCATAATCAGTATCCTTGCATTTTTTGCGGTCAACAACCTCGTCCCGGTCGCCTACAACAAGATTTTCACGCTTCGTGATGACATCGGAAAGACAAAGGAGGAAATCAATATCCCTACCGGAACTTTCTACGACGGCATTGACGGATATGTGCTGAGAATAGACTCGAAGGACGACAAGACGAATATGATGCACGGAATTCTGGTCTATGACCATACCGCGGGCAAGGGCAATGTCAGCCTTACGATCGCGGATTCCGCAATGCTCAAGATGTCCAAGAGCAAGGATTACCTCACGTTCCAGATGTTCAGCGGAATAAACTATTCCGAGACGAACAAGATGAATTACAGGGATACCTCGCTGCAGCTGCAGAAGACCAATTTCCGCAACCAGAAGATGATAATCCCGTTGCGGAACTACGCCTTCCAGAAGTCTGAGAAGTCCAAGTTCGGCGACCAGGTAAGGGCAATGAACCTTACACAGCTCGGTCACGGAAAGGATTCCCTTACGCATCTGAACGATTCCACATGGGCTGTGAATACTGCATCATTCTTCTCCAGACGCATACTCAGGTTTGCGAACCAGCTGGATACTGCAAGCCATTTCCAGGGTACGACATTGTTCGACAGGAGCAAACTGAAAAAATGGGGCAGCAAGGAGGAGGAACTCAGCGCGTACCGCAATGCCGAGAATATGGCAATCGAGTATTGCACCGCTGTAAGCAGCTATGAGAATGACGTTTACGGTTATATCTACATCCTCAGACGTACTGACGTGGAACTGCTCAAGAAGTTCGCGGAGGCATTGGCCTGTTTCATCCTTTTCTTCATCGGAGCGCCTCTCGGGGCATTTATCCGGAAAGGCGGACTGGGCGTCTTTGCCATCATCGCCGTCCTGTTCTTCGTCCTGTACTGGGTAGTCGATATTACAGGAACCAAACTGGCACGCGACGGAGCTATTACAGCAGCTGCAGGAGTATTCATATCCACCATTGTCCTGGCACCGCTCGGAGCGTATTTCACGTGGAAGGCAGCGCACGATTCTGCAATCTTCAATACGGAGAATTTCGGTTCGTGGTGGAGAAAAATCAAGAGCAAGTTTATGAGCATATTCAGAAAGACAAGAATTGTCTATATGGGAACGCCGGAGTTCGCGGTTGCTCCTCTCAAGGCCCTCATTGAGGCCAAATACAATGTCGTAGGTGTGGTGACCGTGGCTGACAAGCCGAGCGGAAGAGGATTGAAGGTCAATGAAAGTGCAGTGAAGAAGTTCGCCGTGGAGAACAATATCCCTGTCCTCCAGCCGCTCAAACTCAAGGATCCTGAATTCCTGAAGCAGCTCGCGGCATTCAAGGCCGACCTTTTCGTGGTCGTCGCATTCCGCATGCTGCCGCAGGAAGTCTGGACAATGCCGAAGCTCGGCACATTCAATCTCCATGCAGCTCTTCTGCCTCAGTACCGTGGCGCTGCTCCTATCAACTGGGCAGTGATCAACGGCGAGAAGATGACAGGTGTGACTACCTTCATGATAGACAAGGACATTGACACCGGCGGGATTATGCTCAGGCAGGAATGCCGTATAACTCCGGAAGATACGGCAGGTACGCTTCACGACAAGCTGATGCCGATCGGAGCGGAACTCGTGGTACAGACCGTTGAGGGTATCATTGAGAAGAATATAGAAACGCGTGTCCAGAGGAGTTTCATCCAGGGTTCGGAAGTCCTGAAACCGGCGCCGAAACTCACTCGGGAGCTGTGTGACATTGACTGGAACAAGAAAACATCCGCTGTTTACAATCTGATCCGCGGTCTGAGCCCGTACCCGGCTGCATTTACCATGCTGAAGTCGGAAGCGCATCCTGAACCGGTCCAGTTGAAGATTTATTTCGGAGAGAAGGTGGAAGGCGAGGATTTCAGGTCAATGCTTGAGAAAGCCGGCAAGTCTGAGGCTGTTCCGGGCGAGATTCTGAGTGACGGCAAATCATTCTTCGCTGTCACTACGGCTGACGGAGCAGTTTCTCTGACTGATGTCCAGCTTTCGGGCAAGAAACGGATGGATGTGAAGGCATTCCTCGCAGGCTTCCGCAATCCGGAATCATGGAAAATAGTAAAAGACACTAAATAACGATTATAAATGAAAACAGCAGTTCAATTCGGGGCCGGCAATATCGGCCGAGGATTTATCGGAGCCGTACTTTCGCAGTCAGGCTACAAGGTAGTGTTCGCAGATGTGAACAAAGAAATCGTGGACAGGATCAATGCTGACAGGCAGTACACTGTCCATATCAAAGACGTTGACAGTGAGGATATTCTGATTTCCGGCGTCAGCGCGGTGGATTCATCTACCGATGCGGTAGTGGATGTGATAAAGGAAGCTGAAATTCTGACTACGGCAGTAGGTCTGAGGATACTTCCATTCATTGCACCGGCTATTGCCAAAGGCATTGTCGCGAGAAAAGAAGCCGGAATCGAGGCTCCTCTGAACATTATCGCTTGCGAAAACGGACTCATGGCATCGTCACGTCTTAAGGAAGCTGTGCTTTCTCATCTCGACGAGGCTCAGACAGAGTGGTGTCTCGCGCACACAGGTTTTCCAAACTGCTCTGTTGACCGCATTGTCCCTCCGGTAAGAAGCGAGAATCCTATCGACGTGGCTGTGGAGAAATACTACGAATGGAATGTCGAGGAAAAGGCGTTTGTCGGCAAAGCTCCTGAAATTGCAGGTATGAATATGGCTGACAACCTCCTCGCATACATTGAGAGGAAACTGTTTACGCTCAACACCGGTCATGCGATTACAGCATATCTCGGCAAGATGAAGGGCTGCCAGACCATTCTCGAGAGCATTGAAACTCCGGAAATCTACGCTGTCGTGCACGCTGCGATGCAGCAGAGCGGCGAGGCTCTGGTAAAGCAGTTCGGCTTCGACCATGAGGCGCATTTCAAATATATCGAGAAGATTATCAAGCGTTTCCACAATCCATATCTCAAGGACGACGTTACCCGTGTGGGACGTGAGCCGATAAGAAAGCTTTCTCCGGACGACAGACTCATAAAGCCGGTAATGACAGCCAAGAGTTTCGGCCTGCCTTATGACAAGATTCTGCTCGGAGTGGGTGCTGCATTGCACTTCAACAATCCTGAAGATCCTCAGAGCGTACAGCTGATGGAAAAGATTGCTACAGAGGGACTTGTCCCTGCCATTTCGGACGTTACCGGCATCAAGTCCGGAGATCCGATGCTTCAGGAGATTGTCAATGCCTATAAAGAGGTGGAAAAGATATGATGCTTCATAGACTTACAATCACGGCTGCTGCATTGTTCGCTATGGCCGTGACTGCGGCTAATGCTCAGAATCCCGAAGCCGGATATCAGGAAGGCATTGGCCGTAACAAGGTGGAAATCAATTCTTTTGAAGACCTTCAGAATTATTTCAGATATTCTCCGAAGAGAGATGTCATCATCAGCGCTCATCGTGGCGGTATGATGGCTGGTTATCCGGAAAACTGCGTCGAGTCGTGCGAAAAGACATTGTCAATGATGCCGACGTTCTTCGAAATCGACTTCAGTTTCACGAAGGACAGTGTCATGGTACTGATGCATGACCTTACGCTGGACAGGACCACGACAGGCAAAGGCAAGGTCTGTGACTATACCTATGAGCAGATCCGCCAGTTCAATCTCGTGGACAGAAAGGGCAAGGAGACCCCTTACAAGATACCGACATTGAAGGAGATGCTGGAGTGGGGCAAGGATAAGGTCGTCTTCAACTTCGACAACAAGTACATCAATACCAAGGGCGTGAGCGATGCCGAGAAGAAGGGAGCGTTGGACTACTATATCAGGCAGCTGCTTCCGGGAGGGGACTGGTCGATGTACCACAACATCATGTTGAGCGTGCGTTCCATCGACGAGGCTCTGTACTACTGGAATCACGGCGTGCAGAATGTGATGTTCTGCGTGGAAATCAGCAAGCCGGAACATTTTAAGGCTTACGATGAGTGCCCTATTCCATGGGACCACATCATGGCTTATATACGTCTGGCCGTGAACCCTGAACTTCATGACATTTACCGCGAACTGCATAAGAAGGGCGTGATGATAATGACCTCTATCACAGTATCTTCCGACAAGGTGAAGAAAGATGGGGACCGCCGCATCGCCTATGAGCGCGAACTTCTGGCCGAACCGGACATCATCGAGACAGACTACCCGTCCGAGTTCATCGGACTTCCTTGGAGCAGGAAAGAAATCCATTCTCTCCAGGACAAGGCCATCAAGTCAATGAGAACAGCAAGACCAAGAAGATAGCACCATGAAACCGATAAGAATTTTCGTCGCTGCAGCGGCTTCCCTCTTTGTCTGTGTCAATGCTTCTGCACAGGTAACTCGTGAAAAACTGGCGGCAGATCCTTATGCAGGAGTCGGCATCTACCATGTCTATAAGCCTGGCAATATGCAGGACACGGCAGCGCCGGAAGGATACAATCCGTTCTATATCAGTCATATAGGCCGACATGGCTCACGTTATCACGATTCGTCCAAGAAGTTCGACAAGGCGCCGGAAAAAATCCGTAAGGCTGCGGAAACCGGGATGCTTACTGAGCGTGGAATGGCATTGTACCGCGAATTGATGAAAGTCGATTCTGCTACGGTGGGAAACTTGGGCAAACTCTCCGAACTCGGAGCTGAGGAGCATCAGATGATAGCGAAACGTATGTATCGCCGTTTTCCGGAGGTGTTCTCAAGTGAGGAAAGAATCTATGTGGACGCCGCTTCAAGCACTGTCAGAAGATGCCAGGAGAGTATGATGGCGTTTACAAAAAGGCTTAAGAAGGAACGCAAGAGCCTCAAGGTCAATGTCCATAGCGGGGATTCCTATATGGCATACCTTCTCTACAAGCCTGCGGATTATTTCGATATCGTACACCTCGGCAGTGATGTTACGGACTCATTGGCAAAGGCGTTGTTGGATACTACAGCATTCCTTTCTTCTATTTTCAAGGATCCGGAAGAAGGTGCCAAGCTGGTTTCTCCGTCCTGGAAATTCATGAGGGAGGTGCTCATCTGGGGCAGTATCGCTCCGGATATCAGGCTGGACGATGTGTGCGTGCCTGCGTACTACACTGAGGATATGAGGTATCAGCTGGCTAAGGTCAATGCCTGCAGAATCTATTCTGAGATGTGCAATTCAGTGGAGTCCGGCGGACGCAGGATGTCATTGACAGAAACTCTGCTCTCTGATTTTATCGCGAAGGCGGATGCGGCGCTTACATCCGGGAGTCAGCGTGCAGCGGACCTCAGATTTGCCCACGACGTGTCTGTGGCGCCGCTTTCTGCATTGATCGGCATCGAGGGCTGCGACAAGAGGCTTCCGGCAAAGGATGTCTGGAAGTATTGGATGACGTCTGAATATGTTCCGATGGCAATGAACCTGCAGATGGTGTTCTACCGTAAGGATGGCGACACCAAGTGCAAGGATGTTCTGGTCAAGTTCCTCTTGAATGAGCAGGAGCGTCTCGTGCCGGCTCTGACACCGGTTGAAGGCCCATACTACAGATGGAAGGACGTGCGCAAATACCTTCTCGAGAAGGTGAAGTATGCGCATGAAATCAATGTCCGTTGGGGTGTGGCGCAGTAAATTCTTGATTCTGGTGGCAAAAATGTCAAATTATTTTTGCTGAATGGAAAAAGAGAGAGGGGTTATCATGGTAAGCGAGAATGTTGCTTATCAGCTTCAGAATTTCGAAGAAGCTGAAATTGATGAATCTCCTGTAAAATGGTGTTCTGTTACACTTTCAGATATTATCGCACGTGGGAAGCGTTTGGAAGCCAGCGTATATGATGTGGAGGCAAAACAGGCTAGAGAAATCGTAATCCACGGTAAATTCCCAGCAATAGCTTTGGGTGGGGATGATGGACTAACGAGTTCTTACACTGGAGCGCGGTTTAAGAGAATTTGGGTAGACCACTCTGAGTATCCAATTTATCAGCCATCTTCTATTGTGGATATAAAGCCTACTCCAGACGGCTATATCTCTAAGCGTACGGATACCGATATCGATGCTCTGCGAGTCAAAAAAGGCCAAATTCTTATGACGTGTTCTGGCACAATTGGAAAAGTGGCTTATGTGTCGGATACCCTCGACGGATTGATTTTCAGCCA
>ERZ779851.1979-NODE-1979-length-16689-cov-4.540399_pt1 | contig 16689 bp, 10 predicted proteins | sample MGYA00511094_ERZ779851 | MGnify/ENA primary metagenome ERZ779851 (study PRJEB29588, sample SAMEA2155512) | human gut metagenome | biome: human gut; feature: human-associated habitat; material: faeces | place: Denmark | collected 2008/2010 ...
CTGCGGCACGTCCAACGGCGCCATCGTCGCCGTGCTGCCGGTGCTGCTGCCCGTCGCGGCGACCGTCGGCGCGAATTCCTCCGTCGTGGTCGGCGCCATCGTCAGCGGCGCGATCTTCGGCGATAACCTCGCCCCCATTTCCGACACGACCATTGCCTCCGCGCTCACACAGGACGCGGAAGTGCGCGACGTCGTGCGCACCCGTCTGCCGTATTCGCTGATCGCCGGCGTCATTTCCGCCGTGCTGTTCGTCATCGTCGGTATCAAGACGTCCACGTCCGTCACACTGCCGGATGTCATTGACCCCGCCTATGCCAAGACGCTCGTCATGCTCGTCATCCCGGTCATCATGATCATCCTGATGCTCCGCGGCTGGAACCTCATCAGCACGCTCATCGTCTGCGATCTGGTCGGCTTTGTGCTGTGCCTGGTGTTCGGTTTCCTCGACGTGCCGACGCTGTTTTCGGCCACCGGCCCCATCGGCGCCGGCCTGACCGGTATGCTCAATGTCATCTGCTTCAGCTTCTTCATGTTCGCGCTGCTCGAGATGCTCAAGCGCAGCGGCGTGTTTGACATGCTGCTCGAAAAGCTCAACAACGCCAGTAAGACCCCGCGTCAGGCCGAGCTCGTCACTATCCTGCTGAGCGTCATCGGCAGCGTGGCCATCGGCGCCGCGTCCATCTCGATCCTGTTCGTCGGCTCGGTCGTGCGCAAGCTCCTGCAGACGCACAACATCGAGCGCACCCGCGGCTCGAACCTCATGGACGGCATTGCGACCGGCCTTGCCGGCATCGTGCCGTACAACCCCGTCGGCCTCAACGCCGTCAGCCTCGCGATCGCGAGCGGCGTCGTCTCGGAGTCGTTCTCATTCCTCGACTACGTGCCGTATAACTTCCAGAGCTGGCTGCTGATCCTGCTGTTCCTGCTCAGTGCGATCACCGGCATCGGCCGCCGCTTTGAAAAGGGCACGGCCGCCGCGCCCGAGACCCCGGCCGCGGAAGAAAAATGACGGCTTCGGGTGCGGCAATTTCGCGCCGCACCCGCTCAGATTGTTACATTTGGAAGGAGAAAACCATGCAAAATCTCAACGAAGGTCTGCTGTTTGATCCTGCACTGTCGGCGGAGATCAAGGACCGCTTTTACTATGTGGATGCGGATCCGGAATTTGGCCAGCGCCTGTTTTTTGAAAATTCCGGCGGTTCGCTGCGCCTGAAGGCGTCCGTCGAGGCGCAGGCAAAGTACCAGGCGTTCCCGGACTGCCCGGAGCGGCTGCACGATCGTTCCCGCGCGCTCAAAAAAGTGCAGCTGCACGGCATCGACGACATTATGCACATCGTTTTCGGCGCATCGGGCGGCGCGCTCATCTCGGAGATGACCGCCTCGCAGGCGATGTTCCAGATTGTCGGCGCGATCCTCGAAAACTGCCCTGGCAAGAGCGCGGTCACGTCCGTGCTCGAGCATCCGTCGGCGTATGACGCGGTGAAATACTACTGCGGCAAGACCGGCAAGGAATTTCGCGTCGCGCAGGCGAACCCGAAAACCGGCGGCATCGACATCGAGGAAATCCGCCGCGTCGTCTCGCCGGATACCTGCCTGCTGAGCATCATGTATGCGTCCAACATCACCGGCAGCATCATGGACATGGCCGGCATCGTCAAGGCTGCGCGCGAGATCAACCCGGATATCTACATCGTCACCGATGCCGTGCAGCACGCGCCGCACGCCGTGCTCGATGTGGACGCCCTCGGCGTCGACGGCGCGACGTTTGCACCCTATAAGTTCTTCGGCACCCGCGGCATGGGCTACGGCTATGTGTCCGACCGCGTGGCCAAGTTGCCGCACCGCAAGGTCCTGCAGCGCCCGGCCGACGTCTGGGAGCTCGGTTCGCCCACGCCCGGCAACTTCGCGGCCATGAGCGCCGTGGTGGACTATGTCTGCTGGCTCGGCGGCCACTTCATCGAGTCGGACGACCGCCGCACGCTGTTCGTGACCGGCATGGAGCACATCCACCTGCAGGAGCGTGCGCTGCTGCACACCATGCTCGAGGGCACGCAGAACGTTCCCGGCCTGCGCCACATCCCCGGCGTGCACGTGTATGTCGACACCGAGGATCTCACGCACCGCGACCTGATCGTTGCCATGGGCATCGACGGGCTGGACATGACCCGCTGCGTCGAGGAGTACCAGAAGCGCGGCGTCACGACCTTTGAGCGCGTCAACACCAGCGTGTATTCCAAGCGCATCGTCGAGGCCGTCGGCCTCACGGGTGCGATCCGCGTCTCGCCGCTGCACTGCCACACCGTTGCGGACATCGAGACGTACCTGCGCGTCACCCAGGAGCTCGCGCAGACGTTCGCAAAGTAATCATTCTTTCCCCTCCCTTCTTTTTTCCTTATGCGCAGGCCCTGCCGCATCCGCGGCAGGGTCTGTTGCAGTTTTGCCATGTGTGCGGTATACTGGCGGCAGCAACATCGGAAGGGGGGCGGCGCCATGCGCGAATCCGCAACGAAAAAAGTGCTCGCCGAGAGTCTCAAGGAGCTTATGCTCCGGCGTGACTTTGCGGACATCACTGTGACCGACCTTTGCGCGGCCGCGGAGGTCAACCGCCGCACGTTTTACCGGCACTTTACGGACAAGTACCAGCTCGTCACGTGGATCTATGACAAGGGCTTTCAAAAGGCCATCGGCGACGATGAGCCGGGCCTGTTCGACCTCTTCGGGCGCGTGTGCACGTATCTGTACGCCGACCGCGCGTTTTATGCCCGCGCGCTCACGTTCACGGGGCAGAATTCGTTCCATGATTTTCTCTGCGCCCGGCTGCGGCCGTACCTGCAGGCGGACTTTTCCGATCTCTTTCCCGACCCGCAGACCGAGGCATTCATGTCCGGCAAAATGTCGGACGTGGTCATGGACATCATTCAGAGCTGGCTCAGCCGGCCGGACTGCCCGCCGCCGGAGGTGTTCGCGCCGTGGGCGCTGCACCTGTGGAAGGACATCATGGGTCGTTGGAAGGAGCTTGGTGATGCGTGGGAGCACACATCAGACCACAAAAACGCATAAGTGAGGCAAAAAGCCACGGAATTGCGGTTCCGTGGCTTTTCTTGTGGCGCAATTTGTTTTATGCTGAACACACCCCCTCATGAGAAGCGTGCAGGCCCAGAGGTCTCGTTTTGATCTTTCATGGTACCTCTTCCTCCGTTGCGCGACGGCGGCCGCGCGCTTCCCATCTCGTCTTTTCGGCAGACATGCCTTCCTTTGATATTGGACGCCCCGGACTGCATTTGCAGTCCGGGGCGTCTGCTTTTGGGCGTGGTTCAGAGCGGGGCGACGGCTGAGTGGCGTCATGCTCAAGTGATTTCAATCCACGCACCCCGTGCGGGGTGCGACGCAGCAGCCAAGTTCAGAGTCGCGCCGATTGCCTATTTCAATCCACGCACCCCATACGGGGTGCGACAAATAATTTCTTCTGATACTCATCGTCGCAGTTCTTAATTTCAATCCACGCACCCCATACGGGGTGCGACCCGGTTCAGCGGCCGAAAGCTTCTATCAGGAAATCATTTCAATCCACGCACCCCATACGGGGTGCGACCGCCCGGCGCGGTAATTGTCCGCGTTACAAGCAATATTTCAATCCACGCACCCCATACGGGGTGCGACTTATCCTTGTCGCTCTGAGATACACCAAGCAGCGATTTCAATCCACGCACCCCATACGGGGTGCGACGATCACCATGGACAACGAAAACCCGATCACTGACATTTCAATCCACGCACCCCATACGGGGTGCGACCATCGTACAGCGTCACAGGCGCGTGGTCGCCACCGAAATTTCAATCCACGCACCCCATACGGGGTGCGACGCGGTCGATCTGCTCCGCTCTAGGAGTATCATAGGATTTCAATCCACGCACCCCATACGGGGTGCGACCTTCCTTCTGAGCTCTAGCGTTCATGCCAGTAATATTTCAATCCACGCACCCCATACGGGGTGCGACCGACAGTCGGCCAGATTGCTAAGATCACAGCCGTATTTCAATCCACGCACCCCATACGGGGTGCGACCTTTATACGTTTCCGCGCCACCTGTCTTTTCTCATTTCAATCCACGCACCCCATACGGGGTGCGACGGCAAGAAGAAATGACGCTGGGCGAAGGAAAGAAATTTCAATCCACGCACCCCATACGGGGTGCGACGCAGAAGAAGAAAGAGAACATCAGCTTTTGGGAATTTCAATCCACGCACCCCATACGGGGTGCGACATTATGGACTTCGTTGGACGAGCGACCATTGGCATTTCAATCCACGCACCCCATACGGGGTGCGACGACGCTGCAAATAAAGCGGACGCGGCCTATCTGATATTTCAATCCACGCACCCCATACGGGGTGCGACGATGACAATGACCCCGGAATCAAAGACGATGATATTTCAATCCACGCACCCCATACGGGGTGCGACCATAACAATGCAACAAAGCACGAGGAGGTGACAAATTTCAATCCACGCACCCCATACGGGGTGCGACTCCCTGCTCGTGCAGTTCATTCAGATGATAGTTATATTTCAATCCACGCACCCCATACGGGGTGCGACCGCTATGGCCGGATTTTTTGCGCAAAATGCTAACATTTCAATCCACGCACCCCATACGGGGTGCGACACGAGCACATTGCCTGTGATTACTGCCCGTGTCTGATTTCAATCCACGCACCCCATACGGGGTGCGACCGTAAGATTCGATGATCTCGATCGCGGCGACGGTATTTCAATCCACGCACCCCATACGGGGTGCGACGGTCTTCACGGCACTGGGGGTGGCGTGATGACAATTTCAATCCACGCACCCCATACGGGGTGCGACCCCTCTACACTTTACTTTTCTTTCCTTTGGTCGTTATTTCAATCCACGCACCCCATACGGGGTGCGACTTGCTCGAGGCCATCGAAAACTTTTTAAGGGACTATTTCAATCCACGCACCCCATACGGGGTGCGACGCGCGGAGGAAACCGCAAGGGAACGTACGTTCCAATTTCAATCCACGCACCCCATACGGGGTGCGACCGAGACTGCGCAGGACGCTCCGGCGGCGCAGGAATTTCAATCCACGCACCCCATACGGGGTGCGACGGCGGCTGGCATCGCCAAGGGCTTAGACGCGCAATTTCAATCCACGCACCCCATACGGGGTGCGACGTCGCACGACTTCCGCAGCGGTAAGGGCACGAAAGCATTTCAATCCACGCACCCCATACGGGGTGCGACATTCGAGGATCACGTCGCAGGCGTGCGTCATGTCATTTCAATCCACGCACCCCATACGGGGTGCGACTAATAGCTATTACTTAGTTATTACTTAGCTATGTATTTCAATCCACGCACCCCATACGGGGTGCGACGCGAGTTTTGACACTAAAGCGCGACCCGAGTTATATTTCAATCCACGCACCCCATACGGGGTGCGACCGCGTAGCACTTGCGCAGCGGTATGCCGAGCTAGATTTCAATCCACGCACCCCATACGGGGTGCGACGTGATGTATACTATGCATATTCATGCAGTTTCGTATTTCAATCCACGCACCCCATACGGGGTGCGACTACAACTGCCCGCTGGAGTTTGAGCCGGAAGGAGATATTTCAATCCACGCACCCCATACGGGGTGCGACGCTACAATGGCACACTGCACACGCTGTACTTCCAATTTCAATCCACGCACCCCATACGGGGTGCGACCCGCCAAGACCAGACGACCGGATTGACCGGAGCGTATTTCAATCCACGCACCCCATACGGGGTGCGACGGCACGCCGGTGCGGTCACTCCTCTGCGTGCGGATATTTCAATCCACGCACCCCATACGGGGTGCGACGAGCTTGGCTGCTTTTCCGTGCCGGTGACGCAGGAAGATTTCAATCCACGCACCCCATACGGGGTGCGACGTATGCCGTTGCAACGACCGCCCTAGACCGGGCGATTTCAATCCACGCACCCCATACGGGGTGCGACGTCCATGCCCTCCTTATCAAGTAAGGTGGTAAAATTTCAATCCACGCACCCCATACGGGGTGCGACGAATTTTCGACAAAGGAGAATCCTCATGGATCAAATTTCAATCCACGCACCCCATACGGGGTGCGACGTCGGAGTTGTCGCGGACGACTTCGCGAATGAGTCATTTCAATCCACGCACCCCATACGGGGTGCGACGACATCGAGGACTTTGCCCGGAAGATCACAGCGGAATTTCAATCCACGCACCCCATACGGGGTGCGACGGCAAATTTGACGATTTTAACCCGTTAAATTTGCACAAAAGGTACAAAAGAGTTCTTGATCGGCCAAAAAGCACATCGGAACAAGGAAAAAATAAAGCAAAACTTGCTTACATTCACGTATTTACGGTTTTTGGTGGGTGCGAAGGTGCCGGAACTGTCTGCGCGCTTCTACTTCGCACCCAATACTGTTAGATTATCAGCGCGCCCTCGGCGTCATAGCCCGCTTTGGCGCCGAAATGCTCGATGCGGGTGTGATACTTATCCCCAAGGTAGTAAAAGCGCAGACTGTCTACGGATTTATCCATGATCGAGCACAGCTTGTGCTGCAGCTGCTTACACTGCGCGGCATTGAGCAGGCACTCAAAAACAGAGTTTTGCACGCGCTGCCCATAGTTCACGCACTGCTTTGCAATCTGCCGCAGACGGCGGCGCCCGGCCGCGTCCTCCGTGTTGACATCATAAGTAATGAGCACCATCATGTCAAGCGCCTCACTTCCACAAAAATGGAGGATAGGCATCCAGATCGTCCCGCAGATACCGCGCGAGCAGCAGTGCCTGCACATAGGGCACTAGCCCCCAGGCAATCTTCTCTTTCAGATAAGGATGCGTGATCGTGTCCCGCTTGCGCTCCTGCCAGGCGCGCAGGAATTTCTTTCGTCCTGTGTCCGTCAAGAGCACAGCGCCGCTGTCCGTGCGCACAAGGTCGCCTGCAGCGATGACGCGGTTGTTGATCAGCGACAGCACGAACCGGTCGGCAAAGCAGGGCCGCAGTTCTTCCACAAGATCCAGCGCGAGTGAGGTCCGCCCCGGGCGGTCCCGGTGCAGGAAGCCGACATAGGCATCGAGCCCGACGCTCTCGAGCGCAGCGGCGCAGTCGCTGCTGAGCAGGCTGTACGCGAACGACAGCAGCGCGTTGATATTGTCGAGCGGTGGACGGCGGCTGCGCTCGTGAAAGAAGAAATCGGCCTTGTTCTGCAGGATCATGTCGTCAAAAACGTCAAAGTATACCTTGGCACCGGCGCCCTCCTCGCCGCGCAGGGCGTCGAGGGACGTCTCCTCTGCGACGAGCGGATAGAGCCCCTTGATCTGGTCGATAGCGGTCTGCAGGCGCTGCGTGTCCACGCGCAGGGCGTGGTCGCGCTTTGTACGCTCGATGCTCCAGCGGGCGTTGTGCAGCTTGCCAAAGATCATATTGCGCGCGATGCGGCAGCTCTGCGCCGGGTCGTCGGCCACGCGGTACTGCATCCGGCGCAGGAGCACATTCCCGTTTTCCTCGCCGACGGTGCGGGCGAGAAACCGACCGCCGGGCGTGCAGAACGTCAGACCGACGCCGCGCTTTGCGCACCCGCCCATGAGTGCGGGGGAGGCACCGGCGTAGCTGAAGCTGACGATCCCATCGAGCGTGTGCAGCGGGAAGCGTCCGATCTCATGCCGGTCGCGGCTGACGATGATATTTTCCCCGTCGAGACTCAGGTAGGCGTCCTCCGTGGTGACAAACAGCGTGTTGAGCAGTTTTTTCATGGTGCGTCCTCCATGTTGGCGCGCAGATAGGCCTGCACCGAGCCGGTCCGGGACAGGCGCGGCAGGCACAGATCCTTGAGCGAGCAGGCATTGCAGCTCTTCGTGGGCTTTACCTGCGGCGTGCGGCCGCGGCGGTAGAGATCGTGCATTTGTACGGCGTCGGTGCGCACCTCTTCCCGAAGCTCCGGCGTGAAGGGTACGCGCACGCGCCGGCGCGTCTCACTGTAAAAGAGCGCGCCGTCCGAGATCTCACAGCAGAGCATCTCCTCCAGGCACATGGCCTGGGCGCACAGCTGCAGCTCGTCGCAGCTGTCCTGTTTGGCGTGGCCGCGCTTATACTCGACCGGATAGGGCAGCCATGTGCCCTCGTACCCATGCAGCGGCACGCCGCGGTCATCCCGGTGAAACTCCACGACGTCACACTGGCCGCTGAGGCCGAGCGTCAGCGAGTAAACACGCAGGCTACGCGTGATGATCGTGTCGCCGCGGCTTTCGCGAAATTGCTCGTCATGGGCGCGCTCGTGCAAAAGCGCGCCCTCCGTGGTGCGCAGGTTCTCCGCCCATTGCTGCTCGATGTAGATCAGTGCCCACTGCCGCCGGCAGAACCGAAAGTGCTGCAGGCCGGAGATCATCAGGCAGTCGTCGGGATCATACACCGTCGATCACTTCCGGCACTAGGCCGTCGAGCGGGAGCAGCGTGATGTCATAATCATCCGCACAGGTGGGGACCCTGTCTTTGCCCTCATTGTCTTTTTTTGTCTTGACCTGCAGGGAGCGGTGTACCTTGGCGGAGGAATATTGCCCGTCCTTGCAGTTGTGCTCCCACCAGAAGAGCTTGACGACCTCCATGGAACCGTCCGGGCGCGCGGAGGAAGCGTCGTTCATAAACAGCGTGCGCAGGCACTCCTTAACGGTCTCGGCGTCGGCCTGCGTGAAGCCGGTCTTTTCTGCGAGCTGTACGTTGATGGAGCCCTTGATCTCATAGAGGCCGAAGCGGACGAAGTGCTTGGCACCCATGGTGTCGGAAGCACGGGATTCGCCCTTGGCCTTCTTTTCGCCGTTGACGCTCTTGGTGATCTGCAGCGACTCGATCTCGACTGGCGACACGCTGACCGCCTGATGGACGGACACCGGGCCGCGGACGCCGACGGAAAGCCCCTTGCTGTCCTTAAATGCAAATACCTGCCCGAAGGTGCGCACGTCCAGCCATGTCTCGCAGGCCTTCTTCGCGTATTCGTCCCGGTCAGTGATGCCCTTCATGACCGCCGAGGCGCGCTCGCTCAGGCTGCCGAAGCCGTCGTCGCAGCGGTCCTCGGACTGCACGAAGATCGTGTTTCCGAGATCCTGCATGCGGTTGCGGATTTTGCGCTTGATGCAGACATCGGACATTTCCCCGTAACCGTTATAGTCGGTCCGGGGGCGGTTGCCGTTGAGCGGGTCACCGTTGCTGTTGGCCATCGTGACCGAGACCAGGGCTGCAAAGTCGATTTTGTGGTTCAGGGTGCTCATGTTCAGTTCTCCTCCTCGTCGGTATTTCCCGTTTTTTCGGTTTTGGCTGTGTACAGATCCTTGCGCTGCAGGTAATAACCCATCAGATAGGTGTCCTCCAGGGGCTTGTCCCACTCGGATTCTGGGCGGGCGTAGATAATCTCCACGATCTCGCCGATCAGGCGTTTGTAATAGCTGCGGGAGACGGGCTTCAGGCGCGGGAAATACGCCCGCTCCAGCTGATCGTTGATGATGCCGAACGTGTGCAGGGGGCGGCGGCGGAACATGGTCTGCAGCCGGATGGCGTTCGGTTCTCGGCTCTCGTCTTTGTCATACGTGTCCCGCTCCACCTTCTCCAGCACGGCGAGCAGGCGGCCATACTGATAGCTGCGGTCGGCGCGGCTTTTGTCCAGTTCCATTTGCAACTCCTCCTCAAAATAGTCGTGATGATATTTCCGGATCGCGGCGCAGGCTGTGGTGAGCAGCCGCTCGCGGACGCTTGGGGCGTATGCCAGCGGGGTCGAGGCCCGCTCGACCAGCGCCTGCACGATGTCTGCCGGGAATTTTGCTTTATCTATCCGGCAGGACACCAGCCGCTGCATTTGCTGACGCAGCACGCGGTCATCCGGCACGAGCCGGGCGCTGTTATTCTCAACGCGCTGGGTACCGAAGGCGCATTTGACGATCTGATACAGTGACGGCGACAGGATCAGATAACTGTTCGTCTCGTAATTTCGCGCCCACCAGCAGAACATTTCATCCCAGTCGTGCAAACGCTGCAGGAAGTCCGAGCCCAGCAGTTCATTATAATAGGTCAGGGAGAGGCGGCCGGTCGTTGCGGCGTCGAACGCTGCGATGACGACGCCGGCATTTTGCTCCGGCAGCTCGCTGCGGCAGCCGTCGAGCGTTTTTTGCAGCGCTGCTTTGTAATCCGACGGCTTTGTTTCGGCGGATGCCGGGCGGAGCGGGCTGACTGCGTGGCAGACCTGGATTCCCTGCGGGTTCCAGCAGAGGAAGGTGCGCCCGCCGAACACCACGCGCGCACCCTGCTCCGCTGCCAGCCAGCGCAGGGCGTTGTGCGCCTTCTGCGAGGCGATGTAGCCGACCGTTGCGGCCTGCGCATCGCCGGTGAAGCGCCCGCGATAGGTGAAGTTGCTGCTGTCGTTGGCAGAGATCAGCTTGGCGTTTCCGTTGAAGGGGATGATGCCCTTCGGGTGCTGCTTAGCCGGAACATCATAGCTGCCGGTGATCATGCACAGGGCCGCGCCAGTTTCCGCTCGCTGGGCCGCGTACCACGCAATATACGCATCGAATAGTGACAGGCTCTCCCAGCAGGCGCCGCTGTCTTCTCCGATGCCGATCACCCGCCAGCGGACGAGCAGCTTTTCCTTTTCCGCCTTCCCCTGCGCGTCGAGCCGGATGATGCTGCGGGTTGCCAGATCCGTCAGGATCGTTCCGCGGCGCACATATGTCAGGATCGGTGGCAGCATGGGATGACTGTACGGCGAAGCCGCCCAGTGCTCCAGCTGCTCGAGATACAGCGGGTGGCGCTTTTCATCATAGGGGGCCAGATAACACAGCTGGTCGCACAGGGGATGCGCGCAGGGGGCGCTGGTGCGGCCTCCGGAATCCTCCGTGACGGGGATGATGATCTTGGGCTCCTTTTTATCCACTGCACGCGCATCCGCGAGTTCGCCGGCTGCGTTGACCGTGATCTCGATCTGCGCGCTCGTGAGAATGTGCGACACCGGAGCCAGCACTTCGTGCCCCTCCTGCACCTTACCGACCAGCGCCGTGTGCGCATCATAGGTTTCCACCGCTTTTTGCAGCAGGCCCATTCACTCCACCTCCCCGAATTCCTTCAGCCCGGTGAAGTTTCCGAGCGCTTCGCCGAACGGCTTCATTTCCATGGCCCGCAGCGGCTTGTGCAGCGGGCAGTCTTCCGGCCGCGGGAACGCAATGATGCCGTGCCGCATGACCGGGCGCCAGAAGCGCGCGGTCATTTGCCCGCGGGTCTCGTCGGAATAGGCCTCGTCGGCGTAGGTGATACCGTGATACATCAGCCCGAAGCTCAGTTCCGGCAGAGCGTCATAGGCGCCGCTGCCTTCCCCGAAGCGGCACGGCTCTACATAACCCTGACACTCCCGGGTGCCGAGGAAAATGTCGCGCCGGCCGCCCTTTTCAATCATGCGCCGCGCAATATTGTGGTGCTTGTTTTCATTGCGGTCGGCAGAAAGCTCCGGGCGGTTATCATTCCACTCAAAGTGGGCGCGCACCTGGTAGCAGCAGTGCTTCAGATACGTATAATAAGCCAGCTCGTTGCCGCCGTTGTACTTGATCGGCCGGATACCTTTTACCTCCGTCTGGATGGGGTTCATGACCCGGACGGCGTCAATGTACCAGATGAGCGTCGGCTTCCAGTAGACCGAGGACAGAATGCCCTTGAGTGCCTCGTAGGTCGGTACCTGATAGCTGCACTTTTCACCGCCGACACGCAGGATCGGGTCGGAGAACAGCGCATAGTTCCCGGTCACCTGAAACTCCACGATATTGGGATGTTCCGGTTTTCCCATCTTGTTCACACCTCCATGTAGTCCATTCGTCCGGCCTCCGGAACGAGACCGGTATTTTCATCATAGTACCCCTCCTGCAGCACCAGAATGCTCCCGCCGCATTTGGGGATCAGCGCGTGCGCCTCCTTTTCCAGCTTGCTGCGCTGCCAGCTGTAGAGGGAGACGGTATAGGCCTTGGCGCGCTCGAGCAGCGCGTACAGCTTTGCCAGATCGCGCTGCGGGTCGATCTGCCCGAGCTCCAGAATGATCTGCCGGCCCTCCCCGTACGGAACGATCACGTCGGTCGTCTCGCCGTCAAACACTTCAAATTTTGCGCCCGCGATCCGGAACGCCTGCTGCAGCAGATACTGCCCGCTGGCCGGACAATCCGCATCGGCAAAGTCACGATTGTCGGACAGGAGAGAATAGAGTGTCACGGATTTTCCGCTCAAGGAAACCGTGTCGTCCTGATAGCCCTTGGCCATGGCTGCGTACAGCCGGTGGTAATAGTAGCGGATCGCAGCGTCGGAGGTCAGGTCGTTCCCGTATTGCTCCGGTTGCTGCCGGAACGCTTCCAGCAGCTGCAGGGACGCGGCTTTTGCCGCTTGGATTTCGCGCAGGCGCCCGAGATTCTCGTCCGCGCACTGCACGATGTGCACCGGCGCGGGCGTTTGGCACTCGCCGTTGCGGTTGCAGCGGCCGGCGGCCTGCACGATGCTGTCCATGCCGGCGGCCAGACGGATGACACGCGCGAAGGAAATGTCCACGCCGGCCTCGATCACCTGAGTCGATACGCAGATCACTTTTTCGTGATCTGCGCCCGGTGCGTCCTGCTTATCGATTGCGCCCAGCGCGTTCTGCAGCGTTTGCAGTGTTTGCCGCCGGTGGGCGATGCACATGGCGGCTGACAGATGAAAGCAGCGGTACGGCCCGGCGCGCAGCGTGCGGTAGAGCCGTTCCGCCTCGTCCTTTCGGTTGCAGACAATCAGCAGACTGTCCGCATCCTCCAGCACCCGCAGGGCGAATTCCGGGATCTCGTCCAGCCGTCGGCTGCCGCTGTCGATGATCTGTGTCCGGCGGAAGGCCGACCACAGGGCCGCGTCATATGGAACGATCTGCCGATCCGCATTTTGCAGCGGATGCGCCGCCGCTTCGAGGCAGGGCTGCGTCGCCGAACAGAGGATGACGGTTGCCCCGCAGACCGTGGCCGCAAAATTGATGGCAAGGTCAAACAGCGTCAGCAGGCTATTCGGGACCGTCTGCACTTCGTCGATCACGATCACGCTGCCGCACAGCGCCTGAAAACGGCGGATGCAGGTCGTCTTGCCGGAGAAGAGCGTGTTGAGCAGCTGCACCAGCGTCGTGAGGATGATGGGGCAGTTCCAGTTTTCTGCAAGGAGTTCCAACTCGTCGAGCCGTTCGGCTGTTTCATTTGTGTGCATGACGTTGGAGTGGTGCTCGAGGACGAGCCGGTCGTCGCCGACATATTTGCGGATGATCTGTGCGTTCTGCTCCAGAATGCTCAGCAGCGGCGATGTAAAAATAATGCGGGATTTGTTCCATATCTTCGCGTGCGTCAGCGCGTAGCGCAGGGAACTGAGTGTTTTTCCGGCGCCGGTCGGCACGTTTAAACGATAGACGCCGCCCGGCTGTGCGGCGAATGTCCGGCACTGCTCCGAGATCCGCCGCCGGGCGCGCGCGATGTCCGTATCACACGAAAGCTCGCCCAGCTTCCGCTCCACGCGCGCAAGCACGGTGTCCCACATGGCGGCGCGGGCTTCGCCGTCCGGGAAGGCGGGATAGGTCATATGATTCATAAATTCCGCCGTGTCCCGGCGGTCTCCCTCGATGACGGCGGAGAGCAGCAGCCGCATCAGCAGGCCCAGATAAAAATCACCCTCCACGCCGTATTCGTCCTGCACTAGCGGCTGCAGTTTTTCCATGCAGCGCCCGACTTCGGTCACTGCCTGCGCAAACAGCGCGTCCAGCTCCTCGAGCGGCGCACACTGCGCCAGATAATTGGCCAGAGATTCCTCGTAATCGATATCCGTCTGCTCCAGCCGGTGCAGGAAACCGCAGCGGCGCCGGTCGTCGATGCAGTCGAACAGGCCGTGGTGCGCACCGACGGCGCAGGCCAGCAGCTCGGCGGTCAGATTGCGAATCGGGTCGCCGCCCTGCGTGTGATAGCGCTGCAGGAGAAAGCGCACGGCAGCAAACGTGTGGTTGACCGAGCCGCGCACGGCTGCCGGATCTCCCGCGGCGGCCAGCTGCAGATACAGCCGGTAGGTCTCCTTGAACTTTCCCATATCGTGCAGCAGAGCGGCCAGCGCGGCGGGGCACGCCAGCTGTACCGGCCGCAGCGCTGTGGCTGCATATTCCGCCGCGTTTCGGCAGTGTGCCTGCACGGTTTGCTCGCGCGCTCCGTCGATGTGTGCAAGGTATGTCATGCATTTCCTCCTATTAACATAACAGTAGAATAGCAAGCGGCGTGTCCGATAAACAGGACATTCGAGCGCATTTGGCCGAAACCCGTCAAAAAACTGGGAAACCGTGCGCGCGCTGCAAAAAGATGACGTAGCTTTCACTATTTACCAATACGTTACCATGAAATTACCAGCTTGTCAACAAAAAGATTTCGTTGTAAGTTGAAATAGACTTTAAGTACATATTTCTGATAGACAGAGCGCCATTCGTGTGGTATTTTATAGCCGTCGTTTTCGTTCGCACGAATGAAAACGGGGATTGAAATGTTGTCAGTTGAAATGGCACAAACAAGCACCGCCCCGAAGGCTATCAGCCTTCGGGGCGGTCATTGTCAGCGCTGCAAAAACGCCCTCCGGACGGTTTCCGTCCGGAGGGCGTTTGGTTATCTGTTTTATGGACGGACGGTCAGGCACCCTCGGCCTTGGCGGTATAAGGGCTGCTACCGTCGCGCTGGCAGAGCATGTGGCTCAGGCCGGCGTCGCGCATTTTGGTGATCATGTCCGTGATGAAGTCCGGGGACACCGGCATGTCCGACAGGATCCACCAGATCGTCATGGTCATGGCCGCACGCGAGTGGTACTCCGTGGCCAGACACAGGTCTTCCGGCATCGGCATGTTCCCATAGCAGCGTTGATGCCATGTTTTATCAAATTCAATGCAGTAGTCCGTCATAAAATCCGCCAGGCAGTTTTGCCCGGTCAGCAGGATCGCCTGCTTGAGGAACCGCTGGTAGCGGATGTAGCGCCGGAAGGTTTTGAGCAGCGCATCGTAATAGGGGAAATCCACGTCCGGATCCGCCCATTCAACGATGATGCGGTTGAGATAAATGTACTGGATCAGATCCTGTTTGTCCCGAAAATGATTGTAAAAAGCCTGCCGGCTCACACCGGACTGAGCCTGAATATCGGACACAGATATTTTGCTCAGCGGTTTTTGCTCGCATAGCTCCAGAAGCGCGTCTGCGAGCAGTGCTTTGACATCAATGGCCAAGTCAAACACTCCTTTCCGGCCTTCCCACATTTATGGGTGTTTTGTCACATTCCCTGAATGTGTCTATCATATCACAATCTTTTTGCGCAGCGCAAGCGAGTTAATGGCCATTTGATGGCGTGTGTGTTGACAATCGGCGGAATTTGTCAACAAGCAGACAAATTCGGCGCAGGTATCCACATCTTGCGCATCCGCCGTTTCTGTAAATGGCATTGCGCGCCGGGATGTGTTAATTTCGTGACAGCAAGAGGAACTACGAAAGAAAGGAAGAGGTACTTATGGCACTGAAATATCCGGAACTGTTCCAGCCGTTCCACATCGGAAAGCTGGAGATTAAAAACAAGATCGTCATGAGCGGCATGCACAACATCGGCTGGACGGACGCTTACGACCTGATCGACGACTGTGTCATCGATTATTTTGAGGCGCGCGCCAAGGGCGGCGTCGGTCTCATCTTCACCGGCGCGAACCAGCCGGACTTCCAGTATGACAACGGTGTCATCATGAAAAACCCGTTCCAGAACCCGACGACGTTCGTCTCCCGCCACAAGAAGCTCGTCGACCGCGTGCACACCTATGGCACGAAGCTCTTCATTCAGTTCGGCTACGGCGGAGGCCGCGTGGACTTCCCGGCCTGGATCCCGGGCCAGGGCATTGCCCCGTCGGACTGCCCGAACCGCTGGGATCCCTCCATCCAGCACCGCGCCATGACGAAAGCGGAGATCCAGAGCGTCATCGACGCCTCCATCTCGGCCGCGGCGCTGTGTCTGCAGACCGGCTGCGACGGCATCGACATCAACTGCTACGGCGGCTACACCATCGACCAGTTCCTGCAGCCGTGCTTCAACAAACGCACGGATGCGTACGGCGGACTTGACGGCGGCATCAAGATCATGAGCGAGATTGTGCAGGGCATCAAGCGCGTCTGCGGCAAGAACTTCCCCGTGACCTGCCGTCTGGGCATGCGCCAGCACATCAAGGCCATCGGCCAGGGCGGACTTGACGGTGAGGACTACGTCGAATACGGCCGCACGCCCGAACAGAGCATCTACGTCGCCAAGAAGCTGGCGGAGGCCGGCTATGATGCGATCTACCTCGGCAACGGCACCTACGATTCCTTCTACTGGCTCTATCCGCCGATGTATCAGAAAGAGGGCCTCTGGCTCGACGATGTCGAGGCGCTCACGAGGCAGATCGACGTGCCCGTCATCTGCGGCGGCAAGATTCTGCAGCCCCAGATGGCCAACGACGCCATCCGCGACGGCAAGGTCACGGCGGTCGTGCTCGGCCGTCAGCTGTTGGCCGACCCCGAGTGGCCGAACAAGGCCCGCCTCGGCCTCGACGGGGAGATCCTCCCCTGCATCGGCTGC
>ERZ779851.1981-NODE-1981-length-16676-cov-19.296131_pt1 | contig 16676 bp, 10 predicted proteins | sample MGYA00511094_ERZ779851 | MGnify/ENA primary metagenome ERZ779851 (study PRJEB29588, sample SAMEA2155512) | human gut metagenome | biome: human gut; feature: human-associated habitat; material: faeces | place: Denmark | collected 2008/2010 ...
TCCGCATCGGGATCCAGTGCCTTCACTGCCTTTGCCATTTCCACGGATTTTTCGTGCAGCTCCGCAATGGTCACCGGATTCGGATGCAGCCGGCTGTGACTGGTATGCCACAAAGCAGGCTCATTGTCCAGGCTGTAGCCCTGGATGCCGGAAGCGCTTTGAGAATTTCCCAGCTTTTCGATGATGTAATGCACATACTCATCCATATATACGTTTCCGTCCGTCAGATCCGGCGTATCCGCAAAGGCACTGCCCTTGGTCAGCACAACCTGGTTCCACCGGTCGGAGGGAGCAGTCTCCGTTTCGGATACGGAACCGTTCTTGTCCGCTGCCACATAGCCTGCCAGTTGCAGCGTCGCCAGCTTATAGCCAATGCCGTTGGCCGTCGCCTCCCTGGACAGGGTCTGCACACAATCCGCCGGATCACTGGAATCGGACAGATAATTGTCCGAACAGTGCTGCCAGTCTGCCCCGGCATTGGATGCGTTGGTCTCCCAGTTGTAGCCGGTAAACCGGTTGCCACCCTGCCGGATGGCGTTAACCGTGAATTTGTTGTAGTTATCCTGGTTTCCGCTTTGGTTGATGCCGTAGATATAGGGGCTGATCGCCTTGCCTTCGCCGCCAAGGTCAATTGCCACCTGCATCTGATAGCTGGTGTCTGCGCCGCCGGCACCCGGCAGAGCCGCAGACAGGGCAGCAATGGTAAACAGCAGGGCTGCCCCAAAGGATTTGTACCTATTCATGATAAATCCCCCTTAAAGTCAGCATGTGCGTACAGGTTGCCCCTGTACAATCCATCTAATTCTCGCATGCTGCTGTATATTATATTGGTATTATAGCACAATACCCGTCCATTTACAAGGCGTTTACCCTCCTTTTTTCGGCGCACACATGCTGTACAGATTTTATAGGGATTGACAAGATAGGAATTGTCTGATATAATCAGATTGTATTTAAGGAAACGTGCAACAGGGAGGATATGCCCATGAAATCCATGGCTCTTGTAGCAGCAAGCGTATTGCTGCTGGGCTGCACCGGATGCAGTCTGTCTTCGGGTGCTTCCCAGGCATCCGGACAGGCAGAATCCATACACTCCCAGGTCAATCCTCTACCGGAGGATTCATCCATCACTCTGGTAAACCGCATGACCAAGGCGGAACGGGAGCGCACTGCCCTCACCGTCTTTATCGCCGAGGAATGGGATCATGCCGCCCAGTTCCTGCTGGAGCGATCCCTGCGGCTGCTTGCCGTCGGCATAACCGAGGATCAAGCCCCGCACCTGCTCCTGCGACAGTTCGAAGAGGTCGGTGAACGCGCCGTTGTCGGCGTGCTCAGCGTCCAGCGGATGGCTTTTCATCCAGCCACCAGCAGCATACTCGTAGAAGTCATTGCCTGGCTTCACCTTCAAGTTCATGTTGTTGCGGTCAATACCGGAGGTCAGCTCCTGGGCGCCAGCGCTTATCGTGGCGAACAGAGCGAGACCCATCATGATTTTTCTCATTCTCATAGGTATGTTCTCTTTTTTGATGTGTTTTGGCTTCAGTCGATTGTTTGGGCTTCATACCCTATGTGCCCTCACGGCCTACCATGGGCCGCCAGTAGCACTATTATCGTGTGCAAAGGTACAAAAAGCGAGCGAGAATGGGGTGATGCTGCAAAGAAAAGTGATAAAAAAAAACCTAAACTGATTCACATCAGCTTAGGCCTTCTACTTACTAAAACTAAATTAACCACTAAAAAAACACGTCACAAAGTTACGCATTCCTTCTCGTTACCTCCAAATAAATTTGCTCAAATCTGCCTTTCGTTATGCAAATTTAACCTTTTGTAGAGTAAAATGGGGGGGTAAAACGTAAAATAAGACATTTTTTGTCATATATAAAACCTGGATAAGGTGTGAGGGAATGGGGTCTTAGAAGCTAAGTGAAGGGCCTCATATTCCGAAAGTTCCAAGAAATTGCTTAGTTCTTTTGCCCATATTTTTGTTTTATGGAACGATTTGTTTAACTTTGCATAAATTATAAACATCCCTCTTCTCGGCTTCATCGTCGGCAGTGGGGCGTAAGAAGGGAAAGGATTGCTTTGTGTCCAAATTTACCATTTTGACCACTCGCTTGTCCCTTTAATATGAAGAAATAAAGAAATCAATATATCTATAAAACAACAAATCATGATGACGAACAGACAACTATTGATGGCTGCGCTGCTCGCCGCCTCGTCGCTGGGTGCGACGAGCGCCGTGGCGCAGACTGCAAGTCCGCTGTCCCCAGGACTGCATTTCCTGTCCCAGGGACCTGTGAAGGCTGCTGCCCAGTCCGAGAGCGACGACACCAAGCAGGCCACGGTGCTCATCGACGAAGACTTCTCGGGTCTTACGGCCGGATCCGAAGACCAGCCCGATGGCAAGAAATTGGTCAACGACCTGGGCGACTTCGAGAATCCCTACCTCCTGCGTCCGTACAGTAGCGAACTCGCCGACCGGCCTTGGGGTGGCGAGGGCCTCTATGCCGCTGGTGGCGCCATTGCCATCAAGGACGGCTGGTTTCTCAACACCCCGGCCGGCAACATGGCGGGCGAGGTGACACTGACGTTCCGTGCCCGTCTCGGAGCCGAGGCCTCGGCCACGGAAGGAGCGAAGACCCTCGACCTGATCTTTCTCTCTCGCAAGGACCTGATCGACTACGAGCGTCGCCACTACGACCTGACCCGTGAGTGGCAGACCTTCACCTTCACCTCCGACAAGGGGGCTTTCGAGGCCACGGGCTTTCAGTTTATGGCCAATACCGAGACCACGATCCTCATCGACGATATCCACGTCGAGCGGGTCAGCAAGTCGATAGCCGCTCCCGAGGCCTTCGAGCCGGGCGACGCCACGGAGTATGGCTTCACCGCCGAATGGACGCCCACGCCGACGGCCACGGAGTATCTGCTCTCCGTCTATAGCAAGACCGCGGGCGAGGGCGAGGTGAAGGGCAGTGGCGACTTCTCGCAGGTGCAGGCCGATGCCGACGGCGTGATCGATGCGGCCAATCCTCACTACCCCGAGGGCTGGAACTTCCACTGGGCCGACGCTTCCCGTCCGCACCTCTCCGATGGTGGACCCGACGGCACGCGGGCCCTCATCCTGCGCGACGCGGGCGACTACATCGACCTGCCGCATTGCGACCAGGGCCTCTCAGCGACCACGTTCTGGATCAAGCAGGAGGCAGACCAGGAGGAAGTGCCATACGGCAGCTACGTCCAGCTCTATGCCGACACCGACTACGGTCTCTACGCCTTTGCTTGGATCGATTTCGCCGAACTGGCCGAAGAGGATCTGCGGGCAGGTCTGACCTACGACCTTTCTCCCGCCATCCAGATGTTTGACAAGGTCTATTCCTTCCGCTTGGAGTATTTCCCCGCCGATGGCGACGAGTCGCGAGTATTGATCTCCGACCTCCGCTATGCCTATCCTGCGCCCCCGACGCTCGACTACCGTCTGCAGGACGAGGTGGTCGAGGCGCGTGCGCTGGGTGAGGACGAGGACCACGTCACCTACGCCGTCAGCGGACTCGATCCCGACCGCGACTATTATTATAATGTACGCGCGCGCAACGCAGAGTTCACCTCAGCGGCTTCTGCCGAGGTGGAGGTCTATACCGTCAGCCAGCCCACCGTGCTCGAGGCTGCCGACGTGACCGATTCTTGCTACACGGCCCGCTGGACGAGCCATAAGAAGGTGGATATGTACCGTGTGGAGCAGGTGCAGAAGAACACCCTCGCCGAGGACACGCTGGGCTTCGAGATGCTCTATGAGGACTTCTCGCTCGTGAAGTCGGAGTTCAAGGAGAGCGACATTGCCGATGGTTTCATCGAGCATGGCGAATACACGGGTGGCTATCGTGCCATCGACGACCTCACGCACATCGCCGGCTGGAAGGCTTCGAGCCTGCAGTGGGTAGAGGGCTGGCTCGGCGGAATGGCTGCCACGGGCCAGGAAGGCCAAATAGCGGGTGCCATCAGTACGCCCGTCATTGACCTGAGCAACAACGACGGAGAGTGTAACGTCACCGTGCGTGCTTGGGGACAGGAGGACGACTGGCTCGTCATCCAGGGTGCCAGTCCGGCTTGCTATGCCGGCATCCGCTTCCCCGCCGGTGGATTTGTCGAGGAGACGGTCACGCTTCCGTGCTGCTCCAAGAAGGAGTCGCTCACGTTCTATAGCAACAACTACTATCCCTTCCTCATCGACTACATCCGCATCACGCAGGATCTGAAGGCAGGCGAGACCGTGAGCGTCGTCACCGCATCGCTCCATACGCCCGACGCCGAGACCCAGTCGGTGGTGATGAACAACCCCAACTTCGGCGAGGGCCACGAGGTGGCCTACCGCGTGACGGGTCTCCGCTACCGCCATGGCGACCTGAAGGACATTGTCGCCTCCGCACCCTCCGACCTGATGGTGGTTCGTAGTCCGATCACCTGCGTCCGTCCGGTCCTCGGATCAGAGGTCTCGGTCTTGCCCGTAGCAGGTGGTGTTGTCCTCACCGCTCCCTGTGAGGCCGAGGCCACCGTCCTCACCCTGTCTGGTCAGACGGTCCTTACCCGCCTTTGTCCTGCCGGCACGACCCGCGTCGCCCTTCCCGCGGGCATGTACCTTGTCCGTGTGGAATCTGAGACCTACAAGGTGGTGGTACGCTAAAATCTCATGATAATAAGTGCGGGGCGTTCTTCAGATGTTTCTCTGAAAAACGCCCCGCGTTTTTATTGCGCGTTGTATGTTTGAAATACTATTTGGGTTATGACAAAGTATTCGAAGTCATACATAGATTCCGTCTCTTTGGATTTGTTGAAAGAGTATGGGGTTCATGTTGCTTCTAAGTCTCACGATGTCCACTGGCCGTTCAAACAACTCTTGTAGCTCATCCTTAATGTGGACCATCGTGAAAAGGTCAGGCTTTGATATTTCTACACAAATATCCACATCGCTATCCTCTGTCTGTTCGTTGCGTGCCACAGATCCGAAGATGCCAATTTTCATGATACCGTATACCTCGGCTTTGGCCTTGGCATACTGGCGTAGGAGTGTGATATAATCATGACGAGTTCTCATGTCCTTTCTCTTTCTGCTGCAAATATAGGATTTAAATTGCGAACAGACAAGTTTTTCATTTGCCTTCTTTGTGCAGCAGTATGGATTATCGTGTGTCTTTGCGAGCTTGCCATGTGCTAAAGAGTGTGGGTGAGGTGGTCTGGAGGGGTGATTTCTGCTGTCGGTAGTTCCATGTTTCGACGTTCGAGTCATTTGTCGCTGTGCGCTCCGTGGTGATGGTGGTTGTTCGTATTGTGGCAATAGAAACAAGGGGCAAACACGATGAAATGGGCATTTTCGCATGTTTTAGGGTCTATTTTCGGGAATTAGAGCAACAGCAGACCTTTTTCTGGAGGGCCGATTCAAAATTATATCGTACATTTGCAACAGAAAATCGAAGAGAAATATTATAGGAAACACAGACGAATGAATTAGAAGACTACTTGAATGGGTGGCGAACCGAGGCGCGATGAATCAGCATCGCGCCTCCGCCAGCCCCCGAAAAAGTTCAGTCCGTGTGACCTACCTCAAGATAGTGACCTATACATTATTAAATAAGGGCTGGGCCGACCGTTCCAGCAATCAGGACGAGAAGCCTAAGTCTGTAACCAAGTAACAACAACTATTATGAACAAAAAGCTACGCTTCATGTGGATGCTCCTGCTTACATTCGTCTGTTCGGCGATATGGGCAGAGAAGTATGATTGGAACAAGAACAGTGAGTACTCAAAGGTTTCCTTTGCTGCTACCACTGATGCGAGTGAGACCAATGTGCTGACCAAAGGTGGCATTACGCTCACGCGCTCTAAGGGTACCTGGGAGGCAATAACCCCTGATGGTGCCGTCGCAACATGTTGGGAATTTGAGCCCGGTACAACCATCACGATTACGGGTTCTGACATTGTGTACATCCCTATGATGTTCACGGGTGTTCAGTGGGGAGACCCCGAGCCTTTCACCCCCATCGATGTTCCTGGACAGGATTTTATCGGCGGTTTCAAGAACAACTGGAACTGGCAGGCGCAGACCGAAGAGGCCCATCCCAGCGTCACACTTACCATTCAGACCGACTGCCGCATGAAGACCCTCGAGGTCTATACCACAGGTGCTGGTGGCGTGAGCGTCACTCCGCCGACCATCGACTCTGAGTCTTTCTTCGACGACCAGACGACCGTGAGCATCACGGCCGAGGAGGGTGCTGACATCTACTATACGACCGACTGGAGTATCCCGACGGACGCTTCTCCCAAATATACGGGTCCGTTCACCATTACCGAGACGACCCGCGTGCAGGCCGTCGCCGTCAAGGACGGTGTGAGCAGCACTGTGACCTCAAAGACCATCACGAAGCGCAGCTATACGATGAAGGCCCCGAACATCGACGGCGACAATCCGTTCCTGGATTTCACCTCGGTGACCATCACTTCCGAGGGTTTGACCGACCAGATCTTCTACACGCTCGACGGCACCAACCCCACGCCGGAGTCTATCGAATACACAGGTCCGTTCAACATCACTGAGACGACGACCGTCAAGGCTATGTATGTGCGCAATGGCGCTCCGAGCGAGATCGCCGAGGTAACCTTCACCAAGGCCGACATCAACAAGCCCGCTGCTCCGACGATCACGGGTACCACGCCGTTCACCGACCGCTCCCAGGTCATCATCATGCCCGAGCAGGAGGACGACGAGGTTCGCTACACCACCGACGGCACCACGCCGGGTCTGGATTCTCCGCAGTACACGAAGCCGTTCTCCGTCGTTCAGACCACCGTCGTCAAGGCTATTGGTGTCCGCAACGGCATCAGCAGCGACGTGGCCGAGAAGACCTTTGTCAAGCAGACCGAGGGCGAGACGACCATCGCACAGATCCATGAGGGCAAGCAGAGCCTGACGGGTGCCACCATCCGCCTGACTGACGCACTGGTAGCCTATGGCGAGACCGTCAATGGCGCACTCACCTATATCATCCGCGAGGGCAACAAGGCCATCAACGTGACTTCCAACAACGCCGACGTCAGCTTCAAGATTGGCGCCACGCTCAACGGCACCATCAAGGGTGACGTCAACTACAACGGTGGCTTCGTCAACGTGGCCGTCACCGAGGGCGATTTCAGCAGCAACCACGACGGTAGCTACGAGCAGCGCCCCATCACCATCCAGCCTTCTCTGATCGCCGACTATCCTGGCGACCTCGTACGCATCGAGAACCTCACCGCCAGCGTGACCAACGGTGTCTATAAGGCCGTGGTCAAGGACGGACAGGTCAACTATACCTTCGAGATCACCAATGGTGCCGACTTCGGTCTGAAGCACGGTCAGGAGTACGACATGAACCTCTGGTACTACGCTCCGGGTGCCAATGGCTGCGCCGCCACCACCCGTGTCACCGAGGCACTCATCCACTATGCTGCTCCCGCAGCTCCCACGATCGAGGGCGATGAGTACTTCACCGACTACACCACCATCAAGATGAGCTCTGAGCCGGGCACGACCATCCACTACACGCTCGACGGTAGCAACCCGACCACGCTGTCTCCGCTCTACACCAAGCCGTTCATCATCACCGAGACCACGACTGTCAAGGCCCTCGCTGAGCGCGACGAGCTCGCCAGCGTGATGGTGGAGAAGACCTTCACGAAGCGTCCCGCCGTCGATTGGCAGGAGACGACCATCGAGGAGGCCATCGCAGGCAAGAAGGACATCCCCTACGCCATCCTGAAGCTCAACCGTGCCATTGCTCCCTTCACTGCCAACTACGGCAAGAGCTGGATCATCCGCGACGGCGAGAGCGCTCTCCACTGGACCACGAAGCAGTCGCTTGCCATGAACTATGAGTACTACGGTACGGTTCGCGTGAAGATCGACTACAACAACGGTTTCCTCCAGGCCTACGACATTGAGGGCGAGACCAACATGGACGACATCACCGTGATCAACCACTTCGGTGACTTCGACTATCACTTCACGACCGCCTACTGGGACGAAATCGAGAACGGTGAGCACAAGGGCGACTTCATCATGCTCAAGCGTGTGAAGGTGGTCAAGGAGACGGACGAGGACGGCATCGCATACTTCTACGCCGGTGAGGGCGACAACCGCATCGCGCTCGACAACTCTAAGGGCTTTGCCTACTACTGGAAAGAGGATCCGAAGGAGTACCACGATGTTGGTGGTTGGTACAGAGGCGAGAAAGACATGTTTGTGGCCAAACTGCGCCTCTCAGTAGGCACGCCGGACATCCAGGGCGACTCCGTCTTTGTCAACAGCACCAAGGTGAGCATCGTTCCGGACAATGAGGCCGACGAGATCTACTACACGCTCGACGGTTCCGATCCTGACAAGGACGCCGAGGAGACGCTCTACTACGTCAGCCCAATCACGATCAGCCGGACGACTGTAGTTCGCGCCATCGCTTACCGCTACGACGGAGTGTCTGACATCGCCGAGAAGACGTTCACCAAGACCACCGACGACGGTATCGACGCTGCCACGGTCAATGGTGAGGACGCCAACCTCACGCGCTACAACCTCGCTGGTCAGCGTGTCGGCAAGAACTACAAGGGCATCGTCATCGAGAACGGTCACAAGGTAGTGCGCAAGTAAGTACGAAATCTATCACAGCGTAGCTGCAGCACGGACGCGCCCATTCCGATGATTGCCTAATGATGATGGGCGCGCCCTTCCACACCAACGGGGCGGACCAAGCAGTCCGCCCCAGCGGGAGGGAAGGCAGCACGACGCAAACAATACATCACCCCGAAAGGGGGACAAGGCGGGCGGAGACAATCCGCCGCCCGCCTTCCTTCCAAAGAGCTTCTTCCCGATACCAATGGGAGCGGGCTCGTACAAGGAAACATTCACCGATATCTAAACAGATTTTTTTCAAGAATTTCGCTATGAGAAAACTTTTCACCTTCGTATCACTTTTGGCCGCGGCTCCGCTCTTCGCCCAGACCGTGACCACCCAGAGTGCGCCTGTCCGCGACAATGCCCAGACCGCCGTCTTGCAGCCCGCAGACCAGGGTACGTTCCGCTCAGCACCTGCCAACATGCCGCTCAAGGGCGGTGGCCTGCAGGACTACATCCGCTACGAGCAGCCTGCTGGTGTCGATCACAACCGTTTGCTCCGCAATGGCTTCGCCTTCCGCAACACGCAGTCGGGTGTGCAGGCTGACACCTACGAGTATGCCGTGGGCCGCTATGTTGAGGGCGACGACGGTTGCATCTACATCTACGAGCCGTTCAACACCCTTTCCACCCTGTCGTGGCTCAAGCTCGACAAGGTTTCGGACGGATACTATGTGGCTCACACGCCGCAGCCTATCTATGAGAACAACGGCCAGGTCTATTATGCGTCATGGTACAAGATGGCGCGCCTGGACGAAAGCACCTACGGATGGATTCCCGACTCGGTCAATGGCCAGCCCGACGGCGATATATATTTCACGCTCGAGAACGGCGTCCTCGCCATGGAGGAAGAGGATCACTTCGAGGATACGCGCTATCCGGCACACATGCTCTGCCTGACCAACGGTCTTGGCGAGTGGGTCGGCTACAGCGACGGTTTCACCCGCATGGAGCCGTTCAACGAGAAGGCGGCTCAGCTGCCCGATGGCGTGAAGCCCCAGGTCTTCTCCCTGGAGACCTCTAAGATGAACTCCGTGACGCAGGAGATCAGCACCGTGCGTCAGATGACGCTCGCTGCAGCCGTGGGCAACGACTTCTATGTCCAGAACCCGGGCGATACCACTTCTTGGATGAAGGGTGAGATCAAGGACGGCAAGGTGGTCTTCCAGCCGCAGTATGCCGGTGCCGACGAGCTTCAGTGCTACCACTTCTGGATGAAGCCGGCCAGCTACTCCATCGTCACCGAGACCTCTGAATATTCGGGTGTGACGTTCTTCAACCGCTCCTACGAGGAGCAGAGCGAGATGAGCTTCGCCTATGACCCCACCAATATGACGCTGACCAGCGACGAGGGCACTTCCATGCTCCTCAGCGTGCGTCCCAACGAGATTTTCTTCCTCCACAACTATGACGACCCCGTCTATAAGCGCTTCGTGGAGCAGGAGTCAACACCGATTCCTCCCGTCCTCCGCGACTGGTGGGGTATTGAGGAAAATGGCGGATCAGGCCTGGTGCAGTTCGACCTCATCCCGAAGGGAATGCAGAACGAGTCGCTCAACAGCAACAAGCTCTACTACCGTCTGTATCTCAACGACGAGAATACCATCTACACGTTCTCCCCGGTCGTCTATGAGGGTCTGGAGAAGGATATGAAGGAGGTGCCCTACAGTTTCTCTGATGGCTACTACTTCTTCTCCAACAACGACACGAAGGCGTTCTTCTACTACTTCGACGAGCAGCAGTATGACCGTCTCGGCCTCCAGAGCGTCTATTACGGCGGTGACGTGGAGCACGGATCCGACATCGTCTGGATCAAGGCTGCCGACATCGTAGGCATCGAGTCGGCAGGTGTCACCGAGAACTGCGAGTCCGCCGAGTACTTCGACCTGCAGGGCCGTCGTCTCAGCCAGCCCGTCAAGGGTGGCGTGACCATCGTCCGCCAGGGTGGCAAGGTGAGCAAGCGCATTATTCGCTAATACGATCCTTATATATAAAAGGAACGCGCGAAGAAAGACCAACACGACTTCATAAGCAGATGTTATATAGATAAGTTTGGGACCTGACGCGGGACGGAAGGACAGTGGTCCGCCCGTCTCGCCCATCTCCTTTCTCGTCTTTCCGCAGCCGTTCCACAACTCAGTCAAGAATCAACAATATCTATCGATATGAAAAAGAAATTCATCCCCATAGCCCTTGCCGCACTGCTCGTTCCATCGGCCGTGCTGGCACAGGACACCAAGGGCGTAGTTCGCACTCCGGCAGAGGCGCGCCTCGTCTATCCGCTGCTCTCACAGCAGATGCGTCTGAAGGTTCGCACGCCGCAGCTGCCCAGCGCCTCGCGTTTCATCGCCAAGGCTCCCGAGGTCACCGATCCACTGAAGGCAGGCAAGGCTGCCCAGTTCTGGTGCAACCTGATTTACAAGGCAGGCTGGAATGAGACCACCTACGGTCCCTATGGCTACTATACGATGACGGCACAGAAGCCTGTCGCTTTCAGCGTCCTTGCCTCTACGGGCGAGACCATCAATGTCGCCACCAACGGTGTGCAGGCCAAGAACGGCCACCTCTACGGCGCATACCTCAATATGCAGTATATTGATGAGGGTTATGTGTTCCTCTATCTGAGCAACACCGACCTCTCTACGGGCGAGACCAGCAGCTTCGACGCTGGCATGGACTACCTCTACCTCGCCGCCACGGAGACAGCCCAGGCTGCCGACGGCACGGTCTATGGTGTGTTCTACTCTGCCGACGGCAACTCTCTGGAGTGGGGTACGGTCGATTACGAGACTTGCCAGCGCACTACGATTGGTCCGGCCTCCCAGGCTTTCGTCGCCATTGGTATCACCAAGGCAGGCCAGCTCTATGCTATCGGTATGGACGGCAAGCTTTACAAGGTCAACAAATCTACTGGCGAAGAGACGCTCGTGGGTGCCACGGGCCTCACGCTGACCAATCTCATGGGTCAGTACTACGGCCAGTCGGGTGAGATCGACCAGCGCGATGATACCTTCTACTGGTACTGCATCGACAACCAGGCCCAGGGTGGTCTTTACACCGTGGACCTCAATACGGGTAAGGCCACGCTCCTCGATGGAACCCTCGCACAGGTGCAGGGTATGGTGATGGCACAGCCCGAGGCCAACGACGGCGCACCGGAGCGTGCTGACAACTTGGCCGTGGATGGTGTCACCTGCGACCCGTCGGCCGACGGTGCCACAGCCACCATCTCCTTTACCATTCCTAATACCACCTATGCTGGCGATATCCTCCATGGTGATGTCCGCTACAAGGTGATGAGCAACCGCCCGACGGCTACCTTCACGCCGTCTGCCGAGGGCACCTCACGCCCGGGTCAGGATGTTTCCGTCAAGGTGAAGACCACGGAGAACGAGCTCTATACCTTCAGCGTCGTGCTCAGCAATGCCGATGGCGACTCTCCCAAGGAGAATGTCTCCCATTGGATGGGTTGGGACATTCCGCTCGCACCGACCAATGTCAAGGCTGTCGCTGATGGCTACAAGGCCAAGGTCTCATGGACCGCACCGACGACGACCCTCCATGCTGGTCCGATGGGCGATCTGACCTACGACCTGGAGCGCATCGTCGGACGCGATACTACCGTCGTGGCAACTGGTTTGACCGCTACCAACTACACCGACGACCTCGGTGCTGGTACGCTCCATAGCTATGTCTATTCCGTTCGCGCCGTGGCCAAGGGTATGAGAAGTCAGTCAGCCGACGCCAAGGCAGTCATCATTGGCGACGCCATTGAGCCCAACTGGGAGACGGATTTCTACACGCGCAGTGAGTTTGACATCTTCTCTGCCAACGACGTCAATGGCGACGGTGTGACCTGGGGCTACTTCAATGCTGGTGGCATCCGTATGGTCATTGGCCCGTACAACAACGAGAGTGGCAACGACGACTGGCTCTTCACGCCGCCCGTCCACCTCAAGCCGGGCCGTGTCTATAACGTCAGAATGAAGGCTCGCAACTACCTTGCTCCTGAATACGTCAACACCTTCGAGGTGAAGTATGGCCAGACGGCCTCTCCCGAGGGCATGACCGGTACGCTCATGGAGAGCAATGTGATCGCCAACGATCCAGACCGTGTCTATAACATGGAGATCAACCCGGACAAGGACGGCAACTTCTACATCGGATTCCACGACAATACTGAGAAAGCTGGTAGCGGACGTATCGTCATCGACTTCGTCGGTATCGACAATGGTGCGGCCCTGGATGCCCCCGATTCCGTCTCCAACTTCACTGTGACGCCGGCAGGCTTGGGCAAGCTCTCTGCCGACCTCGCCTTCACTGCGCCGACCAAGGCCATCAATGGTACGCCGCTCTCACGCATCGGCTACTTCGTCATCAAGCGCGACGGCAAGTCGGTGATGTGGATTGGCAATGCCAATACCAATACGGATTTTGGCGAGCCAGGCAAGGAATACACCTGGACCGATAAGAGCATCGACAAGTCTGGATGGCACGAGTATGAGGTCATCGCCTACTCCGAGGACGGCTACGAGCCGGGCCGTGTGGCCAGAATGCGCGTCTTCGTCGGCGCCGATGTGGCCAAGACACCGGTCGTGAATCTCACCGATGCAGTCAATGATATCAAGGCTTCTTGGAACAAGGTCAGCAACGTAGGTGCCAACAACGGTTATGTCAATCCGGACCATGTCTCCGTCTCCATCTACGAGATCCTCGAGACTCCCGATGGCCCGATCCTCGGCGACAGCATGACGACGAGCCAGCCTGGTGCCACGGACGTCCTGGTTGGATGGCATCCTGACAAGTCGGTAGCCGACGACGGTGTCTCACAGGGCCTCTTCCAGGTGGCAGCCCTCACCCGTTCCGATGGTGGCAATGGCGCACTGGAGGCTTCCCGCGCCATCGTGGTAGGAAAGCCCATCAACCAGCCCTACAAGGAGACCTTCGAGGGTGGAGTTGTACAGAACAACTTCGCATGGACGGAGAGCAACGAGCAGCACGCTTCGCGCCGCAACTCTTCTCCCTGGATGATCAGCGGCAAGGCCTCGTCCAACGACGATGGTGGCGGTGTCGTTTGGTCTCCCTACACCATTCCCGATCCCGAGTTCCCCGAGTACTACAATGTGGAGGCCGGCGACGAGACGAGCTTCAACCTCCCGAAGGTGGCACTCAATGGTGTGGACCAGCCGGTGGTGCGCTTCGATCTCTATTCTGAGAATGGCGAGCAGTCTGACCTGACGGTCGTCGTCCAGACACCTGACGGTGTGAACCACGACGTCAAGACGTTCAAGCTCAGCGAGAAGAAGACTTCGGGATGGGAGACCCTCACCGTCGATCTCACGCCTTACACCAACGAGCGCTACATCATCGTGAAGTTCCGTGGTACGGCTCACGCCAACTACACTTACCTCATGCTCGACCAGATCGACATCTACGACGCTTCCGATCCCGAGGCTGGCATTTCTTCTGCCGAGCTCCTCAAGGAGGGCGCACAGGATGTGTGGACGATCGACGGACGTATTGCCCGCCGCAACGCCACCTCGCTGGAGGGACTTCCCAAGGGCGTCTATATGATTGGCGGCCGCAAGGTAGTGGTGAAGTAATTTAAGTTCGAAATAGTTTGATTTAATTGATAACCCATTTGGGTGGGGAACGGAATGGTGCGTGACGCATGATTCCGTTTCCTTTTTTTTGTCCATCCGATCCATGGACTGGTGGAGTTGTCCCGACAGGGTAGGAGGGTATTACGGCTGAGGACCCCTATATATTGCGGATGAATTCGTCCCACTGGCTGGGACTTCCTTTCTCGTCGAAGACGCGCTCATAGAGACGGCGGCGTGCCGAGTTGATGGTACTCTTGTCGCGACAAAGGATGCGGGCTATCTCCACAGGTTTGAAGTCTGCCTTGACGAGGAGGCACATTTGGAGGTTCATCTCGCTCAGGTGGGGGATGGACCGTAGCACATCGTTCAGTCGGGGAAATTCCTCGTGGATGGTATCGGCCAGATTTTGCCAGTCGTCTGTTGTCAGCGAGGCTGGCGTCGCCCCATTCGTCGCCACACGATGAAACCGCCCATAAACGTCAGAACGCTTGATGTGGCCAAGTTTCTTATCCTCCATTAGGTTCTGGGCGTTCATCTCCCGCAATTGTGCCTCGCGCTCTTCCAGTTGTTGTCTCAGCAGCACCCGCTCCTCCTCTGTCCTTCTGAGCGACACCACTATGCGGGCATATTTCCTCATATCCGCCCGCTTTCTGCGGTTCCATCGCCTTGTCATCCTTCCGAATCCGACAATAAGGGCTACGAGAAGCAGTGTGACGAAGCCCGTGATCAACTCCTGCCGTGTTTTTTCCTTTCGCAACCGCTGTTCTTCGCCTACAAAGTTATAGCTGTTGGTGTCGTCCATCGTCCGTTCAGTGGCCTTGATGGTCTTTCGTTTTTCCAGGATGCGCTCCATCTGTTGGTAGCACCGCTCCACCATCTTTGTGTTGCCGTTCCGCTCGTAGAGCGCCAATGCCTTGAAGAGATAGCCCTGCGACTGTGTTATGTCATTACCTCGGAGCGCCATATTACCCGCATGGTAGTAGAGGTCGGCCTGTTGTGCCGGCGTGGGGTCCAGGTATTCCAAGTCGATGACGAGTTTGGTGAGTTCGGCGTGGGCGATACGGTAGGCAGGTTGCAGCTGGTAGCGCGTCTTCAATGCGATGAAATGGTAGTATGTGATGGCACCGGGCATACATTTCGTGGTGTCGTAGCGCTCTAGTTCCTGCAGTGCCGCAGCAGGGCGGGTGTCGGCCATTCGCTCAATGCGCACCAACTCCTTGGGAAAGCTCCTCACCTTCGGTTCCCAAAAGAAGTAGAGCAGCAGAAAGGTGATACCGCTGGTGAATAGCCAAATCGTCAGCCGCGCCTTCTCGGTCTGCAGATGATGTAGTAGTCTTGTGATACTTGTCCAATACATGTCTTGAAAGGTGAAGGAAATCCGATGGGGGTCATACTCCGTTGCCGAAGATGGTGTTTATTATTCTACTGATTCGTTCGGGCAGTCCGAGAGGAATGCCAAATGTGTCTTGAAGGAGCAATATGCCTACAAGGCAGAGGCTGGCCACTAAAAGTCGCGTTTTCATCGTCAACTTCCGGCCTTTATTGAATACTGTAACAAGCAGATACCAGCAAAGAGTGAGAAAAGATATTGTGAGGAGAATGGTAATGCCGATGGATAGGCTTAGATGGACGATATACGACATCCTCGGTGATAGTAGTTGGTCTGTATGGAAATAAAACCAGGTGATGGCGGATGCGAAAATGACAAACGTTAGCAGGCCGCGTAAATAAACGAATAGGTCTTTCTTGTTCATGGCAATGTCTTTTGATTTATTCTCAGGGGGTGGGGCAACTACTCTCCGTAGCGTCGATTCGACCGTTTTGGGCTGTAACCCAAAACGGTCATTAGAGGTTAGAATGTCTCCTGTGCGTACTTCGGGCTCTTGCCGTATCGGTTCTCCTCGGGAGCAGAGTCGCTGACAAAGAAGTAGAGCAAGAACAGCGCGCCTAAGATGGGGATGAAGGTGAGGAGGTAGTACCAACCGCTGTGTCCTGTGTCGTGAAGGCGGCGTACGGATACCGCAAGACTGGGCAGGAAGACTATCAGCGTATAAAGGCCTGAGAGTGCGCCGATGCCAAATTCGATGTTGATCATATCCAGTTTATAGTCGAGTACGAGGGTTACTATACTGACAATTAAGTTGAGAAGCCAGAACCACCAGTATTCGGATCGGCGCGCGCGACCTTTGAAGGTAACATACTTCTGGAAACATGTCTTGACAGACTCTCCGAAAGACATCATCGGAGTGGGGATCAATTCGTTGTTCATCATTGTTGTAAAAAGGTTGAAAATGAATAATTACTGATTTACATCTGCCAATACTCTGTTAATAATCACGTAATCGTTTGAATATGAGCAAGTTAATTAACAA